>Ga0190270_10000015_pt1 | contig 150211 bp, 143 predicted proteins | sample Popmic320T_FD_133748 | JGI IMG/M metagenome (GOLD analysis project Ga0190270, IMG submission 133748) | Populus adjacent soil microbial communities from riparian zone of Weber River, Utah, USA - 320 T | ecosystem: Environmental > Terrestrial > Soil > Riparian zone | place: USA: Utah...
CGGCGAAACGTGCGTGTAGATCTCGGTGGTGCGGGTGTGGGCGTGCCCGAGCAGGACCTGGATCACGCGCATGTTCGTCCCCTGCTCCATCAGGTGAGTGGCGAACGAATGACGGAGCGTGCGGGGAGACACACGTTTGGTGATCCCGGCGCGGCCAACCGCGCGCTTGAGCGCGCGTTGGACGGTGGTGGGATGGATGGAACGGAGAAAATCCGTCGCGCATGGGAAGAGCAAACCCGAGGGACGGGTCTTGCGCCACCACTCGCGGAGCAGCTCGAGGGCGATGGGAGACAACGGGACATCCTCGTTGCACGTCTAACGTCGGCGTCATGGTTTGGCCAGCGTTTGTCTGGCCGTCGCGGTCCGGTACGTCGCTCCCAGAGCAACAAAAACGCCTGTCGTCACTCCCGCTAGAGCTGGGTTCCGCAAGAGTGAACACATGTGGGTGCCGACTTTGCTAGAATTACCACGCATGAAGGCGACACTCGAGGAAGTGGAGAACGGAGCAGCCGAGTACCTCCACCGTGTCATCGACGGTGAAACGGTTGTCGTGTACCGCGAAGGACGTCCTGTCGCAGAGATTCGGCCGTTCACCGAAACTGAGACACTTCGCCCGGTCGGCTTGGCCGCCGGAGAGTTCGTGGTACCGGATGATTTCGATGATCCTCTGCCAGACGATCTGCTCGACGCTTTTGAGGGTCGATGAGACTTCTGCTCGATACCCACACGTTCCTCTGGTACATCACGAACAATCCAAAGCTGCCGCGATACGCCTTTGACGCGATCCGTGATAAATCGAATGAGGTGTTTCTGAGCGTAGTGTCTGTATGGGAGGCGCTGGTGAAGCATCAGATCGGTAAGCTCTCACTACCGGCGCCTGCTGACCAATACATCAGTGATCGTCAAGCAGCACATCGTATCGCAACGCTTACATTGGATACGGCTCCAGTCTCGCGGCTACTCGCGCTCCCGCTGCATCACCGCGATCCGTTTGATCGAATGCTGATCTGCCAAGCTTTGCAGAACGAGATGACGGTCGTTACGAGTGACGAACAGTTCCGGCAGTACCCAGTACGACTTTTGTAGCCCGCCTAACTGGTGTGAAGCTGGCACGGCCCGGCTTCGGTCCGGCAGCCGAGCTGCCTACATCGTCGCCAGCATGACGGCGTCATGGCGGTTGCAGTTCGCCAGTCGTGGCGTCGCAACTCCTCGGCGGCAACCGCCGTGCCGCTCCGGCTTCGGCACGCGGGACCGGCCGCACAGCTTACACCAAGGACGTTAGGCGCACGTCGAAAGTGTGTGTGCGACAATCGGTATATGAGATCCGTCGACGAGCCCGGCGAGGCACGTGAAGTCAGTTGTTTTGTCATCGGTCCAATTGGGGACAAAGATGCTCCGCCGGACTCTGAAGCGCGGCTAGCGTACGAGGACGCCATACAAGTTCTGGAGGAGGTAATTCAGCCCGCTTGCCGCGCCTTCGGAATTGAACCTGTTCGCGCAGATCAGGTATCACGTACCGGAGAGATCCCGGAGCAGATTTTCCGGGCGCTTCGCGATTCGCATTTAGTCATTGCGGATCTCACTGGCGGCAACCCAAACGTCATGTACGAACTCGGCTTGCGTCACACGACCGGCAAGTTGACGATTCAACTTGGAGAGCGAGGTCGACTGCCGTTCGACGTCGCGGCGATACGTACTATTCTGTTCCGTAGAACGGAAGCGGGTTTGGTAGAGGCCCGGCGGCGCCTGACGTCCGCAATCGCAGATGCTCTCGATAGTGGTGGCGATCCGGTGGCCGCGACCCGCGTATGGTTCGAGACGTCGGTGCCGAAAACTCCATCGGTGAAGGAGTCTGAAACCAGCCCCACGGACGAAGAAGCATTTGACGAAGAGCCGGGGTTTCTTGAGAAGCTGGCTGAGATGTCCGACGCAATGGACAGCCTGTCGTTGAACTTAGACTCACTCACGGCGGTTATGCATGAGATAAACGGCGCCGTCAACGAATCGACATCCCAGATTAATGAGATCAACGCAGCGGGTGCCAACCCAAGTGCCCGTCTCAGCGTTACGAACCGGCTAGCTCAGAAGCTCGAAGAGCCAGCGAGCCGGCTTGAGGTTCTCGTTGGCGATTACCGGCAGACGGTCTCGCGAATGCATCCGGGAATGATGTACGCGCTTGCTGAGGCGAAGGCTCGCTCCGATGACGCGAGCTCAGAAGCATTCAGACAGCAGGTTCGCGAGTTCATAGCTGTAACCGATTCAACTTGGCCGATTCTGCAATCATTTCGAGACGTTCTCCTTACGGCGGGTGAGGCTGCACGGTCACTACGTCGTGTCAATCGCCGCATCACTTCAGCGCCAAAGCGAGACAGCGGCGGTCTTCGCCCAGTGGAGCGCTTTGTTATAGGCCTCGGCGCCTAACTCCTCACTGCAGCCGATGAGGGGCTTGTTGCAAGGCCCGGCAGCCGAGCTGCCTGCTACCTCCCAAGCTGCACGGCGTCACGCCGGGTGCAGATCACTCCCGCCGCTCTTGTGCGTTAGTCGCGGCAACCCGGCGCGCCGCTCAGCCGCGGCGCACCTGAAGCCCCTCACAGCTGAGTGAGATCCGCTAGGCGCACGAAACGCTATTCTCGTGTCCTCACGCTTTCCATGAAGCTTCGCTTACTTGGACGCTCATTGCAGAGCCGGAAAATCGCCAACGGGGAGCTCTGCCCGGTGCAAGCCCCGTTAGGCCGACGAAAGGGCTATCCTCCGACGTTCCTTTGGCGGTGTGATTCACGGCGCCTGCCACGAGTTCTCCCTGCTGCATCTCTGCCCGGGCGCCGTGCGAGGTGCTCCGCGCCGATGAGGGCGACCTGCACGGGCGACGTTGGCGGTGGCCGCCGGCGTACGAAAGCGCTCGAGCAAGACGACGATGGTCCTTTGATAGGATGGCGCTCGTGCCGATCATCTCAGCGTTCTTCGGTATCATCATTCGAATGTTCTTCGACGATCATGCGCCTCCGCATTTCCACGCGGAGTATCAAGGCCAGGAAGCGCTGGTCGACTTCGAGGGACGAATCATCGAAGGCGAGATCAGGTCGGGAACAGCTCGGAAACTGATCCGACAGTGGTCACAGCTTCATCGCGCCGAGCTCGAGGCGAACTGGCGTCGCGCTAAAGGGCTGAAGCCGTTGGACAACATTCCTCCATTGGACTGATGAAAATTATGGCGAAGCAACTAATCCGAGTACTTAGCGCCGAATATCTTCGCGACTACAAGCTCCGACTGCGTTTCAGCGATGGCTCGGACAAGGTAGTCGATTTCTCTCGATGGCTTGAGGGTGAAGTCTTCCGGCCGCTCGCGAACAAGCGGGAGTTCAAGCGCTTCTTCATCGCAGGCGGTACCGTCTGCTGGCCGAACGGCGCTGATATCGCGCCGGAGACGCTTCGCAAAGTGGAGGGCGCGGCGAGCACCGCGGCCTAACTCATAGGACTCTTTACCGCATCCCTCGAACGCGAAGTTCTCCCTAGCCGACAAGCGTGCCGGCGACAGAGTGGGTGTTCAGGTAGGTGAAGAGGATGCGAGAGAGAGTTCAGTTGAACGAAGCCGCGGGCCTCTTGGGGAAAGTATGACTCGGAGGCGGGTGGGTGGTGGCGTTGAACGAGCGCGAAGTGGGTTTGACGGCGTCGCTGGGGACGAGAGAGCGCGTTTTCGATGGCAGCGGTCGCTGAGAAGCCGCGCATCAGAGCGCGAATGAGGTGCCTGGAGCGTGTTTTTCGGCGCGCGGGCAGGCCGCTCCCACGGCAAACGGTGGCGATGCCGGAACGACGAAGACGGAACGTGTCGTCGAGCTCATGAGGTGTCGAACCAGGTCCTGTCGCATTGAGGATCGACCGGCGCCATGCGACGCATCGTTCCCCTGCGGCATTGAGGACAGAGTCGGGGATCTGGAATGGGTGGAGGCGGACGAAGAGGCCGTTTGGAGCCGATCAGCTCACGGGCCCTGGCGAGTGGCCGAGGTGATGTACGGCCTCCTCGAAGACGACCGGATGTCGTTCGTCCGCCAGAACCCCGAATGGCAGCCCGAGAGCCGCGGCTCTCGCCGTTGCGAGTGAAAGCGGTGACTGCGGTCACCGCACTCCAAATCAATCCCAGCTCGTGCCGTTCATTTTCGCGACGATCTTGGCCACCTCGATGTAATCCGCCCCCTCTCCGAGCTGGTGCAGGGCGCCGGAGAAGAGTTGCTGGGTCAGGGCCAGCATGGGCGTGGAGGCGTGCTGCTGGTGGGCGAGGGAGGCGGCGATGCGGATGTCTTTGTCGTGGTGGGCGAGTTTGAAGACCAGCGGCCACTGGTGGTCGCGGAGGCGCATCGGGAGGAGGTTCTCCGAGGCGTTGGAGCGGCCGCTGCCGGCGTTCGTGACCTCGAGCGCGGTCCTGATGTCGATGCCGAGCTGCTTCGCCAGGAGCATGCATTCGGAAGTGATCCAGACCGTGGCGCCCATGATCGTGTTCGTCAGCACCTTGATGGCGTGGCCTGCGCCGACGTCGCCGACGTGGATCAGCGTCTTGCCGTTCACGCGCAGGATCTCCTTCGCGCGCTCGACGTTCTCCGCGGTGCCGCCCATCATGATCGTGAGCGTCGCGTTCTCCGCGCCGACCACCGCACCGGTGACCGGCGCGTCGACGAATGCCACTCCCTTCTCAGCGAGCCGCTGGGCGGTGAGGCGGCTGACGTTCGGGTCGCCACTCGTGGCGTCGATCCACAACGTGCCGGCCTTCAGGTGCGGCAGGAGCTGGTCGACGATCTCATCGACCTCCTTGCTGGTCGGGAGGATGGTGATGATGGCCTCGGCGGAGGCGCAATCGGCGAGGTCGCCGGCCAGGGTCGAGCCGTGCTCCCGCGCGTGGCGCTCCGCTTTCTCGCGGGTACGGTTCCAGACGACGACTTCATGTTCTTTCGCGAGGTGGCGGGCCATTGGAAAGCCCATTGCACCGAGTCCGATGAACGCTAGTTTCATGATGTGCTGGAGTTTATCCCGAGCACAGCGAGGGATCTCCGGTTACACCGGGTCGCGCGAAGCCACAGGCGACGGCCGTCGCGGTGCCACCGGAGATCCCTCGCTTTGCTCGGGATAAACTCAGAAGCAGAGACACGAATGACGACCTTCGACGACACCTACAAAGCCGCCTACGGCTTCGACGTTCCCTCCATCGAGATCGGCCACGTGCTGCGCGACGGCGGCGCGGCGGGCGAGCTGCCGGTGCGCATTCCGCTGCGGATGATGAACCGGCACGGGATGATCGCCGGCTCGACCGGCACCGGGAAGACGCGCACGTTGCAACTGCTGGCGGAGGGGCTCTCGCGCGCGGGTGTACCGGTGTTCCTCGCGGACGTGAAGGGCGACCTGGCGGGGATGTGCCTGCCGGGCGCACCGGGACCGCGCGTTGCGTCGCCGGAGGCGTTCCCGGTGGAGTTCTTCAGCCTCACCGGGAACCGCGGCACGCAGCTGCGCGCCACGGTCACCTCGTTCGGGCCGATCCTCCTCGGCAAGGTCCTGGACCTGACGGAAGTGCAGCAGAGCGTGCTGGCGATGGTCTTCAAATACTGCGACGACCGGAAGCTGCCGCTCCTGGACTTCGACGACCTCCGCGGAGTGCTGAACTATCTCACCACGGACGGCAAGGAAGAGCTGAAGCAGTACGGCGGGATGTCGTCCGCCACCGTCGGCGTGCTGGTGCGGAAGATGGTCGAGCTCGAGCAGCAGGGGGCCGCGAAGTTCTTCGGCGAGCCGGAGCTCGACATCAACGACCTGCTCCGCAACGTCAACGGCAAGGGGGTGATCAACATCCTCTCGCTCGCCGACGTGCAGGACAAGCCGCGCCTCTATTCGACCTTCCTGATGTGGCTCCTCGGGCAGTTCTACTACCGGATGCCGGAGGTCGGCGATCCCGACAAGCCGAAACTGGTCTTCTTCTTCGACGAGGCGCACCAGCTCTTCGCCGACGCCTCGTCCGCCCTGGTCGAGCACATCGAGCAGGTGGCGCGGCTGATCCGCTCGAAGGGCATCGGGGTCTTCTTCATCACCCAGACCCCGAAGGACGTCGACGAGGACGTGCTCGCGCAGCTCGGCAACCGGGTGCAGCACGCGATCCGGGCCTTCACGCCGAAGGACGCCAAGAACGTGAAGGCCACGGCCTCGACGTTCCCGGAAAGCGACCACGTCGACGTGACCAAGTCGCTCACCACCCTCGGCATCGGCGAGGCGCTGGTGACGGTGCTCGATCCGAAAGGCATCCCCACCGCGGTCGCGTCGACGCAGATCCTCGCGCCGTGCTCGTTCATGTCGTCGATCGACGACGCGCAGTATCAGCGGATCATCGCGGCGTCGCCGCTCGCACCGAAGTACGCGACGGCGATCAACCGGGAGAGCGCGCACGAGATGCTGCAGAAGAAGCTCGAGACGGCCGCGGCCGCAGCGCCGGAGCCGGATGACGACTTCGGCTGGGAGCGGGAAGCGGACGATTTCGACTGGCGCGGCGGGCGGAAGCCGGCGGCGCGGAGACGGACGACGGCAGCAGCCAGGCCGCGGGCCAGGAAGTCGATCGGGGAGAAGATGGTGGATACCGCGGTGCGCGAAGTGGGGCGCGGCGTAGGACGGGGCGTCCTGGGGCTGATCAAGAAGCTCTGGTGATCCTTATCGAGACCCTCCGGCTCGCGTTGCAGAGAGAGAGAGGTAGCTTCAGCAATTGTCCACGGAGGCACGCCCATTCGCCCGCTCTTCCGTGGTTGGGTCCGAGGTGGGCGCAAACTGAAGGGTCTCGATAAGGATCTCAAAGAAAAAAGGGGCTCTACGCCCCTTTGTTGCCGCTTTCCGGCCCGGTTGATTCAACCCGCGAGGAATCTATACCACAGGACCCAGCCGCAACGTGAGCTGGATCACAAAAGTTCACGTCCGCTTGTACCAATCCGCATTGATGGCCGTGTAGTGTTTCCATTGTTCCGGAACCAGGTCGGCAGGGAAGATCGCCTGGACCGGGCAGGCCGGCTCGCACGCGCCGCAGTCGATGCAGACCTCCGGATCGATGTAGAGCATGTCGAACTGCTCGAAGTCGCCCTCATCCTTGCGCGGATGGATGCAGTCGACCGGACAGACGTCGACGCACGCGGTGTCCTTGGTGTTCACGCAAGGCTCAGCAATCACATAGGTCATCTGGGGTGATTCCTCCGGTCGAGCAGTCGCTCGGATTGTACGTCTAGTCGCCCCACTTCCGGATCGACTCGATGACGTAATCGTTGCCCATGAACGAGACCACGTCGCCGGCGGAGTGGCCGAAGAGTTTTTTCGCGACGTCGGACTCGTTCGAGTAGATGCCCCGCTCCGGATCCGACTCCCACGGCCCGAGGATCGTGACCTCGCGCCGCGCGTCTCCGTTCGAGAGCTCGAGCTTCGTGCCGACGCGCACGGTGGAGGTGTCGATCTGGCCCGGATCGAGGATGCGCACGCGCGCCAGCTCCGCGGCGAGCTCGCCGACGCGGGCCGACAGGAACTCGGCGCGCGAGCGGGCAGCCTTGTACTCGAAGTTCTCGCGAGGTCGCCCATCTCGCGGGCGGCCTGCAGCGCTTTCGAGTTGGCCGGGATCTCGACGTTGCGCAGGTGGTGCAGCTCGCCGCGCTTCTTCTCCAGCGACTCGGCGGTCGCGTAGACCGGCTCGGCCTCCGCCTCGCGCAGGGTCGGGTACTTCATGAGCGCGGCGCTCTTCACGATCTCGCGGCGGTACTCCTCGAGCGCACCGTAGCGGTCGAGCGTCTCCACGAGCCTGCGCGCCTGCTCCTCGTTGTCCTGGCTCATCACGATGCGGACGGCCAGGCCGCCTTTCTCGAACAGGTCCTTGAGCCGGGCGCGGACGCCGGAGAACTCGTCGTGCGTGAGCGCGTCGAGGATCTGGAAGAGCAGCGTGTACGTCGCCTTCTCGCCCAGCTTCTCGTCTTCCGCCAGCCGCTTGACGTACCAGTAGAAGGCGCGCGGATGGCGGCGCGGGTAGCGCAGCGTCTCGTCGATCAGGCGGTCGCGGATCTCGTTCTGGCCGGCGCTCTCCAGCTCCGCGATGATGGAGGTGAGGATGCGGGGCTCGTCGTCGAGGAAGAACAGCTCGCCGTACACCTTCGGCCAGTCGGGATGATTCGCGCGAGCCACGGCGAGCGCCTTCTCGCGCAACGCCTTGTCGGTGATGCCGGCGATCGTGCGCGAGGCCATCGGCCCGGTGATCAGCGAGTTCGGCTCGATGGTGGGGGTATAGCTGCCGGGGAGCGACTCGAGCGTGGTCAGGATCTGCCACGCCATCGCCGCGTCGGTGCGGGCGATCCTCGCCGCCTCGGCCGCCAGCGCGGTGGAGAAGGAGTCGGCGAGCTCCTTGCCGCGCGCGCTGTGCTTGCGTGCGAGCTCGAGCTTGGTCTTCACGTCGGCGCGATTGAAGTCGCGGAGGATCGCCGTGGCGGCGTCCCCTTCCGAGCCGGCGAACGCATACGTCGCTTTCGCGCCCGTGCCGCTCGTGACGACCTGCGGGTTCTTCCGCGCCGCGGTCCACCACGAAGCCCACTTCGCCTCGGGGACGATGCCGATCACCGCATCGCGCACTTCGGCCATCTGCATCGGGCGGCCGAAGCTCTGCAGGATGCGGCCGAAGAGCTCGGACGGCGAAGCCTTGGCCGAGGCGATGAGCTTCTCGCCGTCGGTGAACTTCTCGCGGAGGACGTGCCCCTTCGGGAGCGGCGTCAGGAACTTCGCGGCCGCGCCGAGGGGGACGGAGACGCGCTTGTCTTTCTCGAAGTCGAGGCGGCAGATGCCGAGCTCGGGATTCAGCTCCGTCACCTGTCCCGCCCCGCGGCCGGCCATGAAGAAGCACTCCCCTTCGTCGTACGTGAGCCACGTCTCGATCTTCTCGGTGCGCTCGACGGGGTTGCTCTGCGGATCGCCGAAGTTCGCGAACTCGAAGGCGCGCTTGAAATTCTTGTGGTCGCCGAGCGCCTTGCGCAGCGCTTCCTCGAGCTGGGGACGGAGGGTGGCGGGATGCTTCGAGAGGCGGCCGATCTCTTTCAGCACCTGCAGGCGCTGGTACCAGAGGCCGCGCTCCTTGAGCGCGTCGCCCAGGAGGCCGAGCAGCGTATCGGACTGCGTGCGCTGCTCCGCTTTGCGGAGCGCCTTCGCGGAGGTGACGAATGCCTCGACGTCCGATGGGTCGCTGTCGAGCTGCGACATCCACAGCCCTTCGAATTCGTCGTACTTCTTCTGCTGCAGGAGAACACTCGCTCGGTCACGAAACGCCATAGGGGCGGGAATTGTATAGAAAAGAGAAACGGCGGGCTAAAGCCCGCCGTCGTCGACCCGCGCGCGTCCGGAACTACCGGCGCATCTTCACGAGCGCTTTGAAGACATCGAACGGAAGCTGCTCGCTGTGAACGATGTGGCGAAGGTGGTGCAGCGTCGTGCGCCGCTCCTTCACGTCGTTGACATCGATGTTGTGCTTCCGCAGAAGATCATTGGCTTTCTGCTCAGGCATTTGCGTTCTCCAGGTTGTTGAGAACGGGCGAACGAGGCGGGGGTGGAAGGAATTCCGAAGGGTTTAGGCTGTCATCCTGAGCGAGGGCGGGTGGAAGGGCGGGAGCGAAGGACCCCCTTCCGACAGCGCGCGTCTCGTGCACCGCAGGGGGTCCTTCGCTTCACACCCTCCCTGCCACCTCGCTCAGGATGACAGGGTTGGGGACCCCTTCAGCGCCTCCAATATCTTCTCGTGCACCCCGCCGAAGGCGCCGGAGGACATCACCAGTACCACGTCCCCCTCCTTCGCCTCGGCGGCGATGCGCTGGGCGATGGCGTCGAAGTCGTCGATCTGGCCGGCCGGGATGCCGTCCTTCGCCAGCCGCTCGATGATGGTCTCGACCGACATCATCTTGTCGAGGCCGTACCGTGTCTCGTAGCGCTCGCGGTGGAAGACGGGGCCGACGATCACGCGGTCGGCTTCGTGGAATGCGTCGATGTAGCCGGCCTCGAACTCCTTGCGGGAGGAGGAGATCGAGCGCGGCTCGAAGAGCGCCCAGATGCGCTGGCCGGGGTAGCGCTTCTTCGTGCCGGCCACCGTCGTGGCGATGGCGGTGGGGTGATGGGCGAAGTCGTCGATGACCGTCACGCCCCGCTCCACGCCGCGCACCTCCATCCGCCGCTTGATCCCCTGAAACGTCTGCAGCCCCTGTTGGATCTCCTCCGCGGAGACGCCGCGCAGCCGGGCGATCACCGCGCAGGCGAGCGCGTTCAGCACGTTGTGGCGTCCGGAGAGCGTCGAGTGAAAGCGGAACCACTCCTTCCCCTCCCACCAGGCGGTGAACTCCGTCCCCTCCGGCTTCTCGACGGCGTCGGTCGCGTACGCGTCGCAGTCGTCCGTCCAGCCGAACGTCACCCAGCGCGCTTTCGCCTCGCTCCGGAGCGACTGGACGTTCGCGTCGTCGCCGTTCGCGACGATCACGTCTTCCGGCGCCACGTTCCGCACCGCGGCCCGGAACGCGGAGAGGATCGCATCCAGGTCGGAGTAGATGTCGGCATGGTCGAACTCGATGTTGTTCAGCAGCAGGGTGTTGGCGCGGTAGTGGAGAAACTTCGGCCCCTTGTCGAAGAAGGCGGTGTTGTACTCGTCCCCCTCGATGACGAAGTCGTCGCCATGGCCGAGCTTGAAATTCTGATTGAAGTTGAGCGGGATCCCTCCCACCACCATGCTCGGATCGCGGCCGGCGGACTCGAGCAGCCAGGCCATGAGGGAGGTCGTACTGGTCTTGCCGTGCGTGCCGCTGATGACGATCGAGTGCTTTCCCTTGATGAAGAGGTGGTAGATCGCCTCCGGCATGGATGTGTACGGCAGGTCGAGCTCGACGGTCGCGGCTGCTTCGACATTGGTATTCGCGGCAGCATTTCCGATGACCACGAGGTCAGGGCGGAACGTTTCGAGGTGCTGCTTCGTATACCCCTCGAGGACCGGAATCCGGAGTCGCTCGAGATACGTCGACATCGGTGGGTAGACGTGCTCGTCGGAGCCGGTCACCTCGTAGCCACGCTCCCGGAGCATTCCGGCCAGCGACGCCATGGCGGTGCCGCAGATGCCGATCAGATAAACGCGTTTGACGTCAGTGAGTTCTTTCAGGTGAGGCATCAGGCCGCCATGTCTCGCAAGTTTCGAACCGATTGCCCTTCGGGCACAACCCGATTATTTTTATGGAATGGCTCTCCTACCGGGGCTGTTCGAAATCAAGGTCTAACCACAGGAGGATTCTGCGCATGACGAAGCGATTGTTTGCCACGACGCTCGCCCTTGCCCTCACGCTGACGGCCCCGTTCGCCGTTGCCCAGGACAAGAAGGCCAGCACTGAGACGGCGAAGGCCCCGCGCCTGACGCTCACCGAGCCGATCAAGGATTTCGGAACGGTTCCGAAGGGTCAGAAGCTCGACTGGTCGTTCGAAGTCAAGAACACCGGAACCAGCGACCTCGAAATTCTCGCCGCCAAGCCGGCGTGCGGCTGCACCGTTGCCGACTTCGACAAGGTGATCAAGCCCGGCCAGACCGGCAAGGTCTCGGCCCACGTCGACACGACGAACTTCGCCGGCCCGATCTCGAAGGCCGTGACGCTGGAGACGAACGACGCCTCCGCGCCGACCGCGCAGATCACCATCACCGCCATCGTGAAGCCGTACGTCGAGGCGTATCCCGCCGGTTACGTCCGCTTCAACATGCTGCAGGGCGACGTCGAGAAGCAGACCGTCACCATCTACTCCGAGGATGAGGAGCCGTTCGAGATCGTCAAGGTCGAGGCGCCCCAGGAGTGGATCAACGTCGACGTCAAGAAGGCCGAAGGAGCGGACATCGTTCCGAAGCTCGGCCGCGCCGGACAGGCCCAGTACAAGCTCAACGTCACCGTCGGCGGCCCGGACGCGAAGATCGGCCCGCTGGCCGAGAAGATCCGCGTCGTGACGAACTCCAAGCACCAGCCGGAGTACTTCGTGAGCGTTTCCGGCGTCGTCCGCCCGACCTACCGCGTCGAGCCGACCGGCGTCAACTTCGGCGAGATCGCGCCGAGCGACACCGCCGCCACCCGCACCATCATGCTCCGCTCCAACGACCTGAAGACTCCCGAGAAGTTCTCGGTGACGAAGGTCGAGTCGGGCGTGGCCGGTGTCAGCGCCGCCGTGAAGCCGACCGACAAGAAGGGCGAGTACGAAGTGACCCTGCAGATCGCTCCGAACGCGAAGCCGGGCGTCCTCGACGGCTCCGTCCTGATCCACACCTCGGACTCGGTCAAGCCCCTCGTGACCATCCCGATCAAGGGCACGATCAAGACCGCCGAGACCGCGGCCGCGTCTGGCGCCACGAAGTAAGCGACGCTCCCGTAAAATCCGAACGGCGGGCCGAAAGGCCCGCCGTTTTCGTTTTGGGCAGCTTCCTCGCGAGAAACAACCCCTCATCCGCCCTTCGGGCACCTTCTCCCCTCACGAGGGGAGAAGGGCTACTAACCTTGCCTCTCGCGAGAATGATCGTTAGTAGCCCCTCTCCCCGCGTCGAGCGGGGAGAGGGTGGCCAACGGCCGGGTGAGGGGCCGCGCCACAGGCGAGAAGCTACAAAACCACCGCAATCCCCGTCCCGTCCCCCACCGCCAGCACGTTCGTGATCAGGCGCGGGTCCGTGGCGATCTTCCTGTTGAACGCGCGCAGGGCATCTGTGGCGGCGTCGTGCTCTCCCGCGGCCACCCGTCCCTTCCAGAGCAGGTTGTCGCAGACGATCACCGCGCCGCGCTCCATCTTCGGCAGCAGGGCGTCGAGATAGTCGCCGTACTCCGTCTTCACACAGTCGATGAAGACGAAGTCGAACGGGCCGGTCAGCCGCGGCAGCACGTCCAGCGCCGCTCCCTCATGGAACACCACCCGGCACGGCAGCGCGGCCTCGGCCACGAAGCGGCGCGCGGTGGTGAGCGTGTTGTGATCGATCTCGATGGTCTCGACCACCACCTCCGGGTCGCACTCCCGGCCGATGACGATCACCGAGTAGCCGATGTTCGTCCCCACCTCGAGGACGCGCCGCGGGCTCTTGATCTTCACCAGCGCGCGCATGAGCTGCGCGACCTCCGGATCGGCGATCGGATGTCCGTGCTCCTCCGCGAACTTCTCCATGTGCTCGAGGAGGGCGTCGCGGTCGGGCAGCAGCGACTCGAGGTACTCGGCCTGGTTCCGGCGCAGGATGGCGTCGACGCGTTCTTTCATTGCGCCGCGAATTGTATCTATCGCTTACTGCGTTTCGACCGCTTCCCTGAGCTTCTCGGCCTGGAAGCTGGCGATGAGGGGGTCGACCACCGCGTCGAGGTAGCCGTTCATGATGTCCGGCAGGTTGTGCACGGTGAGGCCGATCCGGTGATCGGTCACGCGGTCCTGGGGGAAGTTGTAGGTGCGGATCTTCTCGGAGCGGTCGCCGGAGCCGATCATCCCCTTGCGCGTCGCGGAGAGCTCCTGCTCGCGCTTCAGGCGCTCGATCTCGTAGAGGCGCGCTTTCAGGACGCGCAGCGCTTTCGCGCGGTTCTTGATCTGCGACTTCTCGTCCTGGCACGAGACCACCACGCCCGAAGGGATGTGCGTCATGCGCACGGCGGAGTAGGTCGTGTTGACCGACTGGCCGCCGGGGCCGGACGAGCAGAACGTGTCGATGCGGATGTCCTTCTCGTTGACCTGGATGTCGATGTCTTCCGCTTCCGGGAGCACCGCCACGGTGATGGCCGAGGTGTGGATGCGGCCCTGCGACTCCGTGGCCGGCACGCGCTGCACGCGGTGGACGCCCGACTCGAACTTGAGGCGCGAGTAGACCTTGTCGCCTTCGATCTGCAGCGTCGCGTCCTTGATGCCGTTGACCGAGGAGTAGTTCGCGTCGGTGATGTCGACCTTCCAGCGGCGCATCTCCGCGTAGCGGATGTACATCCGCATCACCTCGGCCGCGAACAGGGACGCTTCATCGCCGCCGGTGCCGGCGCGGACTTCGACGAAGACGTTCTTGTCGTCGTTCGGATCCTTCGGCTGCAGCAGGATTTTCAACTCCGCTTCGAGCGCGGGCTCCTTCGGCTCCAGCTCCGCCAGCTCCATCTCCGCGAGCTCGCGCATGTCGTCGTCGGCACGCACCATCTCGTGTGCGTCGGCAATGCGCTTGCGGATGTCGCGCAGCTGCCGGAACTTCATCACCACTTCCTCGATCTCGGCGACCGCCTTCATCGTGGTGCGGTAGTTCGACACGTCCGTCACCACGGACGGATCGGCGATCTTCCGCTGGAGCTCTTCGTAGCGCGTCTCGATTTCGTTCAGTTTTTCGTACATACACAAAAAGCCCGCGGGTTGCCCCGCGAGCTCCTCGATTGGTTGTAGCGTGGTTAGGCGACGGCGGCTTGTTCCGGCTCGATCGCGTCGTAAAGCAGCGCTTCCTTGAGCGCGATGATCGCGATCTCGAGCTGCTTGTCGTCCGGTTCCCTGGTCGTGATCCGCTGCAGCCAGAGGCCGGGCTGGATCAGCACTTTGCACACCGGGTTGGTGAGGTGCCGCGCCGAGAAGCGGATGATCTCGTACGCGAGCCCCGCGATGAGCGGGATCAGCACCACGCGCGCGCCGAACTTCAGGGCGAAGTGGGCGCTCGACGGGATGAGCGAGAAGACCGCGATCGAGATCGCCATCACGAAGAGGAAGCTCGTGCCGCAACGCGGGTGGAGCGTCGACTTCTTGCGGGCGTTCTCGACCGTCAGGTCCTCGTTCGCCTCGAAGGTGTAGACCGTCTTGTGCTCGGCGCCGTGGTACTGGAACACGCGCCGGATCTCTTCCATCAGCGAGATGGATGCGATGTAGACGAAGAAGAAGATGGCGCGGATCACGCCGTCGATGGCGTTGTAGGTGAAGTTGCCCATCTCCGGGAGGAGGTAGTGACGGATGAGGTTGGTCAGGCCGAGCGGCGCCAGGATGAAGAGGCCGACGCCGAGGACCAGCGCCATCAGCATCGAGCCGGCGATGGCCCAGTTCGACATCTCCGGCTCCCCTTCCTCCCCTGCGGACGAGACGCTCGCCGAGTAGTTGAGCGCCTGGATGCCGAGGACGAGCGACTGGATCAGGACGACCGAGCCGCGGAGCACCGGGATCTTGAGGAACGGGTACTTCGTGGTGACGGAGACGAGCTTGTCCTTGCGGATCGACACGCCGCCGTCCGGCTGGCGGACGGCGACCGAATAGCCGCTGAGGCCGCGCATCATCACGCCCTCGATGACCGCCTGGCCACCGACGAGCATGTCGACGTTCTTGTCGCCGACCTTGCCAAAGGATCGGTCAGGCATCGATGACGTAAGACCATTCGTGAAGGCGTTGAACGCCCCCGCGATCATCCTCGCCGAACCGCGGAACATTTGCCTGATCATCGGGCTCCTTCGCTTCAGGACGTCGCGGCGGGTTCTTTCTTGCCGTACTTTCTCTGGAAACGGTCGATACGGCCGGCCGTGTCGACGAGCTTCTGCTTGCCGGTGAAGAACGGATGGCACTTCGAGCAGATGTCGACGCGCAGCTCTTTCTTGGTCGAGCCGGTGGTCCACTGCTCGCCGCACGCGCAGTGCACGTTGACCTGCTGATACTGAGGATGAATCTCTGGTTTCATTGGCTTTAACCTCTTCCGGTACGGCCTTCAGGCCGGCGCTCGGGATCTCCCGCCGAAGCAGGGAATGATCGGAACGGCGAGTATAGAGCAAAAATTCTGAGGCTCCGGCCACGGCCGGGCTCGGCATTCGCGTGTAGGGCGCAGGCGTTTGGAGTGCGGTGACCGCAGTCACCGCTTTTACTCGCGTGCCACTTACGGCGCCCGCACGGACTCGCGCGAGCTGCGGCTCGCGCAAGGAAGAGCGGTGACTGCGGTCACCGCACTCCAAACTAGTGCCCGCCGAACATGCGCCAGGCCCAGAACATCGCGGCGCCGATCAGGGCCGACATGGGGATGGTCAGGACCCAGGCCCAGACGATCCGGCCCGCGATGCCCCACCGGACGGCGGACAGCCGGCGAGTCGCGCCGACGCCGACGATGGCGCCGGTGATCGTGTGTGTCGTGGAGACCGGGACGCCGAGCCAGGTGGCAAGGAAGAGCGCCATCGCACCGGCGGTCTCGGCGGCGAAGCCTCCTACCGGCTGCAGGCGCGTGATCTTGCTGCCCATCGTATGGATGATGCGCCAGCCGCCGCTGAGCGTGCCGAGCGCGATCGCCGCGTGCGCCGCCAGGACCACCCATACCGGGATGTCGAACGTCTTCATGTAGCCGGCCGTCACGAGCACGCCCGCGATGATGCCCATCGTCTTCTGCGCGTCATTGCCGCCGTGGCCGAGGGAGTAGAGCGCGGCGGAGACGAGCTGCAGCTTGCGGAAGATCCGGTCCACCCGCAGGGGAGCGGCGCGGCGGAAGATCCACATCGTGGCGACGGTGATCAGCAGCGCGAGCGTCAGCCCGATCAGCGGCGCCAGCACGATGTAGAGCAGCGTCTTGGTCCATCCCGAGACGATGATCACGTTCCAGCCCGCGTTTGCGACCGCGGCGCCGGCGTAACCGCCGATGAGCGCGTGCGAGGAGCTGGTCGGCAGGCCGAAGTACCAGGTGATGAGATCCCAGATGATCGCCCCCATCAGGCCGCCGAAGATCACGCCGAACGTGACGGCGGAGAGCTCGATCATCCCCTTGCCCATCGTCTTCGCCACGGCAGTGCCGAACGTGAACGCGGCGACGAAGTTGAAGAACGCCGCCCACACCACCGCCTGTCCCGGCGACAGCACCCGCGTCGACACGACAGTCGCGATCGAGTTCGCGGCGTCGTGGAAGCCGTTGATGTAGTCGAAGATGAGGGCGATGCCGATCAGGGCGACGACGGTGACGAGCAGCATTCGTTCAGCCGTGCTTCACGACGACGTTTTCGAGCAGGTTCGCGACGTCTTCGCAGGCGTCGGTCGCCTCTTCGAGCAGGTCGTACAGCTCTTTCCACTTGAGCACCACGATCGGGTTCGTCTCCTCGTCGAAGAGCTGGCTGATGGCGTTCATGTGGATGCGGTCGGCCTCGTTCTCGAGCCGGTTGATCTCGATGGCGCGCTCCAGCACGCCCTTCCGCTGCTCGAGCGCCTCGACCGCCACGCGGATCTCGTCGCACTGCTGGATGATGATGCGCGTCAGCTCGCGCGCACCGGGGCGCACCTTGTCGATCTTGTAGAGCGGGACGAGCGAGGCGGCGTTGTCGATCGCGTCCATCACGTCGTCGAGCGTCTTCGCCAGCTCGTGGATGTCCTCCCGGTCGATCGGGGTCACGAAGGTCTTGTTGAGGCGTTGGATGATCTCGTGGGTCAGGAAGTCGCACTTGTGCTCGACCTCCTTGATCTCGTGGGCTTTGTCGGCGAGCGGAGGGTCGACGGCGAACATCGCTTCGAGCAGGCGCGCACCGCGGCGCAACTCGTCAGCCATCGCTTTGAAATCGTCGTAGAACTTTTCCTCGCGGGGAATCAGACGGAATCGCGCCAAAGGGGGACCCTCCTCGAAAGCGGCGCGATTCTATGACAAGTCGATTGGGAGCCTCACTTCGAAGGTCGCGCCGCCCGCCGGACGGTTGTACGCGCGGATCGTGCCGCCGTGCAGCGCGACCAGGTGCTTGGCGATGGCCAGCCCCAGCCCCGTCCCGGGCTGGGAGCGGCTCCGGTCGACGCGGTAGAAGCGGTGAAACACGCGATCGAGCTCGTGCGGCGGGATGCCCGGACCTTCATCCGAGACCCGCACCACCGCCTCGCCATCCTCGCGCCCGACTTCGACCGCCACCTCCCCGCGCCCCCCGCCGTGCTTGCAGGCGTTGTCGAGGAGGTTGGTGAAGATCTGCTGCGCGCGCAGGGCGTCGATCGGCACGACCGTGTCCTGGCCGTGCAGCGAGAAATGCACGGCCTCGGTACGCTCCTGGAAGTCGTCGCAGAGATCGCTCAGCACGTCGCGCAGGTTGACCGGATGCCGTTCGAGCTTGAGCTGGCCGCTCTCGATCTGGTTCAGCTCCGAGAGGTCGGTGACCAGCCGCTCGATGCGCGCGATCTGCCGCTGCATGATCTGGCGCAGCTGCAGCTCGTGCTCGCGCGTCAGGCGCCCGCCGTCGAGGGTCTCGGCGGCGGATTTCAGCCCGGTGAGCGGCGTGCGCACCTCGTGCGAGAAGTCGTCGAGGAACTCCTTGCGCACGCGCTGCAGGCGCTCGATGGTGGTGACGTCGATGAACAGCGCGACCGCGGCGATCTCGGCCGAGGCCTCGACCGGCACCACGCGTACTTCGATCTGGCGCTCGTCGTTGCCGGAGCCGACCGTCACGCGTTCCGTGGAGGCCTGACCGCGCAGCGCTTTGTCGAACGCGGCGACCACCGACTGCTTGCGCACGACCTCCAGCGCGGAGCGCCCGACCAGGTCGTGACCAGCGGCGCCGAACATCTCCGCGACGCGCGGATTCGCGACCACCACCCGCCCCTTCGGGTCGATGGCCAGCAAGCCTTCGCCGAGGGAGCCGACGATCTCCGCCATGGCCGCACGATGTTCCTCGTGCGCCTGCCGCTGCCGGACGATCGTGGCGCGCAGCTCTTCGATCGCACGCGCGAGGTCGTCCAGCTCCGCGTGATACAGCCGGTCCGCCACGCGCGCTTCCCCAGGCTCTTCGGCCGCGGCCCGCGCGCGATCGGTCAACACATCGAGATCGCGCGCGCGCCGCACCGCCCAGAGAAACACACCGGTCCACGGCAGCATGAAGGCCCCGAACACCACGATCGCCAGCACGACCGCCGACGCCCGCGCCGTCCCCCCATGCACCAGCGCCGCACCAAACCCCCACGCCACCGCAATCGCGATGACGAGCGAGATCAGGAGGAGGACGCGGAGGGGGTGCATGGGTTCGTTGCTGGTTACTGGTTGCTGGTTACTTGTGAGTCAGTCGTTGACCAGCCAGGCGATACCGCACAAGCAACCAGCAACCAGTCACCAGCACCAACTCTACGCCTCGAACCGATACCCATACCCGATCACCGTCTTGATCCGCTCCTTGCCGATCTTCTTGCGGAGGTTGCGGATGTGGGCGTCGACGGTGCGGGTCTCGACGTCTTCCGCCACCTGCCAGACCTCCGAGAGGATGCGGTCGCGGGAGACGACGGAGGGGCGGTTGCGCACGAGCATCCAGAGCAGCTCCAGCTCTTTCTTGGCCAGCTTCACTTCCTCGCCGTCGACGTAGACCCGCAGCGTGCGGCCGTCGATGCGCAGCTTGCCGTCGTCGTACACCGCGGCGTCGGACTCCGTCCCTTTGGAGCGGCGCATGATCGCGCCGATGCGGGCCAGCAGCTCGCGGACGCTGAACGGCTTGAGCAGGTAATCGTCCGCGCCGAGCTCCAGCCCCATGATCCGGTCGGCCTCGGAGGTCCGAGCCGTGAGCATCAGGATCGGCAGTTTCGACGTGGCGGGGTCGCGGCGCAGCTCGCGGCAGATCGTGAAGCCGTCGAGGTCCGGCAGGTTGAGGTCGAGGATCAGGAAATCGAAACCGCCCTGCTGCACCTCGAGCAGTCCCTCGTGGCCGTTGCGGAACGTGCTGACGGCGTACCCTTCGCGCTCGAGATTCACGCGCGTCGTGAACGCGATGTCGGCGTCATCCTCGATGACCGCCACTCGGAGCTCAGGCCGACTCATTGGAGTGCTTGATCACTTTCCCTTCGGCCAGGTACACGACCATCTCGCAGATGTTGGTCGCCCCGTCGGCCATACGCTCGAAGTACTTGCCGATGAAGGTGAGCCGGATGGCGCGCGAGATGTTGCGCGAGTCTTCCAGCATGTACGTCAGCAGCTCCCGGAACGACTGCTCGGTCAGGAGATCGACCTCGTCGTCGCGCGCGATCACCTCGCGTGCGAGCACCGCATCGCGGCGCACGAACGCGTCGAGGGCCTGGCGCACCATGTCCTGCGCCATCCGCGCGAGCCGCGGGATGTCGATGAGCGGCTTGAGCTGCGGCTCGCGATTCAGCTCGATGGCCCGTTCGCAGACGTCGACCGCCAGGTCGGCGATCCGCTCCAGCTCCGGCGTGATCTTCATCGCCGCCGCCACGAAGCGCAGGTCCACCGCCGCCGGCTGCATCATCGCGATCAGCTCGATCGTGTGCTGGTCGATCTCCAGCTCCATCTGATCGATGTCGTTGTCCGAATCGATGACCTTCTGCGCCGCCAGAGTGTCGCGGTCCAGCAACGCCCGGATCGATTCGTTGATCTGATCCTCGACCATCGCCCCCATGCGAAGCAGGAGCTCTTTCAGGTGTTCGATTTCTTTGTCGAAGTGGCGCATAACGCTTCGCGTTGTTGCTGGTTGTTGGTTACTGGTTGTTTGTGACGCGTCGCCCGGGCGAAACCTCACAAGCAACTAACAACCAGGAACCAGCAACCTATCCAAACCTTCCCGTAATGTAATCCTCGGTCAGCTTCTGCCGAGGGGTCATGAAGATCGTGCGCGTGTCGTCGTACTCGACGAGCTTGCCCAGCATGAAGAAGGCGGTGCGGTCCGATACGCGCGCGGCCTGCTGCATGTTGTGGGTGACGATCACGATCGTGTAGTTGTTCTTCAGCTCGTACACCAGCTCTTCGATCTTCTGCGTGGCGATCGGGTCGAGCGCCGAGGCCGGCTCGTCCATCAGCAGCACCTCGGGGTCGACGGCCAGGGCGCGCGCGATGCAGAGACGCTGCTGCTGTCCGCCGGAGAGCGCGAGCGCGCTGGCGTTCAGGCGATCCTTCACCTCGTCCCACAACGCCGCGCGGCGCAGCGAGCGCTCGACCGTCTCGTCGAGCACGCGGCGGTCCTTCGTCCCGCCGATGCGCAGCCCGTAAGCGATGTTCTCGTAGATCGATTTCGGGAACGGGTTGGACTTCTGGAACACCATCCCCACGCGGCGACGCAGCGCCACCACGTCGACGTGCGGCGCGTAGACGTCCTGCTGCCCGATCGCGATCAACCCCTCGGCGCGCGCGCCGGCGATGATGTCGTTCATCCGGTTGATGGAGCGGAGGAAGGTCGACTTGCCGCAGCCGGACGGCCCGATCAGGGCCGTGACCTGCTTCTCCGGGATGTCGAGATCGATGCCGTGCAGCACCTTCGACTCGCCGTAATAGAAGTTGAAGTTGCGCACTTCGATCTTGGCCGGCTTCGCCGGGATCTCGGCGGTGCGCGGCTGCGTCATCGAAGCAGTGGACGTCACGAATTCCATTGTAGTCATCGGGCTCTCGAGCGCGTGCGCGAGCGGATGATCACGCCCGCCAGGTTGAGCAGGAAGGTCAGTGCCAGCAGCACGAACACCGTGCCGTAGAGCAGCGGCTTGGTCGCCTCGACGTCGGGCGACTGCGTCGACAGGATCAACACGTGATAGCCGAGGTGCATGAACTGGTCGGTGACGTCCCCGGGGAGGAACGGGAGGTAGTACGCGGCGCCGGTGAAGAGGATCGGCGCGACTTCGCCCGCGCCGCGCGAGATGCCGAGGATCGCGCCGGTCATGATTCCCGACAGCGACCCCGGCAGGACGACGCGGCGGATCGTCTCCCATTGCGTCGCGCCGAGCGCCAGCGAGGCCTCGCGCAGGTCCTGGGGCACCGTCCGCAAGGCTTCCTCGGTCGCGACGATCACGGTCGGCAACGTGAGCAGCGCGAGCGTGCAGGCGGCCCAGAGCAGCGAGCCCTGTCCCCACAACACTTCGCCCGGCGGCTGCGTGGCGCGGTCGATCGAGCGGCCGATGAACTGGATGAAGAAGCCGAGGCCGAACAGTCCGAAGACGATCGACGGCACGCCGGCGAGGTTTGCGACCGCGCTGCGCGTGATCGTGGCCAGCAGCGCCGACATCGCGCGGAAGAAGAGTCTCCGCCGTCCCGGACGCCCTTTCGAGACACGGAAGCGCTTCCACGCCAGGCTCAACCCCTCGGCGGGCGTGTACTCGTGCAGGTAAATCGCCGTGGCCACTCCGAGCGGCACCGCGGCGATCGACATCAGGATCACCAGCGCCGCCGTTCCGACGATGGCCGGCATGATGCCGCCCGCCATCAGGCCGTCGCGCGGCGGCTTGGTGATGAACTCCCACGTCACCGCGCCGATGCCGTGGAAGGCGACGTTGCCGAGGATCACGACCAGGATGGCGATGATCAGCACCACGCTCATGCCGAGGAGGCCGACCGCGACCTTGTCGCCGATGCGCCGGTTCGGCGAGGTCATGGTGGCCGGGGCAGGCATCGCCGTCATGACGCCGAGCCTCCCATCCGCCGCTGCATGCCGTGGATGACCCAGGTGCCGATCGTATTGCTGATGAACGTGATGACGAAGAGCAGCGTCCCCATGAAGAAGAGCGCGGAATAGTGCGCGCTGCCGACCACCACTTCACCCATCTCCGCGGCGATGGTCGCGGAGAGCGTGCGCAGCGGATCGAGCAGCGAGAAGGAGGTGAGCGCCGCGTTGCCGCCCGCCATCAGCAGGATCATCGTCTCGCCGATCGCACGCCCGAACGCGAGCACGAACGACGCGAACACCGCCGGCGCGGCCGCGGGAAGGACCACCGACAACGCGGTCTGCAGTCTCGACGCCCCGAGCGCATACGCTGCCTCGCGGTACGACCTCGGCACGGCCGACAGTCCATCCTCGGAGATCGTGTAGACGATCGGCACGAGCGCAAATCCGAGGGCCAGTCCGGCGTTGATCGCGTTCAGCCGGTACGTGAAGCCGAATGCATCCTGCAGCCACGTCGCGAGCACGATCAACGCGAAGAAGCCCATCACCACGGACGGAATGCCGGCGAGCAGCTCGATCACCGGCTTGATCACTTCACGAAGTTTCGCGGGTGCGAACTCGGACGAGAAGACGGCCGCGGCGACGCCGACCGGACAGGCGAAGAGCAGCCCCACGAAGGTCGCTTTCAGCGTGCCGAGGATGATCGGCCAGAGCGAGACCTTCGGGCGGTCCGAGGTCGGCTGCCAGATGTAGCGGTCCGACACCGTCTCCCCTTTTTCCTGCTCCGCGAAGAACTTGTGCAGGTTCGCCTCTTCCTTCACTTCCGGATCGGTGAAGATCGGGACCGTCTCTTTGAACGTGAAGAGAAAGATCAGGAAGATGAAGACGATCGCCACCCAGCCGGCGACGGAAAAGACGCCGGTCATGAGCGCGTTGACGATGCGGCGTCCGCGGTTCATTGCTGATTCAGCGGGAAGTAGCCGACGCGCGTCACGAGCGCCTGCGCTTCCGGCGTGAGCGTCCACTGCACGAACTTCGTCACGCGCTCGGGCGCGTTCTGCGAGTGATAGAAGAAGAGCTTCCGGCTGAGCGGATAGGTCCCGTCCGCGACCGTCGCTTCCGAGGGAGCGACCGCGGCTTTGCCTTCATCGGAGATCCCGAGCGGACGGACGTCCTTCGCGTAGGCGATGCCGCCGTAGCCGATGCCGTTTTTATCGCGGCCGACGGCGTTGATGATGGCGGCCGTCCCCTGCAGCGTCTGCACCGCGGGTGCGAAATCGCCCTTGGCGAGAACGTGCTCGCGGAAGTAATCGTAGGTGCCGGAGGAGCTCTCGCGGCCGTACAGCACGACCGGCGCATCGGGGCCGCCGATCTGGTTCCAGTTCTTCACCTTCCCCTGAAAGATGTCGCGCACCTGCGCGATCGACAGCGACTGCAGCGGGTTCGTGTTGTGGACGAATACCGCAAGTCCGTCCAGCGCCACCGCCTGCTCGACGATTTCCGAGCCGCGCGCTTTCGCCGCCTTCTGCTTCTCGTCGTCCTTCATGGCCCGGGACGACTGCGCGAGATCCACCGTGCCGTTGATCAGCGCCGCGATGCCGGTGCCGCTGCCGCCGCCGTTGACCTGCACCACGGCGCCGGGATTCTTCTTCATGTACTCCTCGGCAAGCCGCTGCCCGAGGATGACCATCGTGTCGGAGCCCTTGATGGTGAGCGGTTTGTTGCTGCCGGTGTTGCTGCGGGACGTCTGCTCCCGCCCCCCGCACGCGATCACGGCGAGGGAGAGGATGAACGTAGAGACAATTCGAGCCACAAGCTTCATGGCCCGCATTCTCGGCGCGCGATGTGGACGCGGCTGGAAGGGTGTGTAAAGTCGGCGTAAAGGCCTCTGCCCTTACTCCCCAGGCTCGCTCAACACTTCGCGCAACGCCTCTTCCAGCCGCTGCCGGTTCGTCGGATCGTCCTCCATCAGCAGCCGCGCCATGACACCCGACAGCGTGTGCCGGTCGAACAGCTTCAGGATCCGCCGGTACTTCTCACCGCCGGGCGTGAGGTACTGCAGCCGGTCGAACAGTTGGGGCTCCATGCGTTCACGATTTTTAGCGGATTTATCCGACAGCGGCAAGCGCGGCATCTTAGCCTCACCGTCATCGCCAGCGGTTTGGAGTGCGGTGACCGCAGTCACCGCTTTCACTCGCCGAGGAGCGGCGGTGTTCATCGCGAGAGCGGCGGCTCCGCCGCAGGAAAAGCGGCGACTGCGGTCACCGCACTCCAAACCACTGGCACGTCGTGCGCCGGATCGGTGCGGTTCCTCGGGTCACGAAGGCGAGCTACTTACGAGGCAGCTCCGCGTTGTCTTTGTCGCGTTCCGCGCCCATCGACGCGCCGCTTTTCGCAACCCTCTCCGCGATCACCGCTTTGACCGCAGCCGCAACTTCGCTTCGCGTCACCGAGGCGGCTCGATAGGTCGTACGAATGGGCCTGAGCTGCGTCACTTGAAAAGTATAGGCCCCCTCTGGGCTCCCCGTCACCGCGCTTCGGGCTCGTGCGCGGCGTCGATGTTGGTCATTTCCGCCATGACCATGATCTCGCCGGTGTCTTCCTGCGAGACGTCTTCGCCGACTTTGCCACGAGGGATGCGTAAGGCGAAGGCCAGGGCGAGGGCGACGACGGCGGTGCAGACCCAGAAGATGGTGCGCAACGTTCCTTCGAGCGCGCCCTGCAGCGCGCGCAGTTCCTCGGGGGCGATCTTCGCACGCGCTTCGGGGTTCACGAGCGCGTTCGGGTCCTGGGAGAACTCGGCCAGGCCGGCGGCGAGCAGCGCGCCGAGAACGGCGACGCCGAGGGCGCCGCCCATGGAGCGGGAGAACTGGTTGAGGGAGGTGGTGATGCCAAGCTGCTCGCGCGGCACGGCGTGCTGCGAGGCGATCAGCAGGATGAGCATCGTCACGCCGAGGCCGGCGCCGATCAGGATCAGCTCGACGATCATCACCATGCGCGGCGTGTCGCGCGTGAACGTCGACAGCGCGCAGAAGCCGGCCAGCATGAGCCCCAGCCCGATCAGCACCATCGATCGCGAGCTCATGCGGATGAGCAGCCGGCCACCGATGATGGACGCCAGCACCCACGAGAGCATGAGCGGCGTCAGGAACGTCCCCGCCTCGGTGGCGGTCGCGCCGAACACCCCCTGCGCGAGCAGCGGCACGAACGTGATGGCCGCGAACATGGCGATGCCGGCCAGGAAGCCGACGATGATCGCAACCGTGACCACCGGATTGCGGAACAGTGCAAACGGCACGACCGGATCGACCGCGCGGTTCTCGATGCGCACGAACGCGGCGAGCAGCACCACCACGGCCGCGATGAGCGCGAGATTGCGCGGCTGCAGCAGGAGGCGGGGATCGCTTCCTTCGCCGAGGACGAGGAGGAGCATGGTCATGGCCAGAGTCAGTACGGCCGCGCCCGCGTAGTCGATGGAGGGGCGCGATTCGCGCTTCGGCTCTTTCAGCGCGATCCCGATCAATGCCGCGGCAGCGATGCCGACCGGGAGGTTGATCCAGAACACCCACCGCCACGAGAGCTGGTCGGTAATGAACCCGCCGACGAGCGGCCCGAAGACGCTGGAGATGCCCCACACGCCGCTGAAGAGTCCCTGCATCTTCGCCCGCTCTTCGAGCGTGAAGATGTCCCCGACAATGGTCATGGCCAGCGGCACGAGCGCCCCGGCGCCGACGCCCTGGACCGCCCTCCAGATGATGAGCTGCGTCATGGTCGTCGCGAACCCGCACAACGCGGAGCCGATGAGGAACACGAGCACGCCGATCTGGAACAGACGCCGCCGCCCGAAGAGGTCGGAGAGCTTTCCCCACACCGGTACGGTGACGGTGGAGGTGAGCAGGTACGCGGAGAAGACCCAGCTGTAATGTGCGAGCCCGCCGAGCGCGGCCACGATGGTGGGCATCGCGGTCCCGACGATGGTGGCTTCGAGCGCGGCGAGCAGCATCCCGGTCATGACGCCGACAGTGACGACCCACCTGCGGCGGGATGACATCTCGAGCATAGCGCGCGCAATTCTGCACGACTCGCGCCGGTGACGGGGAGCGACGACGGGGGGCCTCCGGCGGGCCGGTGTGACCGGCAGCACTGGTTGCCCAAGGCTGAACGCACGCATCTCGCGATACGCGCCGTCCGTGCGCAAACAAGTGCTGCCGGTCACACCGGCCCGCCGGAGGCCCCTCGTCGTCTCTCCCCGTCGTATCCTGCCGCGCGTGGCGTTACTGAATCGGGAGTTGAGTTGGCTGGAGTTCAATCGGCGGGTGCTGGCGGAGGCTGAGAACGCCGGGGTGCCGTTGCTCGAGCGGTTGAAGTTTCTCAGCATCGTCTCCAGCAACCTCGACGAGTTTCTGATGGTGCGGGTGGGGACGGTGCGGTCGCTGATTGCGTCGGGGGTACGTGACAAATCGCCGGATGGGATGACTCCGAAGCAGCAGTTGAAAGCCATCCGGGAGCAGGTCAAGGCGCTGCTGCGCGACATGTACCGCGTCCTCGACGGGTTGCTGCCGCAGTTGCGCAAGAGCGGCATCCGCATCGAGCGGGCGGAAGCGCTGACCGCGAAACAGCACGAAGCGCTCGCGGCCGAGTTTCACGCGCGCATCGCGCCGGTGCTCACGCCGCTGGCGGTCGATCCGGGGCATCCGCTCCCCTTCCTGGCCAGCGGCGCGCTCAACCTCGCGGTCACCCTCGCAAGCGGCGAGGACTCGCACACCGCGTTCATGAAAGTGCCGCGCATCCTGCCGCGCTTCATCGCCATTCCGGATACGGAGCGGCGCTTCCTGCCCATCGAAGAGCTGGTACGCACGCATGCCGCGTACTTTTTTCCAGGGCTCGAGATCCGGGAAGTGGTCGCGTTCCGCGTCATCCGCAACGCCGACATCCTCCTCCGCGAAGACGAAGTCGAAGACCTGCTCAAGTTCGTCGAGACCGAGCTGCGCCGCCGCGAGCGGAAAGAAGTGGTCTGGATGGAAGTCTCCAGTGCCGCCGGCGAAGAAGCCATCGAGATGCTGCACCGCGAGCTCGAGGTGGCGCGCGAGGACACGTTCTTCACTCCTGGGCTGCCGAAGCTCGGCGACCTGATCGAGATCTATCCGAGCGTCGACCTGCCCTCGCTCAAGGACGAGCCGTTCAACCCGCGCATGCCGATCGAACTGGCGACGAGCGACGACATCTTCTCCATCATCCGCGCCGGCGACGTCCTGCTGCACCGTCCGTACGACTCGTACAACGCGGTCGTGGAGCTGGTGCAGAGCGCGGCCGACGATCCCGACGTCATCGCCATCAAGCAGACCCTCTACCGCACCGAGCCCGGCTCGCTGGTGGTCGAAGCGCTCGCGCGCGCGGCCATGAACGGCAAGCAGGTCACGGCGATCGTGGAGGTGCAGGCGCGCTTCGACGAGGAGCGCAACATCGCGTGGGCGCGGCGGCTCGAGGAAGCGGGCGTGCAGGTGGTGTACGGCCTGGTGGGCATCAAGACGCACTCGAAGCTGCTGCTCGTGATCCGCCGCGAAGCCGGCACTCTACGGCGCTACGTCCATCTCTCGACCGGCAATTACAACGCGAAGACGGCCCGGCTCTACACCGACCTCGACCTGCTCACCTGCGACGCCGGCATCGGCGAGGACGCCGCGCAACTGCTGAACGTGATCACCGGCTACAGCACCGCCACGGTGCAGGAAGTGTTCACGCACGCGTCGACGCGCTGGCAGTGGAAGAAGCTGATCGTCGCCCCGATCGACTACCACGCCTGGGCGCTGAAGATGATCGAGCGCGAGACGCGCCAGGCGCGCGAAGGGAAGCCGGCCCAGATCATCGCCAAACTGAACGCGCTGGTCGAGCCGCAGGTCATCGAAGCCCTCTACCGCGCCGCCGCCGCGGGGGTGAAGATCGACCTCATCGTCCGCGGCATCTGCTGCCTCGTGCCGCGCGAGAACATCCGCGTGATCTCGATCGTCGACCGCTTCCTCGAGCACACGCGCATCTTCCTGTTCCGCAACGCCGGCGATACCGAGATCTACGTCACCAGCGGCGACTGGATGCCCCGCAACTTCTTCCGCCGCATCGAAGTGACCTGGCCCATCCTCTCCCCGCAGCTCCGCGACCGCATCGAGCTCCAGATCCTGGGCACCTGCCTCGCCGACGACGCCAAATCCTGGCGCCTGCAGACGGACGGCACCTACCGCCGCCGCAAACCCGGCGCGCGTCCCATCCGCAGCCAGCAGCGATTCATCGAGAACGCGCGTGCAGAGGCGGTGAAGATCGAGCCGGGGGTGCCGAGGAGGAAGCAGAAGAAGAGGCGTTAGCGCTGGTGTCGGGTGTCAGGTGTCTGCGGAGTTTCGCCTGGACGACACTCCGGCCTGTTTGGACATGCGTATTTTCGGACGTCGGTGCGAAGTGCGTCAATCTTCGTCCAGGGAGCCAGCCCCAGACATCTGACACCCGACACCATTCAAGAACTACCGCTTCCTCCTCGCCTTCCTCCGGATCTTCGGCGCCTGCTCGATCGCCTCGTCGTAGTCCCCGAGCGACACCGCTTCCTTCCTTGTGATGTCGATGAAGCGCTGCTGGCTGGACGAGCCGCCGCGGCGGGGTTGCCACGTTCCATCCGGTTGCAGCTGCCAGGACGAGCCGCCGTCCTGCAGGGAGATCTCCAGGATCTGTTCCGCCTGCTCGCGGACCTGCTGGTCGAGGAGGGGGAACATCACCTCCACGCGGCGCGCGAAGTTGCGCGGCATCCAGTCGCCGCTGGAGAGGTACATCTCGGGTGCGCCGCCGTTCTCGAAGCGGATCACGCGCGAATGCTCGAGGAAGCGGTCCACGATCGAAATCACGCGGATGTTCTCGCGCGGCACGAGCGAGCAGATCGCGCGCACGATCAGGTCGATCTTCACCCCCGCATCCGCGGCGCGGTAGAGCGCGTCGATCACTGCCGGGTCTACCAGTGAGTTGAGCTTCGCGGCGATGCGCGCCGGGCGCTTCTCCTTCGCGTGCTTCGTCTCCCGCTCGAGCAGCGCGAGCAGCCCGCGGTGATAGTCGAACGGCGCGATCAGGAAATTCTTCCACTGCGGACGCGGGCCATTGCGCTCCAGCACCTGCGTGAGGCTGGTGGCCGAGAAGCCGGTCAGCACGTTCATCAGCTGCGACGCCTCGCGCCCGAACTCCTCGTTGGCGGTCAGCAGGTCCAGGTCCGTGTAGACGCGCGCCGCGTCGACGTTGTAGTTGCCGGTGGAAAGATGCACGTAGTGCCGGAGGCCGCCGTCTTCGCTGCGCACCACCACGCACATCTTCGCGTGCGCCTGGATGCCCACCAGGCCGTACACGACCTGCGCGCCGGCGTCGTGCAGGCGCGCCGCGAGCGCGATGTTGCGCTTCTCCTCGAAGCGCGCCTGCAGCTCGATCACCACCGTGACCTGCTTGCCGTTCAGCGCGCCGAGGACCAGCTTGTCGATGACCGGCGACTCCTCGTCCGTCTGGTAGAGCGTCTGCTTGATCGCCACCACCGCCGGATCGGTGGCCGCCGAGTGCAGCAGCTCGATGACCGCGGTGAAGGAGTCGTACGGCCGGTGCAGCAGCACGTCGCGGTCGCGCACGATGGAGAAGATGTCCGCGGTGGTCGCGAGCCGCTGCGGCAGGCGCGGATTGAATTCGGGATAGCGCAGCTCCGGCGCGTCGACCACATCGCAGATGTCGCCGAGGTCGTTGATCTTGAGGAACCCCGGCACGGGATACACGTCCTCCCCCCGCGTCCGCGTCCCCTCGGCCAGCACGCGCACGATGTCCCCCGAGGCGCGTGAGTCGATCTCCAGGCAGACCACCTGCTTCCGCTCGCTGCGCCGCAGCTCCGCTTCGACCGAATCGCGCAGGTCCTCCACCTCGTCGCGGTCGATGCTCAGCTCCGAGTTGCGGATCACCCGGAACAGCACCGCGCCTCGCAACTGCAGGGCGGGGAAGAAGTGCTCGAGGTGCGCCATCACCAGCGACCCGATCGGCACGTAGCGGCCGCCCGCCACGTGGATGAAGCGCGGCAGCAGCGGCGGCAGCTTGAACAGCACCACGTGCTCGCCGCCGCGTCCCGATTCGACCGTAACGGCGATGTTGAGGCTGAGGTTCGCCACGAATGGAAAGGGATGTCCGGGATCGATGGCCAGCGGCGTCAGCACCGGCGCGATGGTTTCGCGGAAGACTGCGCTCAGCGTCTCCTGCTCCTCGTCCGTCAGCTCCCGGAAGCTCTCCACGATGATCCGACGCGAGCGCAGCTCGGGCAGCAGCTCGTCGTTCAGGCAGCGGTACATGTCCGCCAGCAGCGCGCGCGCCTGCTGGCGCATGGCCGTCATCTGCTCGGAGGGCAGCATCCCTTCCTGCGTCCGGTCGGCGATCCCGGCGTCGATGAGGTCCCGCGCCGCTCCGACGCGCACCATGAAGAATTCGTCCAGGTTGCGCGAGCAGAAGGCGAGGAACCGCAGCCGCTCCAGCAGCGGCACCGCCGGATCCTCGGCTTTCGCGAGGACGCGCCGGTTATAGTCCAGCCGGCTCAGCTCCCGGTTGATCAGCGGAATCGTTCTTGCGGTCGGCAAACGAGACGATTATGGCTTACGCATTCGAGCACGATGAAACCGTTCCCGCCGGGGTGCGCCGGATCATGGACGAGCAGCTCGTCCGTGCCCGCGAGCAGCTCACGGACGCAAAGTCGCCGCGCGAGAAGCGCATCCACAACGCGCGCAAGCGGTTCAAGGAGACACGCGCCCTGCTGCGGCTGGTGCGCGAACCGCTCGGCGAGCACTTCGCGCTGGAGAACGCGTGGTTCCGTGACGCCGGCCGCGACCTCGCCTCCGTCCGCGACGCCGACGCCGTGCTCGAAGCGCTGGAGAAGCTCGACCTCCCGCGCCCTCTCCACAATCGCGTCAGGAAGAAACTGAGCACCGGCCGCGCCGAGGTGAACCTCGACGAGCTGATCGCCAACACGCAAGCGCAACTCGTGATCGCGCAGGGCCGTCTCGGCCTCTGGCCGGACGTGGACGACTCCTTCGACACCCTCGCTCCCGGCCTTCAGCGCACCTACCGCGACGGCCGCCGCGCCCTGAAACGCGCGGACAGCCCGGAAGAGCTGCACGAGTGGCGCAAGCACGTAAAGACCCACTGGTACCACGCCCAGCTCCTGCGCCACGTCTGGCCGGAGATGATGAAGAGCTACGCCGCCGTCCTCGAAGAGCTCTCCCACGCCCTCGGCGACCACCACGACCTGCACGTCCTCCACGACGCAGTCCCCGACGCACCGCAGGAGCTCCTGGACGCCATCGACACCGGCCAGCACGAGCTCGAGCGCCGGGCGCACGAGATCGGCAACCGCGTCTACGCCGAACGCCCGCCCCTCTTCACCGCCCGCATGGAGAAGCTGTGGGCCGCCTGGCGATGACCCTCTTCCGCACCGTCCCCAACCCGCCCGACGCCCGCCTGATCTTCATCGGCGACATCCACGGCTGCTACGACGAGCTCCGCGAACTGCTGGCCCTCGTCGCCCCCGGGGCCAATGATCTCGTGGTGTCCGTCGGCGACGTAGTGACCAAAGGCCCCGCCGCCGCCAAATGCCTCGACCTCTGGCGCGACCGCGGCTACCTCGCGGTGAAAGGCAACAACGAGCTCAAAGTCCTCGACAGCGCCCACCCCCTCCTTAGATTCTTCGCCACGGAGAACCGCGACATCCTCCTCCGCCGCGACCTCCTCCGCTACCTCGCCACCTGGCCCCTCGTCCTCGACTTCCCCGACGCGAACGTCACCGCCGTCCACGGAGGGTTCCTGCCTCAGATGCAGGTGACTCCGGACGACGTCGCCCGCGAGGCGGAGCTCGTCCCGAAGCTGCGCTGGATCCGCCACAAAAACGGCGACTGGATGCACGTCGGCAAGGAAAAGAAGAAAAAGGGGGACGTGCTCTGGTCGGAAAAGTGGCAGGGGGAGCGGGTGGTGGTGTACGGACATACGCCCGTGCGGGAGCCGAAGGTGGACAAGTTCGCCCTCGGGCTGGACACCGGGTGCGTCTACGGAGGCCAGCTCACCGCCGCGATTCTCACGCGGGGGGAGTGGTCGTTTCGGAGCGTGCAGGCGAAGAGGGCGTACGCGTGAGGGCACGCGCAGTAGGCAGGTTGGCGGCTCTGGAAAGATGCGCCGTCGCACTGCACGAATAGCGCATTGGTTCAAGCGACCAGAATACCGCCGACGGTGGCAGGACGACACGTCACGCAGGCGTTCAGGAGCCTGCCAACCGCGGCTACGGATGTTCTAGCGACCACCTGCCCACCCGGTGCGGCGCAGGAAGGTCACGCATTTCATTTTGCGCGCGTGATCGTGATCGTCACATCGTACGCACCATCGTTATCGTCGTAATAGCCACGTTGATCATTGATCATGAACTCGAAGCGCCCTTTGTGTTTGGCGCGGACAGCGCGCCATCGCCCCACTACTATCGGCGGCTGGGTAGCGATTCGTGCTAACAACGCCCCGTAAGGCTTCCGGATAGCGATGCATGCCTCTACGTCACAAACGAAACTTTGACCCTCAGGGCCGCTTTCGGCGCCGTAAAGAGTCGTAACAGCCTTCCCCTTGGCACGTATCTCGACCTCATCGCCCTCTTCAACTTCAAGGTCCGAAGTTACCCACTCTTCGGTATTGGCCGACACTTCGATCACGTCTGTTCTGGCGGGTTCGCTCTGCTCCGGCTCGCCGTTCAATGCCACGTCGCGCTCGAACGCGTCCCTGCCGGAACCATCAACTAGAGACACTGCCTCCTGATCGAGGACTTGTACTACGGGCACATCGAGACTGACGATGGCATGCCTACCGTCATGATCTGTGCCCAGCGGTTTAGCGTTGAGCCGATAGGAAGATTGCGACATTGCTGTGAGTACCATTAATACAGCTAGTCCGCATCGCTGGCGTAGTCGTGAATGACGTTCTGACATTTTGCCACCTCGCCGGCATCATAACTTGTCCTCTATGGCCCGGGTAAGACACAATTTCGGCGTGTTTACTAGTCGCAATCACTTCGTTCAGCAGTAAATTGGCAGGCCCGTGGCTCCTCAGGCGGTGCAAAGCGCTCGGCCGCACCCGCCGGGATACGGACCTCGCGTGCGCGATCACCATCATTGCTATCGCGGGCTTTTGCTTCCGCGTCATTCCCGGCCGGAGCCTTCTTCGGAAACCCCTGATCACTGCCGCCGAGCTGCAACGACCACCTCTGCGACGCAGGTTTGTAGAGCTTTGAGCGCATCGATCAACTGACGCGGTGTAGGATGAATAAGGTTAAAGTTTCCAGCCGCATCAAACTTCTCAGCAGCGTTGTGTCCAAGTTGCGAACAGAGTAACTGCTTCATTGCGGCCTTCCACTCTTGCAGATCGTTTCGCGCAGTCGCAGGATCGCCGTCGATTGATCGCGTGATGAATCCTTTCGCCTCATTGAACCTGTCGTTCAGAACATCGTTAAATTCATCGCCGTCCATGCTTTGTTGCCCCGGGCTGTCCGCTCGCGCGTTGGGAGCAAACCATATCGGCTCGGTAGTTTCGTCGACCGTGACGACCATGTCCCCGCCCTCGTCACCGCTTGACGCCGCAAACCACAATGTCCCATTCTTTCGATAAACCATGACACCGGCTTCGTTCGTCTGATGATCGCTCGCCACAACCACCCTCGTCGTTCCTGAGGGGCTTCTGAGCACGAGCTTGGTAACGTCGTCCAGGATCAGCAGTTGCAAGCACGGGTTGCCGGCTACGTCCACCAAGGCCAGCGCTGCGGCGTCGTCTGGCGTAGTGATGACGATACGCGGTCGATTCCGGCTATCTACTATCCGCAACGTCCGGGCTGTAATTGTGTTGAAAGAACAATCATTTTCGCTCGTCATTTCGTGTCCTTTGGCTGGTGGCGCTCATCGCCCAGTCATCTAAGGAGTGTCGTGACCACCGCACACCCCTACCTGCACTCCAGCTTCTGCCTCGAAAGGCCGGATACGACGAGCTAGACGCCGACGTCACTCCCGTCCACGGAGATTCGCCCTCCCCGACGCAGGTGAGTGATGACGACGTAGCCCGGGGGGCCGATCTGGTCCCCAAAACCGTGCTGGATCCGCCGTGAGGATGGCGAGTGGGTGCACGTTGGCAAGGAGAAGAATCACGAGGGGGACGTGCTCTGGTCGGAGAAGTGGAAGGGGGAGCGGGTGGTGGTCTACGGACACACACCCGTGCGGGAGCCGAAGGTGGACAAGTTCGCCCTCGGGCTGGACACCGGGTGCGTCTACGGCGGGCAGCTCACCGCCGCAATTCTCATGCGCGGAGAATGGACGTTTCGAAGCGTGCAGGCGAAGAGGGCGTACGCGTGATGCGCCGCCGGTTACACTTCCGCGCATGCCAGACACGCTGAGAGATCTTCTCGCCAAGGTCGAAGACGAGACCACATTCATCCGCTTCCTGTCCGCGCTGCGCGCTGATTCCGAAGCCAGCCGGCACGACTGCGAGAGGCGGTACGACGACTGCCTGCCCGAAGATCACTGGCAAACCAGATCGACCACGAAGTTCCTTCGCGCAGTCGAGGATTGGGCCGCCGGCGGTGACTTTGCCGAGGGCGTGCACCACGGCGAGCCTATGCTGCGCAGGGTGGCCACGATGTTGTACGTGGGAAAGTACCTGCGGCACGAAGACTATCCGCCACGGTGAGAGGCTGATCCGCGCGACCGCGCACGCGCCACCCCGGTTCACCGTGGTGACACGTGCTGCGCGCGCTGCGTCAAGCGGTGTGCGTCGTGGTGTCACGTGGTGTGTGTGTCATGGCGTCACGAGTGTGCGTCGTGGTGTCAACCGCCATACACCATCCCGCCAAGCGTGTGCGCCGTTGCGCCGACGTAATGCATCGTTCCGCTAACAGCGTGCGCCGTGCGCCAACCGCTCGCTATACACCGTTCCGCCAAGCGCGTCGTGTTGTTCACGCCGGAGGCGTGGTGGAGGGTAGCCGGTGGTAAGCGCCGCAGGCGCGCCACCACCGGATCACGTCGGCCACCATCTCCGACCCCAGCGGGGTCGCGTACGGCACCCCGGAGGGGTGCAAACCGATGTCGCCGTTTTACCGGTGGTGGCGCGCCTGCGGCGCTTACCACCGGCTACCCTCCGCCACGCCTCCGGCGTGAAACCTATGTTCCGGTTGTCATACCGCGGTGGACGGACGCGGGTGGTGCTCGATTCCGCGCGCGAGGCGGGCGGTGAGCGCGGCCGGGATGCCGATCAACAGCGCGTGCACGATGACGCTCCAGATCACCCATGACAGGTTGAAGCGCGACCGCGGATTCGCCGAGAGTGGGATCACGACGTAGTTCATGACCGCGTAGACGCCGAGGCCATACGCAGCGCCGCAGAGGAGGTAGCGGCGCAGCAGCACACCGAACCGTCGGCTCAGGAACCAGTACACGACGACGATGGTCAGGGCGATGAAGTAGTGGAGCGCCACGCCGAGCAGGGCCGTCGCCACACCGCCTTCGAACGCGGAGCGGCCGAGCAGGCCGGCGGCGATGCTTTGGAAGATGCGCGTGGGTGTCGCTCCGCGCGGAGCCCAGAAGGAAATAGCGTAGAGGGCGTCGATGGAGCCGACGAGAATGCCGCCGCCGAGGAGCGTGGCAGTTGTGGAGCGGAGTTGCATAGTGGTCAGCGTAGCCGCCCCCACTTGCAAGCGGGGGACGACGGGGTTACGGATTGGAGTCTTTCCCCCGAAGGACGTGGGGGGCCGGGACATCTGAGGCAGCGCTGGAGGTCTAAGATTTTGTTTTCTTCGAAAACACCGTCACGTCTGCAAGCCCTTCATATCCTGAGTCGGTCGTCACAAGCTCCGCGCGGTTCTCACGAGCAAAAGCGAGCATCATTGCCTCAGCCATGGCCAAGCCGTGAGCGAGACTCAGGTCGGCGGCGGTGAGCGCGACTTCTTCCGTGAGATCGGCGACCGTGGTCTTCTTCATCGTGGCGACCGCGTCGAGGGCCTCGTCCTCGGATCGCTGACGCTTGATCCACTTGTAGACCTCGTAAATAGCGACCGTGGGCGTGATGACGTTCGCGGGATGCCTCAGACGGGTGGCGAACTCCGGGGCGTGCGGACCGTCAGCGAAAAACTCGATCCATCCAGACGAATCAAGGACGATCACAACCGGTCTTTCTTTTCACGAAACCCGGTGGTCTTCATCCCCCGCACGAAGCCGCGCATCGACGCGATCGGCCTGTCGGGAACGAGCGTGATCTGGCCGCCCTTGGCGATGACCTGGAATTCCTGACCGACGCGGATGTCGGCAGACTGTCGCACGTCCTTGGGAATGACGACCTGATACTTTGACGAAACCCTGGTGCGCGCCATGACAGCCTCCGGTCGCGATCGATCGCACCAAGCGTAAGACGCCCGGCGCCACGCGTCAACATAGAGGTCGACGGCGGGGACGCGGCCGACGGTGACGAAGGCGCTGGTGTCGGAACCCGTGTAGACGACGGAGAGAGCCGTGAGGTCGCTCGAGTCTCCGGCGATGATGCCTGCCACCGGCCCGTGACTTTCGCGGCGTCTGGTACGTATCCTCAGTATCGCGTGACCCTCATCGTCATGCGCACGGAAGGAGCATATGAAACGACTGGTCTTTTTTCTCCTCTCCCTTGCTGTTGCCACTCGCCTCGGCGCTACCGCTCAGGCTCCCGACGTTCTCAAGATCGGTGCAAAGACCTACTTCATCCACACGAATCCGCTCGCGCCGGTTCTTGCTGCAAGCCCCGGACGGCTTCCCGAGCCGGAGGTCCACTCGACCGGGCTGTGGCGAGGCTACATCGCCACATGGTCCGTCCGCGACAAACAACTCTTCCTCGAGGACGTGGGCGTACCGACGCGCAAATTCATGGACGATGTCCCTGAGTCGGAGCAGCTTCGGTCCGCCATGAAGGCGCTGTTCGGTGAAGCAGGTCCGCGCCCGGCGACCTGGTTTACGGGCCATCTCGTCGTGCCAACGGGTGAGATCGTCGACTACGTCCACATGGGATACGGCTCGACGTATTCGTCGTACCTGGTGTTGACGATCGTGAGAGGCGCCCTCCAGAACGAGCAGGCGATGAACCGGGAAGAGTTCGAGCGCTTTCGGCGGGCACAATACGCCGCGTACCGTAAGACGCCCCAGTACGCCCAATCGGTCGCCGATGCAAAACGTGGCGAGGATCGGATGCCGGACGAACGGATCGAAGAGTTCCTGTTTCAGTTCGCGGCGGAAGAGTACCTGTCGCGCGTCTTCGAACCCGCGTCGCCGTAACACCTCGCGGATTCAGGGGAGACCGAGATGACTCAGGCGAATTACGCCAGACTCACGGGCCTACAGGTCTTGTGCTGCCTTCGGCAGCGCCGCCACTTCCCTCACCGCACCGAGCGCCGCTTCGAGACGCTCACGACGAATGCCGGCAGTTGCGTCCAGGTGGTGCGGTTGCCGTGGGCGTCCTCGGCTTCGATGCGGAGGTCGATCTGACCGGCGATCATGGTGGCTGGGGTGAGGTCGATGCGATAGAGGTCGCCGGCGGGGATGTGGCCGAGGGTGGTGAAGGTGCCGGGGTCGGAGCCGGTGTTGGCGACGGAGAGGGGTTGCCAGGCGGTGGTGCCGGAGGGGCGGTACCAGACCCGGGTGGCTTCGGATTTCAGCGGCTGGGTCTGGGCATCGGAGCGGTAGTCGTGGTCGGCGATCGAGAAGTGGAGCGTGGCGGCGGTGTTGCGGCGCAGGCGGCTGGTGGGGTGGCCGAGGGCGTCGAGCACTCGCAGGGAGGTGAAGGTGGGGGCGATCAGGTCTGTTTCGTCGCGGCCGAATTGCACCTCGAGCTCGCCGCGCGACGGGAGGCCGGCCACGTTCAGGTTTTCGGTCACGGCGACCAAGCGGTCGCCCGGTTCCGCGGCGGGGCCGGGATCGGACGGTGGAATCGTGACCACGATCGAGCCGCTCGCTTTGACCGCGTTCTGCGCGTCGTAAGTCGTCCAGGCCGTGCCCTGCGTCGCGTTCGTGTCCCAGTCGTTGAACGCGCCGCGGAATCCCGGCCACACCCACTGGTACAGGAGGCCCTCGGTCGTGCCGTAAAACGCGATCGGGAACAACGGCGTGGTCCCGACCGTGAGCTCTTCGCCGTTCGCGATCGCGTAGTCGGCGGGCGACTGCGTGAATTCGGTGGCCACGATGGAGTCGCCGAGCCCGCGCAGCGGAGGCACGATGGTCTTGTCGACGTAGTAGAACATGATGCCGGACCCGGCGTTCCCCGACTCCCTGGTGGTGTAGTAGTCGACGCGCGGGCGCCCGGGGAAAACGTCCGTGAAGCAGAAGTGCGAGTGCAGCTGCAGCACCGGCTCGACGGTCTTCACGCCGTTGGTGATGCAGGAGGCGAGCAGGTGCGGCGGCGGGGCCTGGGCCTCGAAATTCAGGACGGTATGCAGGTAGGACGAGGCATCGGCGGTGAGCGTCTTCGACTCCGTGATGCCTCGGATGGGCGGGTACTGGATGTTGTAGACGCGCTCCTTCGTCATGTCGATCGAGACCTCGAACGGATGGAGCACGATGCTGGAGGACATCGGCGAGACGAAGATCCTGTCCCAGCTGCCGAGATGGATCTCGATCAGCCTGCGGGTCCCTTTGTCGATGTCGAGGGCGAGCGTGCACCAGCGTCCGGTATGAAAGCGCTCGATCGCCAGCTCGCGGAGCAGCCGGCCGTTCTCGTCGCGCGAGTCGAGGACCAGTTCCGCGGACGCGACGGCGCCGGGCAGGTCCAGCTGGCCGTCGCCGGCCACGACGCGGTCCTCCGCGCTCAGGAGGCGGAACGCCGGTCCGAGCTCGCTGTATGTGGCTGCCGAGACGAGGAGGTCGTACGTCGAGCCGGGACGTCCGAAGAGCTCCGCCCGGTCGATGCCGTAGGGTTGGAGATGCTCCACGCCGCCCGGCGAAAGCAGGGTGATACCCCCCATGAACATGTCGGTCGAGATGGTCAACCGTGCGCTGCGCATCACGATCCAGGGAAGGTCGAACGAATCGTCGCCGCGGAACTGGATGATCCCGCTGAGCGCCGGCTGGTCGGGAAACGCGACAGCGGCGTTGTCGAGGCTCAGCTTCAGCTCAACCGCCTGCGAGGCTCCGGGGGCGAGCTCCAGGGCCGCCGGCGTGACGGTGAGCGTCGTGCCGGCGGGACCGTTCGTCGCCGCGACCTGGAACGTGCGCGTCACCGGTGCGCTGTTGGTCACGGTCACGATGCGCCTCTCTTCCCAAATCCCCGTCGTTCCCGGCGCGAGGCCGAAGCTGATGCCGGACGAATCGAGCAGCGCCGTGGCGGCCGCCGCACGCGTCGCATCGACGCGGCCCGCGCCGCGCGCGACGGGTGGATCGGGCATCGCCAGCGCCGTCGTGACGAGCGCGCTGCGGATGTCGGCGGGTGTCCAGCCGGGATGCAGTTCGGTCAGCAGTGCCGCCACGCCGGCGACGTGAGGGGCGGCCATCGACGTGCCGCTGAGCCGCATCAGGCCACCCCCCATACGCGCCGACAGCACCTCGTATCCGGGTGCGACGACGTCGGGCTTGAACGTGAGCAACGCCGGCGCGGGCCCGCGCGAGCTGAACGACGTCATGACGCCCGCGTCGGTCACGGCACCGACCGTGATCGCCGTCCGCGCGGTTCCGGGGCTGCCGATCGACGAGAGCCGGCCTTCGTTGCCGGCGGCGATGACGACCGTCACGCCGGCTGCGGTGGCCCTGTCGACGGCGAGGCACATCGGATCGTCAGCGTGGCCGGGACCGCCGAGGCTCATGTTGACGACGTCGTGGTGATCGGAGGTGTTGCCGTCCTGGTCCGGGTCCATGCTGCGCTCGATGGCCGCGACGATGTCGGACTCGAACCCGCCACCCATGCCGCCGAGGACTTTGTAGGCGTAGAGCGTCGCGCCGGGGGCCACTCCCGTGAGCTCGGTCGAGTCGCCGGCGATGATGCCGGCGACGTGCGTGCCGTGGCCGTGATCGTCCATCGGATCGGCGTCGTCGTTGACGAAGTCGAAGCCACCGGCGATTTTGTGGCCGGGACCGAACGCGCCGCCGAAGACTTCGTGGTGGTAGTCGATGCCGGTGTCGAGGACGGCCACGGTGATGCCTTCGCCGCGGGCGGCGAGGCCGGTGGCTGCGGTCGTCGCGAGTGCCGGTGGGCGAGGCACCCACCGCTCCACACAGATCCTGACGGTGCGGTCGGGATGGACGGCGCGGACGTACGGGAGGCGGCGCAGCGCGTCGACCAGCTCGTCCGGGACGTCGATGGCGGCGCCGAACATGGCGTGGACGTATTCGTGGCGGATGGGATCGAGCGCGGCCTTGGCCGCGCGACGGTCGAGTGAGGCGAGGTCGCGGCGGAACTGCTGGAACGTGGCGTTGGCGGCACGTGTGCCGCCGTCGTGGAACTCGACGATGGCGCGGCCGGGCCGTGGCGGGAGCGGGGGGCGGACCTCGGTGCGCGATTGTGCCGCGATCGCCGATGCGAAGATCAGGGGGATGATCGCGGCTCGCAGCATAGCCGTGAGCCTACACGGGTTGGCCGGTGTGGATGGTGACGCTTCGGCTACGGGGGAGCTACTCGCCCAGTTTGCGCAGGATGCGCGGGGGGAGGAGCCACTCCAACACTGCCGTTCCGTCGGCGTTCAGCCGTACCCCGTAGCAGCCGCCTTTTTTCAGCTCGATGGCGTCGGATTCTTTGAGGCCGGTCAGGGCGCGGAGGTTGTCGGTGAGGTTGGGCTCGTGGCCGACGATGATGGCGCGGCGTTCCCGGATGCCGTCGACCAGCGCGCGGAACTGCTTCGCGCTCGCGTCGGGGATCAGGGCGTCGACGGTATTGATGTTGACGCGCGAGCGGTACGCTTTCGAGACCCAGAGCGACGTCTGCACCGCGCGCAGGAGGGGGCTCGAATAGATCGCTTCCACTCTCGGGAGCGTGCGCTCGAGTCCTCGGGCGATCTGCTTCATGCGCGCGTGTCCTTCCGCGGTCAGGCTGCGGTCCTCGTCCTTCTTCTCCGGCGTCGCATCCTCGGCGATGCCGTGACGCAAGAGCACGATGAAACGCTCGACTTTCTCAGGCGGCGGCGCTGCTGCTTTTTTCTTCGAAGTCGACATCGGTTCCGAACACCTTTCCGAAGTATCTGGCCCGCTTCGCGGCCGACGCGAGCTCGACCTCCGCGTCGCCGCGCAGGCGCACGTGGAAGCGCACCGTCTCTTCGTCCGCCTCGACGGCGACGTCGCGCACGGCGCGGCGGCGCCCCCGGTCGAGCGCATCGGCGATGCGCAGGATGGCCACGAGCTTGCGCACGATCTCCTGCTGCGCCGGAGAGAGTTGCGCGAAGTTGTCGTGCTCGTCGTCCGGCGTCGATTTGCGGTAGTAGCGCGCGACGTTGGCGACGATGGCCACCTGATCCGTAGTGAAGCCGCGCAGGCCGGCGTGGCTGATCAGGTAATACGAATGCTTCTGATGGTCCCGATACGACACGTGCATCCCGACTTCGTGCAGCAGCGCGGCGTATTCGAGGAGCTCGCGCTCGCCGGTGTTGCAGCGATGCAGGTCGGCGGTCTGGTCGAAGATGCGCAACGCGAGCCGCGCGACATGCGTCGCATGTGCACGCTCCACGTCGCTGCGCTCGACGAGACTGAGTACGGACGAACGGCGGACGCTGTCGCCTTTCTTCGGCGGCTGGCGCACTTCGTCGAGCACGTGCTCGACGATCCCCTCGCGCAACGCGGCGTCGCAGGAGCGCAACTGCTCGATGTCGAGCTTGCGCATGATTTCATCGAGCACGATCGCGCCGGCGAGGATCGTCTCGGCGCGCCGCTCGTCGATGCCGAACCTCTTCGCGCGGTCTCCTGCATTCAGCGGCGTGAGCGCGTCGATGACGTCGCGCAGCCGCTTGCGGGAAAGCCAGCGCAGGCCGGAGGAGACCGCGTCGCCGTTGGCCGCGGCGCTGGCCGCCGCGAGAGTCGAGAGCGCGACGATGGTGCCGGAGGTGCCGACCGAGAAGTCGAACCCGAGGCGCGCGACGGCGGCGAGCGTCTTCTTCAAACCCTTGCGCACGTACTTGCGGCACTCGTCGACGGCCGCGGGCGTGGCGGCGCGGTCGAGGTCGAACATCTGCGCCATGCGCAACGCGCCGACCGGCTCGCTGCGGGTGAGGTAGACCTCGTCCTGCGTGCCGACGATCAGCTCGACGCTGCCGCCGCCGATGTCGATCGCCAGCGCCGTCCCGCCGTGGAAGTCGATCGCACTGCGTACGGCGCGGTAGATGTAGTCCGCTTCTTCCTCCCCCGAGATCACGCGCACGTTGATGCCGGAGGCTTTCTGCGCGGCGGTGATGAAGCGGCGGCCGTTCGGCGCTTCGCGGATGGCGCTCGTGGCCACGGCCACGACGCCGGTGACCTGCCACCGCTCCGCGATCCCGGCCATCCGCTGCAAAGCGGCCACGCCGCGCGCGATCGCGTCATCCGTCAACGGGCGCCCTTCCAGGCTTCCCCGCCCCAGCTGCACCATGTCCTTTTCCTTGTCGATCACACGGTAGCCGTGGCGCTGCTGCTCCACGACCACCATGTGAATGGAATTCGTTCCGACGTCGATCGCGGCAATACGCTGCTTGCGGGGCACGCGGGGGATTATGACTACTTGATCGGGAAATACCCCACCTTCGTCACGATCTGCTGCCCTTCCGGACCGGTGGCCCAGTCGATGAACGCTTTCATGTCCTTTGACGGCTTCACGCGCGTGTACAGATAGAGGAAGCGACTGATCGGGTATTGGCCGGTGCGGACGGTATCGAGCGTCGGCATGATGGCGGGGCTCTTGTCGTCCTTCTTCACGGCCGCGAACCTGATGCCTTTCGCGTACGCAGCGCCGCCGTAGCCGATGCCGTTCGCGTCTTTCGCCACTGCGTTCACGACGGCGGCGGTTCCCTGGAGCGTCTGCGCGCGAGGCGAGTAGTCCTTCCCCATCAGCACGTTGTCTTTGAAGTACTGGTACGTGCCGGACGAGTTCTCGCGTGAATAGAGGATGATCGAGGCGTCCCTGCCGCCGACCTGCTTCCAGTTCGTGATGCGGCCCGTGTAGATGTCGCTGATCTGCGCGAGGGTGAGCTCTTTCACCGGGTTCGCGGCGTTGAGGTAGACCGACAGGCCGTCGCGGGCGATCGGAAACGAGTAGCCGGTGGTGGCGAAGCGCTGCTTCAGCTTGTCGGTCTCGCTGGTCTTGATCGGACGCGAGGAGGCGGCGATGTCGGTGGTGCCGTTGATGAGCGACGCGATGCCAACGCCGGAGCCGCCGCCGGTGACCTGGATGGCAGTGCCGGGCTGCTTCAGCATGAACGCCTCGGCGAGGCGGGCGTTCATGATGACCATGGTGTCGGAGCCTTTGATGGAGAGCGGCTTCGCGGCGAACAGCGGAAGCGCGAGAAGCAATGCTGCAACGAGTTTTTTCATGCGTGGATCTCCTCAGAACGAGTACTGGTAGCGAACGGTGAAGACGTTGTCGTCCGGATCGTTGATCTCGTTCTCCGGCTTCTCGTAGGCGAACATCACTTTGCTGTTCGCATCCCAGTGAAAGATGTAGGAGCCGCCGAGGGTGCGGACGGCGTTGTTGTCGACGTCGGTGTCGGCGTCATAGTCGTCGGCGCGGATCACGAACTGGTGGCGCGTGCCGAGGTTCTGGATGGCGTAGAAGTACCAGCCGTCGACGTCGTGCGACTGCGTGCGCGTCGTGCCGGGGTTGGGGGCCTGCTTGCCGCGGATGTACTCGCCGCGGACGCCGAGGCCGGGGACCGGGGTCACCCACTGAAAGTCGACCCCGAGGCGGTCCTTGTCGAACTCGATGCCGGTGGCCTGCGTGCTCGTCGCGACGAGATCGGAGCCGCGGTAGAGGGAACCGCCCACGTCGAGCGGACCGAACGAATAGCCGACCCGGCCGACGACGTCCTTGCGCTTGTTGACGTCGTCCGTGCGACCCGTGCCGGTGCCGTTGACCACCGCGACCTGGTAGCGGAGACGCTCGCCGAGTCCGAGGCCGGAGACCATCACGCCGCGATCGCGCTCGCCTGGGAAGAGAGTGCGGACGACGCGGGAACGCTCCGGCATCTCGCGCGAGCTCGAGGAGTACATGATCTCGAAGCCGAACGGCCAGTTGAACTGTCCGGCGGTGAGCGTGTTCTTCCACGTGGTCCACGGCTCGGTGAACTCGACGTAGCCGTCCTTGAGCGTCACGCCGGCCGAGCTGACGTCGGGCTGCAGCACGAAGCGCGCGGTGGGCATGAACTGATACGTGAACTTCACGCGGGCGCGGCGGACGGAGAACTGGTCGAAGTTACGCGTGCCGGTCGTGCCGCCGAGCTCATTGCGCGAGCGTTCGTCGTTCAGATACTGCGCCTGCAGGTAGCCGGAGAACTTCAGCCGGTTGAGGAGCTCGAGCGAGTTGCGCATCTCGGTGAAGGCCTCGCCGAAGCTTTTCACCTTGTCGTCCAGCTCCTCGACAGTCGGCGTGGTGGGCTCGGGTTCCTGTTCCTGTGCAAAGACCGGCACTGCCAGCAGCAGCACCAGGATCCACTTCAGTTTCATTCGTGTTTTCTCCTGCGCGCAGTCTGGGCACGCGGAGAAAAGCGACGGAGGAAGGGAGGTGAAGAGGAGGTGAAGAGGGGGAGGATTAGGTGCGCGTCGCCTGTGGCACGACCCCTCATCCGCCCTCGGTACGTACACCCCTTGCAGGGGAGAAGGGCTACTAATTTCCCATTTCGCGAGAGTGAAAGTTAGTAGCCCCTCTCCCCGCGTCGAGCGGGGAGAGGGTGGCCAACGGCCGGGTGAGGGGACGTGCCACAGGCGATACCTTTACCGCACCGGTAAGCGCATGGTGAACGTCGATCCCGACCCTTCTTCGCTCTCCACCGTGATCTCGCCGCCGTGGGCTTCGACGATGGCGCGGGCGATGTAGAGGCCGAGGCCAAGGCCGCCGTAGTAGCGGCTGGAGACGTTGCGGGCGCGGTGGAAGCGCTCGAAGAGCTGCGGGATCTCGTCGCGGGGGATGCCGATGCCGTGGTCGGTCACGGAGGTCGCGACCGAGCCGTCTTCGCGCGCCACACGCACGTCGATGTCGCTCCCCTCGGGGGAGTACTTCAGCGCGTTCGAGAGGAGGTTGTCGACGACCTGGCGCATGCGGTCGGGATCGGCGACGACGGTCGTCTCGGCTGCGTTGACGTCGAAGTGAATGAGGCGTGCGGGATGCTGCACGCGGAACGCGGAGACGCGCCCTTCGATGAACGGCAGCCACTGGATGGTCTGCGGGTGGATCTGCAGGCGGTTCGTCTCGATGCGGGAGACGTCGAGCAGCTCGGAGATGAGGCCCATCATCCGTTCGATCTCGCCGAGGACCGCGTTGAGGTAGGTGGCGCGCTCGTCGGGCTGCAGGTCGTTGACCGTCTGCGCGAGGAGCTGGGTGTAGCCCTTGATCGTGGTGAGCGGCGTGCGCAGCTCGTGCGAGGCGACGGAGAGGAACTCGTCCTTCTTGCGGTCGAGCTCCTGCAGCGCGGTGATGTCGCGGATCACGAGGACCGCGCCGACGATGCCGCGGCTTTCGATCGGCGCGGCGGCGATGGAGAGATCGAGGTCGCGGCCGGTGAGCAGGTGCTTCGCGACGGCGAGGTAGTCCGGTACCGTCTGCCCGGCCAGCGCGCGCGCGTACGGCATCTCGTGCGGCGGGACGGCGCGCCCTTCGGCATCGCGGAGGTTGAGGTTCTCGAACGAGCCGTGCTCCACTGCTTCCGCGCGCGAGGCCAGGCCGAACATGTTCAGCGCGGCTTGGTTCACGTCGACCACGGTGCCGTTCTGGTCGTAGACCCAGAGGCCGTCGGTCATGGAGCCGAGGATGGAATCGAGACGCGCGGAGCGCTCGCGCATCATCGTGGCCAGGTCCTCGATCTCGCGGCGGGCGCGCACCTGGTCCGTCACGTCCTGGACGAGCACGGTCAGGCTCTGGGTGATGCCGGAGAAACGGCCGCGCGCGGCGGAGACGATGCGGTTGAGGTACGACTCGCCGATGCGCAGCTCCTCGTCCACCCGCGGCTCGCCCGAATCCGCGACCTGCTTGAGGATCTTCTCGACGTCGGCCGGCAGCACTTCCGCGGCGCGCAGGCCGATCACTTTCGTGTCGAGGGAGATCCGCCCGAACTGCGTGACGTAGTCGATGAAGCGCGCATTGGCCAGCTCGAAGCGGAGCTCGTCCGCGGAGATCACGGCGATGCCGATGGGCGCGCTTTCGAGCACGCCTTCGAAGCGGACGCGCGCGTCGACTTCGCGGCGCGCGAGCTCCTCGGCGGCGCGGTGGCCGTCCTGCGCGATCGTGGTCAGGCGGTGGATGTGACTGGCCGCGCCGATGCGCTCCGCGACGGCGCGCGCGAACTCGAGGTCTTCCGCGTCGAAGTTGCGCCGCGGATCGGACTGCGAGATGACGACCGCGCCGATGCGCTCGCCCCACGATTCGATCGGATAGGCGATGAGGCTCTGCTCGTGCAGCTTCGCCTTCACGGCGCGCTCGTCGTCGTCGCGCGAGAAGTCGAGGAGCGAGTCGCCGCGGACTTCGTAGAAGAGCAGCGGCCGGCCGATCTGGAACACGGTGCCGGCCAATCCCTCGCCGGGACGGAAGGGGCGCTGCGCGAAGAAGTCGCGGTATTGCGCGAGCTCCTGCTCGACGCTGCCGTACCCGACCATTGAGAGCATGCCGGTGGCGGGGTGATAGAGATAGATGCGCACCAGGCCGGCCACCGCCTGCGCCACACGCGCGGCCGGGTCGTCGAGATCGTCGAAGTTCGGCGTCATCGCGACCATCTCGAGGCCGAGGTTGGCGAGGCATTCGGCGCGGCGGCGGCGCCACGATTCGCGCTCGGCGCTCTGGCGCTCGTCGGTGACGTCGCGCGAGAGCACGACGGAGCCGATGATGCGCGCCGCGTCGTCGCGGATCGGGACGGCCTTGAGGTTCACCACGCGGTCGTCGCCGCTGCGCTGGTCGCGCACGAGGTAGTCCGATTTGACGACTTCGCCCTGCAGCGCGCGCATGGACGGCAGCTCGTCGGCGGAGAGCGGACTGCCGTCGACGTAACGATGCTGCATGTTGCGCAGGCGCCCTTCCGGCTCGGGCGTGAACAGTACCGCCGGCTCGCGTTGCGCGGCGGCATTCATCCGCTCGAGCTTTCCGTTCGCGTCGTAGATCGCGGCGGACTCGGGGATCTGGTCGAGGATCGCGTTTACTTTCGCCATCTCGCGGACGGCGCGGTTGTGCAGCAGCGTGTTGTTCAGGGCGAGCGTCGCGTAGCGTCCGATCTCCGTGAACAGCGATACTTCTTCCTCGGTCCAGTCGCGCAGCGTCTCGCACTGGTGGAGGCCGAACGCCCACGGTTCTTCCTCGCGCGTGCGCAGCACCTGGATCATCGCGGACTTGATGTGGAAACGCTGCGCGAGCTCCGGATCGAGCGTCGGATCGCCTTCCCTGACGATCACCGGCCGCGGCGAATGCATCGCGCGTCGGATCAGCAACTGCGATCCGGCCAGCGCTACCGGTCCTTTGTCCGGAATGTTCTCCTCAGCGCCGGGTGCGGAGACGGTGAACGCGACTCGCGCATACTCCACCTCTTCGCCCACCGGGTGGAGGAGCCACGCGCGGTCGGCGCCGAACTCTTCCCGCGTCAGCGCGACGATGCGGCGCAGCACTTCGCGCAGCTCGAGCGTGCCGGTGAATGCTTCCAGAATATTGGAGAGGAAGCGGTAACGCTCAGCGTGATCGCCGGCGACGTTGGGAGCCTGATTGAGCATGTTACTCAGCGCGTCATGCTACCAGAGCACCGTTGACTACAATGCGGCGCATGTCGAAACGAACGTTCGATGACCTCGTGAAATTGATGACCACTCTGCGCGGCCCGAATGGCTGCCCGTGGGACCGCAAGCAGGCGCTGCCGGACCTCAAACCGTACGTCATCGAGGAAGCGTATGAAGTGGTCGACGCGATCGATCAGGACGACCGCCGCGCGCTGGCCGAGGAGCTGGGGGATCTGCTGCTGCAGACGGTGTTCATCGCCGAGATCACGCGCGAGGAAGGGACGTTCGACATCTATGACGCGATCACCACGATCCACGACAAGCTGGTGCGCCGCCACCCGCACGTGTTCGGGGACGTCGAAGCGGGCGACGCCGAGACGGTGCTGGTGAACTGGGAGAAGCTGAAGCAGGACGAGCGGAAGGCGGAGAACAAGAGCATCCTCTCCGGCGTCCCGCAGTCGATGCCGGCGCTGCTGAAGGCTTCGCGGCTGACGGAGAAGGCGGCGCGGGTGGGATTCGACTGGCGCCGCACCGAGGATGTGTTCGACAAGCTCGATGAGGAGATCGGAGAGCTGCGCGAGGCGGTGGCGAACGGCGACAATGAGCACATTCACGAGGAGATCGGCGACCTGCTGTTCACGATCGCGAACATCGCCCGGAAGGTGAATGTGAACCCGGAGGAAGCGCTGCAGTCGACGAATCGGAAGTTCATGCGCAGGTTCGGGTCGATGGAGACCGAGGTGCGCGGGCGGGGGCAGAATCTCGATCAGTTGCAGCTCGAGGAGATGGACAGGCTGTGGGACGAGGCAAAGGCAGCAGAGCGCGCCTGAACAAGTACGCGACGTTCGCGATCCTGATCGCGCTCGTGGTCGCGCTGCACGATTTCATGGTGCCGCACGGGCGCGGCTATGCCGCGCGCGGCGCGCTGTTCGCGATCGACGAGTATCGCGCGCACATCTCGCCGCGCCTCAAGGGGCGCGTGACGTGCCGCTTCACCCCTACCTGCTCGGCGTACGGTCGCGAGGCGATTTCGAAATACGGGTTTGCGAAGGGCGCTTCGCTGACGGCGTGGCGGATCGCACGCTGCGGCCCCTGGACGAAGCAGGGGACGCGGGACCTGCCTTAGCGGTTTTCTTCGGCGCCGGCGCAGCGACGACGAGATCGGCGCTCGGGCAGATGTCGTTCAGCACGCAGTTCGGGCAGTCGGGCTTGCGCGCGATGCAGACCCGGCGTCCATGAAGGATCAGCCGGTTCGCGAACGCCGTCCATTCGTTCCGCGGGACGATCCTGATCAGGTCCTGCTCGATGTCGACCGGGTCCGCATGCTTCGTGAAGCCGAGACGGCCGGAGAGGCGGGTCACGTGGGTGTCGACGATCACGCCGGCGTTGAGGCCGTACGCGTTGCCGAGGATGACGTTCGCGGTCTTGCGTCCGACGCCGGGCAGCTCGACCAGCTCCTCCATCGTCCGCGGCACCTCGCCGTCATGCTTCTCCACGAGCGCTTTCGAGCAGTTGATGACCGCCCTGGCCTTGTTGCGGAAGAAGCCGGTCTGCTTCACCGCCGTCTCCATCTCCACCTGGTCCGCACTCGCAAAGGCCGGCGCATCGGGGTATTTGCGGAACAGCGACTTGGTGACGATGTTCACCCGCGCGTCGGTCGACTGCGCGGCCAGGATCGTCGCGATCAGCAACTCGAACGCGTTATTGAAGTCGAGCTCGATCTTCGCGTCGGGGTATTGCTTTGCCAGACGCTGGTTGACCTCTTGCGCGCGCTTCTTCCGGTCGGACACGGGAGGATTCTAAGGCGGAGTTGCTGGTTGCTGGTTGTCGGTTGCTTGTGACTTTGTGTTTGATGGTGTCGGGTGTCAGGTGTCTGGGGCGCTTCGCCTGGTCGACACGATGCGTGGGCCGCAAGCCATAAAACCCCAGACACCCGACACCTGACACCATCAGGCAACACACTCACAAGCAACCAACAACCAACAACCAGCAACACCAACATCCAACCGCAATAGAATCCCCCATTATGACCACCACGATTCACGCGCCGAGAACCATCCGCTCCCCGAGAGGCACCGAGATCACCTGCAAGGGCTGGCAGCAGGAAGCGGCGCTGCGCATGCTGATGAACAATCTCGATCCGGAGGTTGCGGAGTGGCCGGAGGAGTTGATCGTCTACGGCGGGATCGGCAAGGCCGCGCGCAACTGGGAGTGCTACGACGCGATCGTGGCCACGCTGAAGCGGCTGAAGAACGACGAGACGCTGCTCGTGCAGTCGGGGAAACCGGTGGCGGTGTTCCGCACCCACGAGCATGCGCCGCGGGTGCTGATCGCCAACTCGAATCTCGTGCCGCACTGGGCCACCTGGGACGAGTTCCGCCGCCTCGACGCCCTCGGGTTGACGATGTACGGCCAGATGACCGCCGGCTCCTGGATCTACATCGGGACCCAGGGCATCCTGCAGGGGACGTTCGAGTGCTTCGCCTCGGTGGCCAAGCAGCGCTTCGACAACACGCTCCGGAACAAGCTCGTCGTCACCGCCGGCCTCGGCGGCATGGGGGGCGCGCAACCGCTCGCCGCGACGATGAACGAGGCCACGGCCCTGGTGGCGGAAGTCGACCGCACGCGCATCCAGCGCTGTCTCGAGAAGCGCTATCTCGACGAAGAGGCTCCGTCGCTCGACGCCGCGATCCGGCGCGCGCTCGAAGCGCGCGACAACGGGGAGGCGATCTCGATCGGCGTCGTCGCGAACGCGGTCGAGCTGCTCGAAGCGCTGCTCGAGCGCGGCATCGTCCCCGACATCCTCACCGACCAGACTTCCGCGCACGACGAGCTGACCGGATACGTCCCGGCGGACATGTCATATGAGGACGCTTTAGCGCTACGCAAAACAGATCCCGATAAATACATCGCTTTGTCATACAAAACGATGGCGCGGCATATGCGCGCATTAATCGAGCTGCAAAATCATGGTGCTATTACGTTCGACTACGGGAACAACCTGCGCGGCCAGGCGCTGAAGGCGGGCGTCACGAACGCGTTCGAGGTGGGAGGGTTCGTGCCGCTGTTCATCCGGCCGCTGTTCTGCGAGGGACGGGGACCGTTCCGCTGGGCGGCGCTTTCCGGCGATCCGAACGACCTCTTCGTCACGGACGAAGCGATCCTCGAGCTCTTCCCGCACGACGCGGCACTGCACCGCTGGATCCGGATGGCCCAGAAGCGCGTCGAGTTCCAGGGACTCCCGGCCCGCATCTGCTGGCTCGGCTACGGGGAGCGCGACAAGGCGGGGTTGCTGTTCAACCGGCTGGTCGCGGAGAAGAAGGTGTCGGCGCCGATCGTGATCGGGCGCGATCACCTCGACGCCGGCTCGGTGGCTTCGCCGAACCGGGAGACCGAGGCGATGAAGGACGGCAGCGACGCCATCGCCGACTGGCCGATCCTCAACGCCCTGCTGAACACCGCCTCCGGCGCCACCTGGGTGAGCGTGCACCACGGAGGCGGCGTCGGCATCGGCTACTCGCTGCACGCGGGAATGGTGATCGTCGCCGACGGCACGGAGGAGGCGGCACGCAGGCTGGAGCGCGTGCTGACCTGCGACCCGGGAACGGGCGTGATGCGCCACGCGGATGCGGGCTACGAGGAAGCCATCGACGTGGCGCGCGAGCGCGGCGTGGATTTGCCGATGATCTGAGCGCCTCCCCCTGTCATCCTGAGCGAGGGCGGTTGGGAGGCGGGAAGCGAAGGACCCCCTGCGGTGCACGAGTAGCGCGCTGTCGGAAGGGGGTCCTTCGCTTCCCACCCTCCCGCCCCCCTCGCTCAGGATGACAGGCTGGGGAGGCCCTTCGTCGTTTCCTCTGGCGCGCCGACTGCTAAGCTCGTCCGCAGATGGCTGCGAAGCGGGTCGTCATCCCTTCCGACGCGAACGAGGCCGTGCTGAAGCTCGGCGCGCGCGAGGTTCGCCTCACCAACCTGCGCAAGCCTTTCTGGAAGAAGCTCGGCATCACCAAGCGCGACCTGCTGCAGTACTACGCGGACGTCTCGCGCTGGCTGCTGCCGCATCTGCAGGACCGGGCCATGGTCATGAAGCGCTACCCGAACGGTGCCGAGGGGGAGTTCTTCTACATGAAGCGGGCGCCGGCGCCGCGGCCGGAGTGGATCGAGATCTGCGACATCCTGCACAACGAGGGGAACGTCAACTTCCCGATCGTGCAGGATCTCCTTTCCCTCCTCTGGCTCATCAACCTCGGGTGCATCGACCTCAACCCGTGGTACGCCCGCTGCGAGGACACCGACCGTCCCGACTTCCTGCACTTCGACCTCGATCCCGGTCCCGGCGCGAACTTCGCGAAAGTGCGCAGCGTCGCCCTTCACGTCCGCGACATCCTCGGCGCGCTGAAGATGCCGACGTACGCGAAGACCACCGGCTCGAAGGGCATCCACATCTACATCCCCATCAAGCACGGCCCGCTGCAGAAGGAAGTGTGGGCGTTCGCCAAGGCGATCGCGATCGAGCTCGAGAACCGCCATCCCGGCATCATCACGGCCGAGTACCGCAAGGTGAACCGCCCGCACGGACGCGTGCTCGTCGACTACAACCAGAACGCCTGGGGCCGCACGCTCGCGTCGATCTACTCCCTCCGCCCGACGCCGTTCGCCGGCGCGTCGATGCCGGTGACGTGGGAAGAAGTGGAGGCCGGCGTCCGCGTCGAGGATTTCCGCTACGACAACGCCCTCGCGCGGCTGGAGGAGGTGGGCGATCTCTGGAAGCCGGTGCTGGCGAAGAAGCGGTTCGACCTGTTCGGCGTCTTCGCGCCCCAGAAGGCGCGCGCGAAAGGGAAAGCGCCGTAACAGTTGTTGTAGGTCGCGTGAAAAGACTACTGATCGTCCTGGCGCTCTTCGCGTCGCCCCTCTTCGCGCAGACGGTGCGGATCACCGAAAAGCCTTCCGGGCTCGTCTCCGGGACGCTGTACGTGCCCGTGGTGGCAACGGAACCGGTGGAACGGCTGGAGCTTTATATCAACGGCGTGCGCCACAGCCAGGCGCAGGGGCGGGTGATGACGGTGCAGGTGAACGTCGGCTACTACATCCGCCGCCTGCGCATGCGCGCGGTCGGGCTGGACGGGCAGGGGAACGTGGTCGGCGAGGACGACGTGGTGGTGAACGATCCCCGCCCGCCGTTCCGCGTCCGGCTGCAGGGGCCGAACGCCTGGCCGGAGAGCGGCGTCGTCGAGTTGCACGCGAACGTGCTCCGGCCGGTGGAGGTGGGGATCGCCGGAGTCGACTTCTTCATCGGCGAGGAGAAGATCGCGAGCGATGACGCGCCGCCGTACAGCGCGACCATCGATGCGGCGAAGTATCCGGCCGCGGTTTACGCGCGCGTCGTGGCCCGCGGCACGGCTGCGCAGGAAGCGAATGACGTGCTCTTCTTCGGCGATCGGGCGCACGCGAGCACCGACGTCACAGTGCAGCAGATCCCGGTCTCCGTGGCCGGCGGCAAGGCGCCGCTGCGCGCCGAGGACGTCACCCTGCTCGACAACGGCGTGGCGCGGACCATCGAAGGGCTGATCCCCGCAGCAGACCAGCCGCTGCACGTCGTGCTGCTGATCGACTACTCGGAGAGCATGCTCGAGGAGCTGCCGGTGGTGAAGACGGCCGCCAAGCAGTTCGCGCGCGCGCTGCTGCGGCCGCAGGACCGCATCGCGGTGGCGGGCTTCAACCAGCAGACGTTCTGGCTGACCGGCTACACGAACGACTGGAACGGCGTGGCCGCTGCGGTGGACCGGGTGAAGCCGATCGGCGAGACGCACCTCTACGACAGCGTGATCCAGATGCTGTACGAGATCCAGAAGACGCCCGGCCGCCATGCGCTGGTGGTGCTGACGGACGGCGTCGACCAGGGGAGCAGGTTCAACCTCGATCACCTGATCCACTACGCCCGCTACGCCGGCGTCCCGGTCTACCCGGTGGTGAAGAACAAGTCGCTTTCGCGCTGGATGAAGCTCGGCGTCGGCCGCCTGCAGGCGCGCCGCCTCTCGCGCGTCGCCGAAGACACCGGGGCGACGTACTTCATCATCCAGAGCGAACGGGAGCTCGACGCGGTCTACGGCCGCATCGCCAGCGAGCTGCGGCAGCAGTACCAGATCGTCTTCCACTCCGAGTCCGACATTCCCGACCAGTGGCGCTCGCTACGCATCGAGTCGAAGGGGGGGCACAATCTGCGGATTCCTCGGGGGTATTTTCCGTAGCGCGTTGCTGGTTGCTGGTTGTTGGTGGCGTTTCGCCTGACTGTTATCGGGTGTCAGGTGTCTGGGATTTCTCGCCTGAGCCTCACGATCCGTGGCCGCCCAGGCCATAAACCGCAGACACCTGACACCTGACACCCGGTAACAAACCCCGCGTGGCTCAGGCATAAACGCCCCTCAATGAGCAACCAGCAACATCTTCCCGGCACAGCTCGTGAAACTCGCGAGCGCGAGTGGAGCATCATGGGTCACCTCTCTTTCCGGAGTCGCCGCAGAGGCACCGGATTCATCGCGGTCTCGTCACCGCGCGGCAGGAGCACATCTTCAACTGGGTGCTGGTGGTCGTGGTCCTGCTGTATGTGACGGCCTGGATCGCGACGCTCATCGAGATCAACCGCGCCCGCGATACCCCGGTGGCCGTCCAGGGAGGGGAGCACATGGAGCCGGCCGCGCCTCCGCCGTCACCGGTCAAGAGCATCACCACGGCGCTCGTGCCCGACGTGCCGAAGCCGACCTTCCTGAGCGACTCGATGCTCGGGTTCCTCCATCCGCTGCGCGGGTTGAGCGGCGACCTCCGTTACGCGCCGGCGCTGCCGGGGTCGCGGGTCGTGCAGACCGCACCCGGGGGTGCGAGCGCGGTGATCGACGGCGCTAAGGCACCCGGCTTCGTCGCACCGCGGCAGCCCGGCATCTACGACTTCTCGGTGGAGATGAACAGGGCACAGCGGGAAATCGACGACATGAGCATCGTCACGCTCGTCCCACGGGCGCAGAAGCAGCGCGGCAAGATCGGCTCGTACCAGCTCGGTACCTGGCCGTTCGAAGGGGGCGGCAAGCCGAAAACGCCCAGGTATGCGGCCCCCCCGGGCTTCATCCAGGTGACCCAGGCAAACCAGGACTTTCAGGTGTCGGAGCACTTCCGCCTGCGGCAGTTCCTGACCAAGGATCAGCACAATGTCTGGCCGAAGTACCTGCTCCTCGATCCGCTGCTGATCGACAAGCTCGAGCTCACCGTCAACCAGCTGCAGAAAGAAGGAGTGCGCGTCGAGCACGTGCACGTGATGAGCGGGTTCCGGACGCCGCGCTACAACTCCGGCGGCGGAAACACCGCCGGCCGCGCCAACCTCAGCAGGCACATGTACGGCGACGGCGCGGACGTCTACGTGGACAATAATCGGGACGGGCAACCCGATGACATCACCGGCGACGGGCGCGTGACGGTGCGCGACGCGGAGCGTTTTGCGGCCGCGGCGGAGAAGGTCGAGCGCGAGCACCGCTCGCTGGTCGGCGGAATCGGCATTTATGTCGCGTGTTGCGGGCACGGTCCTTTCACACATGTGGACGTGCGCGGCTACAGAGCACGCTGGAGAGGAACCGGGAATGGGTAGTCGTGAAGGAGGTACCGTGGTCGAAACAGAGATTCACTGTCCGGAGTGTCAGAGCCGCCGCACCGATCCGTCGGTCGTTTGCCCGACGTGCGGCGCGCCGCCTGTGCGCGAGGGCGATAAGCGCGCCACCGAAGAGGAGGTGCGCTCCCAGGATCTCGAGCCGTACATCACCCTGCGTTACATCGCCCGCCTGTTCAAGGTGCTGGCGGTGCTGATGGTGGTGATGATGATCGGCGAAGTGATCGCCGGCCTCACCTCCGATTCGTCCGAAGTGCTGTACACGCTGATCGCCGAGATCACGCAGATGCTCGTCCTGGCCGGGCTGATGTGGGGCGGCGGCGATCTCGCGCTGCTGCTCATCGACGCCGGACATGACCTGCGCGTCGTGCGCATCCTGCTGGGCCGCGTCAATCACGAGCTGCACCGGCGCGCCACCGAGGACGAGAAGAAAACGCTGCCGCGGTAGCGGCAGCGGCTAAGCGGGACGCGGTCAGGTCCGCGTCCTGCTTAGTTCGCCGTGGCCACGATGGCGCGGTTCATCACGTCGCGCAGTTCGCGGAAGACGTTTTCCGGCGGGATGCCGAGCTCGCGATAGCCGGCGGCGCGCTTGACGATGTTCTCGGCGGCCTTCTCGTCGAAGATCCGTGAATCGATGGTCCGCTCGTTGAGGGCGCAGAACGCGAGCAGGGACGCCAGCGCCACGCGGCGGTTGCCGCCGCGGAACGGGCGCGACTGCAGGAGCGCGAAGACCAGCGCCGCGGCTTTGTCGGGAAAGTTGGGATAGGCCTCGCGCCCCAGGGTGGTGATCTGCGGCCGCTGCACCGCGCTCACCAGCCCGAACTGCGACTCGATCACGCCGGGATGGGCCTGGTTGCCGCCGAACTCCGTCGACACCGCCTTGTGCAGGTCGACCACGTCCTGCACGGTGAGATAGCGGACGCCGGCGTCAGTCGGTGAGCTTGCGGAAAGCGTTGGGGTACCTTTTGAGGCCGTTGTGGAAGGCGTCGGCAACGATGGGGTTGGAGAAGCCACCGGCTTCTTCGGCTCCGCCACGGCCTTTGCTGCCTTTGGAGGCATCGCTGCCTTTGGCTTCGGCTGCGGCCTGGCCGGCGGCTCCGGCTTTCGCACTGCCGCCTTTGCCGGCTGCTTTGGCGTCTGTTTTTGCGGCGGGGCCGCCTTTTTTGACGCTGACTTTGCCGCCGGCTTTGCCTTCGGCGGCGCTTTTACCGCCGCTTTCTTTGCCGGGGCCTTTACCGTTTTCGCCGGCTTTGCTTTCGACGCCGGCTTTGCTGCTGCTTTTGCTCCCTGAGGCTTGGCTGGTTTTCCCTGCTTTGGCTTTTGCTTTGTCGCCATGCGTCATTTCAGTCCTCAGGGAGGCAAGGATACCTCCGGTAAGTGACTGAGTCAATGCAGGTTACGCGAGCATCAGTGTTTGACCCGTCACAAACGGAAACCAGACGCTCCACCTAAGTAACTGAAAAGGATCAGCTTACCGGCAATCTGCGAAGTGCACCGAAGCGTGTGCAGATCAGACGCCGTCAGCCTCAGGATCCACGGCCGCCGAAGCCGCGGCGCCACTCGTATCCTCGAACATCGGGCGGGCGTCGATCGCCAGAAAATCCTTCGCCTGCTGCGTCAGGGTGAATCCGTCACCATTTCCGGTGAGAAAGCCCTTGCCCACCAGCCCGGCCGCCGGTGTCTCGCCGCCGCCCGCCGGATGCTTGATCGCCTTGATCTGCTCGGGGGTGAGCGTCTCGCCGTTCAGGCGCCGGAACTCCTGGAGGACGCGGATCTCCTGCGGAGTGAGACCGTGCGGGAGGATGATCGCCATGGCGCGCGATTATAGCTGGCACCGGCTGCACCAATACGTTCCGCGCACGTCCTTTCCCTGTTTCGCGTACTGCACCGGCGTTCCGCAGCGGCGGCACGGCTGTCCGCCCCGCCCGTAGACGTACTGCTTTTCGTTCGGGTTGAGGCTGAACGTGGTGATGCGCGCGCCCGAGCGTTTGTTGACGTTCGCCACCATCACCTTCCGCGCGACGCGTAGGACGTTCATGAGCTGTTCGTCGGTCAGGGCGGCCACGCGCGCGAACGGGCTGATGCCGGTCATGAAGAGCAGCTCCGACTTGTACTCGTTGCCGATGCCCGAGACGACGCGCTGGTTGAGGAGCACGTCGGCGATCTCCTCGTCCGGCCTTCCCCGGATGCGGCGCAGCGCTTCCTCGAAGTCGAACTCCTCGCCGAGCAGGTCCGGTCCGATCCTGAGCAGGTCCTCCTGCCGCTCCAGGGAACGGGAGTCGTGGAACTCCGCGACCGGGACGTTGAACGCGACCGCCACCCATTCGCTGGTCTCGAGCACGATGCGCATGTCGCTGCGGCGCATCCGCCAGCGCTCGCCCGGCTTGTAGACGTGCCACGAGCCGTTCATGCGCATGTGCGTGCGCAGGTGGAGATCGCCGGAGAAGTGCATCAGCAGGTTCTTGCCCGCGGCGCTGACGCGCTCGACGGTGCGTCCGGCCAGCGGCGCGTCGTGGTCGACGCGCGCGAGCTGCGGGAAGACGGTCTCGAAGCGCGTGACGACCCGCCCCGCGAGCGCCGCGTGCAGCGTCCGCGCGGCGCGGTGGATCGTGTCACCTTCCGGCACGGCTGATGTTCGGGTTCAGCGACAGGAAGTACCAGCCGTCTTCGTCCATTCCGTCATTCACGACCACCGCGTTGATGCGATGCGGCAGCTCGTAGGCGCTGCCGTTCGGCGCGCGGACACCGTCGATCACGCCGTCGCATTCGCAGACGGCTGCTGTCTCGGAGAGCTGCCGGATGGTGAGCTGCTCGAAGCGCCAGCGGCTCTCGCGCATCGGCCCTTCGTGCTCGCCGGCCAGCAGCCGCGCGATCTCCTCCCGTCCCGCGGCGAACGCGCCCCAGGGATGCGTGACGTTGCCGCGGGAGACGAAGCAGTTCGCCATCGCCTCGACGTCGTGGATGTTCCATGCGCTCGCAAATGCGTCAAACCGCGCGCGAATCTGCTGTTCGGACATGCGTCACCTCCGCTCTCAGTTGCAGGCCGAGCCCCGTCGAGACGAACCCCTCTTCGACCAGGAACGGCGCCAGCGCGCTGCGCGTCGCCGGCTCGTTGTTGATCTCCGCGATCAGCAGCGCGCGCCGCCGTCCGTCATGCACGAGCGACGCGAGCTTCTTCGCCACCTCCCGCGCCACCGCATTCCGCAGCGGCTGATCCTCGGGGAGGAAAACATAGAACTGTTTCTCGCCCCGCGAGACATAGCACGCCAGGAGGCCGTTCACCAGGATCACTTCCGCACCGACGCTGCGGGAGAGCGTGTACGGCGACTCCGGCCACTTCGCGATCGCGCCGTACGGATTCGCCGGATCGGTCGCGGAGAGCATGATCGTCTCCGCCTTCTCCGGCTCGTCTCGCAACGAGCGCAGCAGGTCGATGGCGCCGGCGCCCGCGAACTGCGTCGCACCGAGCCCCGCCACGAAGTAGCCGCGGCGAATGCGTCCGGCGTCTTCCATCGCCCGCAGGATCGGATAGACCGCCGAGAAGCCGCCGTAGATGTTCTCGAGCGCCGGCGCTTCTCGTGTCACCACGCCGTAGCGCGTGAGCAGTTGCTGCGCGAGGGCGTTCGCTCTCTGGGTGTCGTTCGCCGTGGCGGTGGGAACGAGCGACCAGCGTCCCTGCGTCGACGGCGGCGCGACGCGGCGCGAGCGGAAGCGCGTGCCGCCCGCGCCCGGGCGCGAGCTCTTCGGCTTCGTGAACGCGCGCAGCGCGTGGAACGTGTCGTTCGTGAGCACGCCCTTCCACACCAGGTCCCACAGGGTGTCGACGATCTCGGCCGGGAAGCCGCCCATCGCCACCTGGATCTGGTTGAAGAACGAAGCCCCGTGCGTGCGGAGATGGTCGAGCAGCGGCGACGGCTCCACCTCCGCCGGCTTGTGCAGGAGCGGCAGATGGTCGGTGAGATAGAGCGCGATGCGGCCGTCGCGCTCGCCGAGCGGCTCGACGCCGACCCAGACGATCTCGCCCGCGGCACTCAACGTGTCGAGATCGGACGGCTTGTACTCGTCGATGCGCGCGCCGAGGATCTCGCTCTCGAAGATCGAGGCCGCCATCGGGAAGCCTTGCAGCGATTCGATCACTTCGAGCAGGGCGTCGAGACCGCGACGTTTGCGCGTGACTCCTTGCCAGGAGGTGAAGAGCCGCGCCAGCACCGGCTGCTCGACCGGTTCCGCTTCCTTGCGCAGCTTGGCCAGCGAGCGGCGGCGAACGATGCGCAGCACTTCGTTCTCGCACCATTCGCGCTGCGTTCCGCCGGGGCGGAACTCCCCTTCGATCAGGCGTCCGCGCTCCACGAAGCGCGAAAGCGCGTGCTGGATGACCGCCACGCCCAGGCCGTAGCGGCGGGCCACATCGGCGGGGGTGAAGGGACCGTGGGAGCGTGCGAAGCGGAGCACCAGATCGCCGACCGGATCGGCCACCGGCTCGAGGTAGCGCTCCGCGACGCCGTGCGGGATGGGAGTGCCCAGGGAGTCGCGGTAGCGGGAGGCATCCTCGACGGCAATGAAGCGTCTGTCGCGCGCGATCGTCACTTCGAGGATGCGGCGCTGCTTCACGAGCTCGCGAGTGGCGTCGTTCACGTCGATGAGCGAGCGCAGTGCGAGCTCGTCGAGCGACAGGTCGCCGAGGCGGAGCAGCAGGTCGTGGATGCTATCGATCGACTTCGCCTTGTGCCGCTCGTCGAGATGCTGCAGCTCCATCTCCGTCTGCGCCAGCGCTTCCTCATCGAGCAGCTCGCGGAGCTCAGGCTCGCCGAGAAGCTCGCGGAGCTGCGACTGGTCAATCGCAAGTGCCTGGGCGCGGCGCTCGGCGAGCGGTGCGTCGCCGTCATAGAGGAAGTTGGCGACGAAGCGGAACAGCACCGACGCCGCGAACGGCGACGGCTTGGCGGTGTCCGCTGTGTGCACGCGGATGGTGCGCTGGCGGATGCGCTTCATCATCTCGACCAGCGCCGGCACGTCGAACACGTCGCGCAGCGTTTCGCGGTACGCCTCCAGGATGATCGGGAAGGAACCAAAGCGCGACGCCACCTGCAGCAGGTCGTACGCGCGCTTGCGCTGCTGCCAGAGCGGCGTTCGTCCCTGGATGCGCGTGCGCGGCAGGAGCAGCGCGCGCGCCGCCGCCTCCCGGAACTTCGCGGCAAAGAGCGAGCTGGCGCCGAGCTGCCGCAGCACGAGCTGCTCCACTTCGTCGGGATCGGGGATCACGAGCTCGGTCGCGGGAGGGCGCTCGGTCTCGGGAAAACGGATGATGAAACCGTCGTCGCTCCACATCGACTCGACGTCGATGGCCAGCTCGTTGCGCACCTTCGCCGTGACCGCCATCGCCCACGGCGCGTGAATGCGCCCGCCGAACGGCGTCAGCACGCAGACGCGCCAGTCGCCCAGCTCGTCGACCACTCGTTCCACGACGATGGTCCGGTCGTCCGGGACCACGCCGGTCGCTTCTTCCTGGTCCGACAGGTACTGCAGGAAGTTTTCGGCCGCGAGCTTGTCCAGGTCGTGACGGGTGGTCAGGCGCTTGATGGCGTCGGCTCGTTTCGAATCGCGGATCTCGCGTACGAGCTTGCCAATCGCCTCGCCGAACGGAACCGTCCGCTCCGCGGCGTCGGCCTTCCAGAACGGCATCTTCCCCGGCTGTCCCGGCGCCGGGGTGACGATCACCTTGTCGTGGGTGATCTCCTCGATGCGCCAGGTGGACGCGCCGAGGATGAAGGTCTCGCCGGCGGAGGCCTCGAAGACCATCTCCTCATCGAGCTCGCCGACGCGGGCGGACTGGTTCTTCTCCGTGCCGGCCAGGAAGACGCCGTAGAGACCGCGGTCGGGGATGGTGCCGCCGCTGGTGATGGCGATCCGCTTCGCTCCCTGCCGCGCGGTGAGGATGTTCGAGACCCGGTCCCACGTCACGCGCGGGCGAAGCTCCGCGAACTCGTCCGAGGGATAGAGACCGGAGAGCATGTCCAGCACGCCGTCGAAGGCGGTCCGGGACAGCTCCGCGAACGGCGCGGCGCAGCGGATGGTGGCGAAGAGCTCGTCCGACTGCCAGTCGTCGACCGCGACCATGGCTACGATCTGCTGCGCGAGCACGTCCAGCGGATTGCGCGGATACCGCGTCGGTTCGATCGCCCCTTCGTGCATCGCCTCGGCCACGGCGGCGCAGGCGATGAGATCGCCGCGAAACTTCGGGAAGATGATGCCGCTCGACGACGCGCCGACCTGGTGGCTGGCCCGCCCGATGCGCTGCATGCCGGACGCGATCGACGGCGGCGACTCGATCTGGATCACCAGGTCGATCGCCCCCATGTCGATGCCGAGCTCCAGCGACGACGTGGCCACGAGCGCCGGGAGCTTGCCGGACTTGAGCGCATCCTCGATCTCCACGCGCTGCATGCGCGCGATCGAGCCGTGATGGGCCTGCACGAGCGTCTCCCCCGCCAGCTCGTTGAGCGCCGCGGCCATCCGCTCCGCCAGCCGGCGCGAGTTGACGAAGATCAGCGTCGACGTATGAGCTTTGATGAGCTCCAGCAGCCGGGGGTGAATGGCTGGCCAGATGGAAGGCGCCTTCGGTCCCGCGGCAGCGGGCCCGCTCGCGATCTCCGTCGCCTCAGCCACCTTGGCCATGTCTGCCACCGGCACTTCGACGCGCAGCAGGAGCTTCTTCTTCTCCCCCGTATCGACGATGGTCACCGGCCGGAACGTGGCTTTCGCCCGCCCAGCGAACTCCTCATGCACATCGTCCTGCGGTTGTGGCGCGGTGGGCAGCTCGCCCGCGACGACTGCACCCGCGCGCGCAATGTCCGCTCCTCCCAGAAACCGCGCAACCTCTTCCAATGGTCTCTGCGTGGCCGAAAGCCCGATCCGCTGCGGCTGCTTGATGCACCGCAACGCCATCCGTTCCAGCGACAACGCCATGTGCGCACCGCGCTTGCCGGGCACGAGGGCGTGGATCTCGTCGATGATCACCGTCTCGACGCCGCGCAGTACATCGCGCGCGTTCGAGGTCATGAGCAGATAGAGCGATTCGGGCGTGGTGATCAGGATGTCGGCCGGGTCTCGCGCGAACCGCGCACGCTCCGACTGCGGCGTGTCGCCGGTGCGGGTGGCGATCTCCGGGATCACGAAATCATCGCCGCGCTCCCGGGCCACGTTGGCGATCCCGGCCAGCGGCGAACGGAGGTTGCGCTCCACGTCGACCGCCAGCGCCTTCAGCGGCGAGACGTAGATGACGCGGCAACGCTGCTCTTTCGGCGGCCGCGGCGTGAACATCAGGCGGTCCAGCGCCCAGAGAAACGCGGTCAGGGTCTTGCCGCTGCCGGTGGGCGCGAAGATCAGCGTCCAGTCGCCGTTCGCGATCGCCGGCCAGCCGAGCTGCTGCGCTTTGGTCGGCTCCGGAAACGACGCGTTGAACCACTCCCGCACCGCGGGATGAAAGGGTTCCAGTCCTGTCGCTTTCTTCGTGGCCATGTTCGGGCTCGATGATTCTACGCAACGCGCGTGCGCGTCGCGGCGCCACGGACGCGAACGCCAAAGAAGTGTCAGAGAAAGGTGAAGTGAGCCCGATCACTTTGCTGGACAAGCGGTTGCGGCACTGCAACAATAGCGGCCAGTCCCCAGCGCGATAGCTGAAGTGAAGGACGGGAGATGCGGCTGAAGGTGCTCGGCGCCTATGGGGCGTCGGATGCAGAACATAATCTGACCGGGTACCTGATCGACGACTGGTTCGCGGTGGATGCCGGCACTCTCACCTCGAAGCTTTCGTTCGCGCAGCAGGCCCGCGTTCAGGCGGTTTTCATCACCCATCCGCACGCGGACCACATCCGCGACCTCCCTCACCTGATCCATAACCGTTTCGCCCAGTCCACCGGCGGCCTGACGATCTTCGCCTCTCGCGAAGTGATGGAGCTGCTCGCACGCGACGTCTTCAACGGCGTGGTCTGGCCGGATTTCTCCGACATCATCGCCCCCGCCACCGGCAAGCCGGCCGTGCAGTACCGAGCCCTCATCCCCGGTAAGCGCATCGTCTACAACGACATCGGCATCACCGCCGTGAACGTCGACCACCAGATCCCCGCCTCGGGTGTCCTGTTGGAGATGAACGGCCAGTCGATCGTCTTCACCGGCGACACCGGTCCGACTTCCGAGATCTGGAAGCGGACGAACAAGATGCAGAACGTGGTCGCCGTCGTGACCGAAGCATCGTTCCCGAACGACCAGCAGGCGCTGGCCGACGAGACCGCACACCTCACGCCGCACACCTTCGGCGAAGAGCTGAAGAAGATCACCGTCGACGCCCCGGTCTACGCGAGCCACCGCAAGATCCCCTTCGAGCGCGACATCGAGTCGCAGATCCGCAACCTCCGCGACCGCAGGGCGAGGGTGCTGCTCGAGAAGAATTACACGCTGTAAGGAACGTTCGGCTCACGGCCGCACGCCAACCTCCCCATACAGCGCGTTCGGATCGAACACGAGCCCATCTTTCACCACGGTCACGATCCTGCGGATGTCGCTCATGTTCTGCGTCGGATCGCCGTCCACGATGATGAAGTCGGCCAGCTTGCCCGGCTCGATCGTGCCGAGGTCGCCGTCGCGCTTCAGGACCTGCGCGGCGGTGAGCGTGGCGATGCGCAATACATCCGCGTTCGGAATCCCGGCCTGCGCGTACAGCTCGAGCTCCCGGTGCAGCGAGAACCCGGGCAGCGCGTCCGTCCCGGCCACGATGGTCACGCCGCCGCGATGCAGCTCTGCCACGAGGTCGAGCATCCTGCGGAACGAGGCCCGGTACTTTTCATCCATCCCCTCGGGGACCGGCAAGCCGCCGCTCAGATACTGGCGGCGCACCTGCGGCGGGAAGCGGTCCGCCACCATCGCGTAGCCTTCGGCCATCGTACCGGCGCGGGCGGTGAACATGTTCTCGAAAATCGCCACGGTAGGATCGACGACGATCTTCCGGTCGCGCAGCTTGGCGATGAAGGCGCGCACTTCCTCCGACTGCAGGTCGAGGTCCGCCGCCCGCTTCCCCACCTCGGTGAACCGCGCCGGCGTACGTGTGTCGGTGACGTCCGGCATGAAGTTGAGGAACAGCATGTTCGCGTGCTGGATCTCGTCGTAGCCGGCATCCACCGCTTCGGTCGCTCGCATGCCTGCCGGAATGTGTCCGCTGACGCGCAGGCCGCGCTCGTGCGCGTACCTGGTCAGCACGGGGACGAGCTCCGGCTTGATGGAGCTGTAGATCTTCAGCCCCTCGTAGCCGCGGCCGGCGAAGAAGTCGACCGCCTTCCGCGCCTCTTCTTCGTTGCCGGCGAGGATGTTCGTCGGCCCCTTGAACGGTCCCGGTCCGTCGACGAGTCCGGCGAGCGAAATGCGCGGCCCGACCCAGCGGCCTTCATCGACGTTTCTCCTGAACGCGACGATCGTGTCGCTGTCGTTGCCGAGATCGCGCACCGAGGTGATGCCGGCGGCGATGTTGAGCAGGCCGTCCATGTCACCGAGATGCGTGTGCATGTCCCAGAGTCCGGGCAGCACGACCTTGCCGGCGGCGTCCATGATGTCCGCCGCATTGCGCTCCTGTTCGCCACCGATCTTCGCAATGCGGTTCCCTTCGACGTGGATGGATGTCGGCGCGGAGAGCGTGCCGCTGCGCGGATCGAAGATGCGCGCGTTCATGACCGTCAGGCGGCCCATGGTGGGACGCTTCGTGAGCTTCCGCGTGAGCTCGGCGATCCGCGTGGTGGCGCGCGCGTCCTGCGCCTCGATGAGCTGCTTCGCGTACGCTTCGAAGCCTTCGCGGATCGTCGATTGCCAGGCGGAGACGAAGCCGAAGAGATGCCGGTCATCGTCCAGCCAGACCTCGAACGGCGTGAATCCGAGGCCGGAGATCTCGTACGCGGTGACGTGCGTGCCGCGGACGGAGGCCTCGCCGACTTTGCGGATCGACGCTTCTCCTCCCGGCAACAGGGCCATGCGCCCGCCGTTGCGCAGCAGTGCCCTCGCGAGCACGGCCAGCTCCTCGGGGGGCCCGTACATGCTGGCGTAATACCCCTGCGATACTGCCTCGCCGTTCTCGGCGGTATTCTTCCAGCTCGCTTTCCCCTTCTCGAACGAGAAGCGCTCTTCGATGTCTTGCTTGAAATAGTCGTTGCCGGCGATGGTCATCGACACCGGCAAACCGCGGTCATCCAGGCGGATGACGCTGTGCGTCTTCGGGCCGCGGCCGCGGTCGTTGTATTCGTAGTCGACCGTGATCTCGTCGCCGCGCGTCGTGACGAGCTGCGTCCCGGCGGTGTTGGTGCTCATCAGCACCGTGTACCGCAGCGTTTGTTCACGCGGAGCCGGAGGCTGATGCGCGCAGGCGAGGGCGAAGAGCGTGAAGAGAGCGAGGCGTCCGATCCGCATGGCGGGATTATCCATGACCATTTCGTGGCGCCATCTTAGAATCTCCCCTTCATGCCGCGCCCACCCGTCACCGCACTGATTCACACTCTCAACGAGATCGAGCACGTCGAGGAGTGCATCCGCTCCGTGGAGTGGGCCGACGAGATCTACCTCGTCGATTCGTTCTCGACCGACGGGACCGTGGAGCGCGTCCGCGAGAAGTTCCCCCAGGTCCGCGTCGAGCAGCGCCAATACCTGGGCGCCGCCTCGACGAAGAACTACGCCATCGACCGCGCCTCCCACGACTGGATCTTCGTCATCGATGCCGACGAGCGGGTGACGCCGGAGTTGCGCGACGAGCTGCTGCGCACGCTCGCCGGACCGCTCGACCACTGGGCCTACTCCGTCGGCCGCCGCAACTTCATGATGGGGAAGGAAGTGAAGTACAGCGGCCTGCAGCGCGACCGTGTGACCCGCCTCTTCCACCGCGGGCATGCCCGCTATCCGAACAAGCGGGTACACGCGGACCTGCTCGTCGACGGTCCGACGTTCGACCTGCGGCAGAAGATGCTGCACTACTACATCCGCACCTTCGATCACATGATCGCGAAGATGACGCGCTATGCGAACTGGGGCGCGGCGCAGATGTTCATCGAGGGAAAGACCACGAGCATGGTCGACATCGTCGGCCACACGTTCGGCAAGTTCCTGCGCGACTTCGTGGTGAACCTCGGGTTCCTCGACGGCGTGCGCGGCCTGATCTCGGTGGGCATGCACGTCTACTACACGTTCTGGAAGTACGCGAAGCTGTGGGAGCTCACGCAGCTCGAGCGCCTCGGCAAGCCGGTCCCGCTGCCGGAGCTCGACCAGGAAGAAGAGCGCTGGGAACTGCCCTGGATGAAGAAGACGTCCTGAGCAGGACACGTTCACTCCGGCCACGGGAGAGAACCGACGAGAGGCCTCCGGCGGGCCGGCGTGGCCGGCGGCACTTGTTTGCGCACGGACGGCGCTTTCTGCGAGAGGCGTGCGTTCAGCCTTGGGCGACCCGTGCTGCCGGCCACGCCGGCCCGCCGGAGGCCCCGGTCGTGCTCTCTGTGGGCGGAGTGAAACGCGCTTGCTCAGTCGGCCGCTTCCACGACCACGCGTAAGCCTTCCACGGCTCGCACCCGCACCCGCGTGCCGGCGGCGATGTCGCCCGATGCGGTGGCATTCCACAGCTCGCCGTGCACGAAGACTTTTCCGTCGGGTTGCAGCGTCGTACGCGCGACGCCGATCTCGCCGATCATCGCCTCGGTTCCGGTCGTCACGCGGTTCTTGTGTGCCTTCATCACGAGCGTCATCAGGAACACCGCGATCGCGCCGAGCGGCACGCTCACCACCAGCGCGGTGACGAGATGCACGCGCATCTCCGGGATCGGACCGTCGACGAGCAGCAGCGCGCCGAAGACCATGCAGATCACGCCGCCGATGCCGAGGATGCCGTAGGAGGTGAACTTCGCCTCGAGTGCGAAGAGGGCGAAGGCGGCGAGGATCAGCACGAGCGCGGCGTAACGCGTCGGCAGGAGATTGAGCGCGAAGACGGCGAGCAGGATCGCGATCAGCCCCACCACGCCCGGCAGGATCGCGCCGGGATGGTTGAACTCCGCCCAGAGCGCGAGCATGCCGAGGGACATGAGGATGAAGGCGACGTTCGGGTTCATGATCCAGGAGAGGAGGCGCTGCTTGAGCGACATCTCGTAATCGACGATGGGCTTGTTCGCGGTGCGCAGCACGGTAGTCGTCCCGTTGAAGCGCTTGATGGTCCTGCCATCCGCCCACCGCAGCAGCGACGCTACATCCGTCGCCACGACCTCGATCAGCTTGAGCGACAGCGCTTCATCCTCGGTGAACGACTTCGCCTCGCGCACCCCGCTCTCCGCCGCCGCGACATTGCGCCCGCGCCGCTGCGCGAGGCTGCGTATGAACGCCGCCGAGTCGTTCTGCATCTTCATCTTCATGATGTCGTCGAGCTTCTCGCCGCCGAACATCACCGGGTGCGCCGCCCCGGTATTCGTCCCCGGCGCCATGGCCGCGATATCCGCCGCCTCGAGAATGAAGAACCCGGCCGAGGCAGCGCGCGCCCCGCTCGGCCCGACCCAGACGATCACCGGCACCTGCGACCGGATGATCTTCTCGACGATCCCCCGCATCGAAGTCTCCAGCCCGCCCGGCGTGCGCAGCTCCAGAATCACCACATCCGCCTTGCGGATCACCGCTTCGTCCAGGGCCCGGCCGACGAATTCGTCGGAGATGGGATGGATGATGTCGTCCACGACGACGCGGAGGACAACCGCGTGCGCGTTCAACGAAGTGAGCAGGATGAGGAGCGCCAGTGCGGCTCGCATGACGCCTATTGTCGCGCGTTTGGAGTGCGGTGACCGCAGTCACCGCTTTGACTCGGTACCTGCGACGTCGAACGCACGAGGCGGCAGCTGCGGCTGCCGAAGGAAAAGCGGTGACTGCGGTCACCGCACTCCATACCCTCTCCGCTCCCTACCCGCCCGCCGGCATGTAGTCCGGTTGTGGCTCGTAGTTGAAGAACTTGGTGATGTCGTTGCGGAAGACGAGCTTGAAGTCGCCGATGGGGCCGTTGCGCTGCTTGCCGATGATGATCTCGGCGATGCCCTTCTCCTCGGTCTCCTTGTTGTACACCTCGTCGCGGTAGATGAAGCAGACCAGGTCGGCGTCCTGCTCGATGGAGCCGGACTCGCGCAGGTCGGAGAGCTGGGGGCGGTGGTCACCGGTGCGCTGTTCGGAGCGGCGGGAGAGCTGGGACAGCGAGAGCACCGGGACGCTCAGCTCCTTGGCGATGGCCTTGAGGCTGCGGGAGATCTGCGAGACCTCCTGCTGCCGCGATTCGATCTTTCCCTTGATGGACATGAGCTGGAGGTAGTCGACCATGATCATGTCCAGCCCCATCTCCATCTTCAGGCGCCGCGCTTTCGCGCGCATCTCCAGCGGGTCCATGCCGGCGGTGTCGTCGACGTAGATCTTCCCTTTCGCCAGCCGCGACGACGCTTCGGCCAGCTCGCGCCAGTTGCGCTCGGAGAGCATGCCGGAACGGATGAGGTGATTCGAGACGCCGGACTCCGAGGAGAGGATGCGCAGCCCGATCTGTTCCTTCGACATTTCGAGCGAGAAGACGCCCACGCTGTACAACCGTTCGCCCGCACGCGGCTGGCCGTCCTTGCCGGGGATGGCAATCGACTCCGCGATATTCATCATAAAACTAGTTTTCCCCATCGAGGGGCGTGCCGCGAGGATGATCAGATCGCCGGGCTGGAAGCCGGAGGTCATCTCGTTGAAACGGTCGTAGCCGGTAGGGAGGCCCGTGACGAGGCGGCCCGGGTTCGAGTGGATCTGCTCGATCGCCTGCATGTTCGCGCGGGTGATCTTTTCAAGGCTCAGGAACCCTTTGTCGGTGGACCCTTCCGCGATCTCGTAGAGCGTCTTTTCGGCGATGTTGAGCACTTCGGCCGGCTCGCTCGGGGCGTCGAGGGCGGCGCGCATGACGCTGTTGCCCATGACGATGAGGCGGCGCAGCATCGACTTCTCTTTCACGATGCGCGCGTAGCGCTCGACGTTCGCCACGTCGGGCACGGAGTCGAGCAGGGCGGAGACGTAGGCGACGCCGCCGACCTGGTCGAGGAGCGCGTGCTTCGCCAGCTCTTCCTTGAGCGTGAGCGGCTCGATCTCCTGGCTCCGCTCGGCCATGGTGCGCATGGTCGCGAAGATCGTGCGGTGCGCGTCCTTGAAAAAGTCCTCGGTGTCGATGGTGCCGATGACGCGGTAGAAGGCGTGGTTGTTGATGAGGACCGCGCCGAGGATGGCGCGCTCCGCATCAGGGCTCTGCGGCATCGGCCGGTCGAGCGTGACGTTGGTGTCGATCTGGGCTACGGACATCGGAAAGTGGGCGCAGGATATGGGCCGTTTTCCGCGTCCTGGATGGGCTGCACAAGATACTCGCAGGGGTGGACTGCGGCATGCTCCAGAACAGCGGGTTTCCGTCAAGTTTTCCACAGCTGTGGATAACTCCAAAATCACACTTGACACCGCTGACGGCAAGGACTGCCGTGGCTCTACAACCGGTAGAGTCGGGGTGCGCGTTCCGTGCTCGAAAATGAGCACGGAACGCGGGAGGCGGGGAACGCTACGGACGAACGGAGATGTCGGGGTCGTTGACCTTGCCGTTCGCGGTGATCGAGTACTTGTGGCTCTTGCCGCTGAAGTATCCGGTCTTCGCGTTGTACGGCGAGGAGTTACCCGCGCCGTTGGTGGTGTACTTCACATCGGAGTAACCATCGATATCGATCGTGAACTGAAAGTCGGCGGACCAGCGGATCTTCTGGTTGCCGCGATTGACCTCGACAGGATCTTGATCGGGAACTGCGAAACCCTCACCGTTGAGGCTGAGACGTACAACTTTATCGGGCAAATCTGCCATGGCTGAAGCTCCTCTCTTATTGGATCAGGATTCGGGCGCGGACCGGGCGCCCGAAATGATTGCGTTCAGCCTACCCTTTTTTGCGAGGTTCGCAAACTCCGGATCACGCTTGATGCGCTCTACTGTCGCGCCGAGACGCACCGCCTGCTCAAGTCGCGCAACGGCTTCTTCCTCAGAGCCGGCGATGTTTGCGATGACGCTCGCCTCGTATACGTTCGCCGGCATTCGCGGCTCGACCTCGAGCGCCCGCAGAATGGCTTGGCGCGCGGCGTCCGTGCGGCCGAGTTTCGCAAGTGCTACCGCGCGTGTTCGATAGAGCTCCGCGTCATCGCGGTTTACACGAATCAGGTCGTCGCACAAATCCACGGCCCGCGTATAGGCGGCGCGCGCCTTCGCGTCGTTTCCGGCCAGCCAGCGATAGGCGTCGCCGAGATTGCGCCAGTACATCGCAATGCTCGGCTCCAGTTCCACGCTCTTCTCGAACGCCGCCGCGGAGTCACTGAATCGGCCGGCGTAGTAGTAGAACGATCCAAGATTCGAAAATGCCTGCGCCGTTGGTTTGCGCTTGATCGACTGCTGTGTAACGGCGATGGCTTCGGGGTAGCGGCCGAGCTGCTCGTACATGGCCGCTACGTTGTTGTAGCCGTGCTCGGCATCAGGCACCAACTGAATGACCTTTTGGAACTGAGCGATGGCGTCATTGAAGCGAGCCTGCCTAAAGTAGAAGACCCCGAGACGGTGATACACGTTCCAGAAGTTCGGCTGCAGAGCGATCGCATTGCGGTATGCCTCTTCGGCGCGCTTCGTGTCCCCGGAGCGTCCGTAGGCTTCGGCGAGGCCAAGGACTGCCTCTGCATTGTTCGGTTGCTGGGACAGCACGCGCTGGTAGGCGTCAACCGCTTCGCGATAGCGGCCGGTGTCCCGGCGCAGATGGCCGAGCGTCACGTTGACATCGAGACTCTGAGGGTCCGCTTCCAGCGCCCGGCTCGCAGCTTCGCCTGCGGCCAATGAGAATTGCGGCTGCTGGGTCACCTGAAACTTCAACATATACGCCCGTGCCAGTGCCGCCTGCACGGTCGGCGACGGCCCGAGCTCCTTCAGGATCGAGATCGCGGCGTCGAGCGACTCTTCTTTGTCAAAGCGGCGCAGGTGGCCGACGGCTTCGAGGTACCGCCGCTGCGACACCGCCGGATCCAGCTGGACGCGAATGCTGCTCGTACCGAGGTCGAGATTCCGCGCCACGCTGTCCGCCACCTGGTCCTGTACGCTGAAGAGATCGGAGGCGGTCCCGTCCACGAGGTCGTCCCAGCGGCGGCCCGTGCTGGCGTCGACAACGGTGTAGGTCACGCGAATTCGCTCACCTTCGCGCTGCATGACGCCGCTCAGCACGAGGTTCGCTCCAAGATTCCGGGCAAACTCGCGGGCATCGTTGGACATCGGGTCCGACGTGACGGGACGCATCACCTGCACGCTCGAATAGCGGGAGAGACGGGCGGTGAGCGTCTCCGTGAACCCTTCGGCCACGAGTTGGCCAGTGGGATCGCCTGCTTTGAAGCCCATCACCGCGAGGTACTTCTTCGGCACAGCCACCGCGGCGGCCGTCCCGGGACTCGCGTTGTCCGTCCTGTTCCTGCCGAGAAAGATCACGCCGGCGATGAAGACCGCGAGCGCGAGCGCGGCGACGATGGCCACGATCGGCTTCCGCGGCACCTCCACCTGCTGGTGGAACCCGCTCTCCTCGGCGATGACGCGGTCGCGCAGCATGCGGATCTCGCGCGCGAGGTCCCGCGACGAGGTGTAGCGCTCGTCGGCCGACTTCGAGAGCAGGCGGCGGACGATGTCGGCGAGCTGCACCGGCACGCGGACGTTGGTTTTCGTGAGCGGCACCGGATCGTGGTGCAGGATCGCCGAGAGCGTGTCGATCGCCGTCTCGCCGTCGAAGGCCGGCTTGCCGGTGATGAGCTCGTAAAGGATCGCGCCGAAGGCGAACTGGTCGGAACGGAAGTCCAGACGGCGCCCGGTCGCCTGCTCCGGCGACATGTAGCCGACTGTGCCCAGGATCGTGCCGGGATTGGTGCCAGGCATCTCCAGCTGCAGCGTGTCCTCGCCGCTCTCGGGCGAGGGCGTGATGATCTTCGCGAGCCCGAAGTCGAGGATCTTCACGAAGCCGTCGCGCGTCACCATGATGTTCTCGGGCTTGAGGTCCCGGTGCACGATGCCGCGGTCGTGCGCCGTCGCGAGGCCGTCGGCGATCTGGCAGGCCAGGTCGAGCGCCTTGCGGACCGGTGTCGGCCCGGTCTGGATCAGCGTCCGCAGGTCCTGGCCGTCGATGTACTCCATGACGATGTACGGGACGCCTTCGGCGGCGCCGACCTCGTAGATCGTGACGATGTTCGGGTGGTTGAGCGCGGACGCGGAGCGCGCCTCCTGCGTGAAACGCGTCAGAGTGTCCCGCTCCGTGGTGAGGCGCAGCGGCAGCATCTTGATCGCCACTTTGCGGCCGAGGTTGGGATCGCGCGCGACGAAAACTTCGCCCATGCCGCCCGCACCGATAGGGCCGAGGACCTCGTAGTGACCGAAGGAGGGATGCGCCATGACCATGCGTCGACTGACCGGAACCGCTGGATTCTAAGTCGGCGAGCGAGCTCCGCGTCTATAATTCGCGGCGTTCCCCTGAGGATTCGCAGATGGTCCGATTCGCGCGCATGCTCACGGCGGCGATCGCCTTCCTCGCGGCCGGAGCGAACGCGCTCGCGGTGGGGGAAGCTCGTGTCACGCTGGTGCCGTGGGAAGTGCTCGATCCGGCCGAACCGGTCGATGCCCCGCTGGTGCTGTTCTGGATCCCGGCCACCCCCGACGAGCTGCGCCGCTCCGAGCTCCTCACGTCCTACGACCTGACGCTCTTCTCCTCCCGTTGCGTGGCCATGCGCGTGGTGCGGTTCAACGATTCGGCCCGCCTGACCAGGCTCGACGTCGGACCGGATGTACCGATGGTCGTGCTCACCGACCGCGAGGGTACGGTCCTCGGGCGCGTGGAAGCGGAGGACGGCGAGCTGCCGGTATCCGAGGTGGAAGAGCTGGTGCGTGAGGCTCTCGACGAGCGCGAGGCACACGCGGACGCCCTGCTCGACCGCGCGCGTGAACGGGCCGCCGGTCACGACCACGCCACAGCCATGACGCTGTACCAGCAGGTGTGGGCGGAGCGGTGCGTCTGCCCACGGCAGGGCCGCGATGCGAAACGGGCCATGCGCAAGCTCGAACGCAAATGAAAACGGCGGGCTCGAAAGCCCACCGTCGGAAAAGAACGAAGTCAGAGTTACGCGGTCTGCAGCATACGCACGGCCGCTTTCCACTCGCGGCGCGAATGGCGGACGTGGCGGTTCGACATCTTGCGCGTGGTGCGCCACGAGGTGCCCTGCTTCTGCTGCTCGATCGCTTCGCGCCACAGCTTCACGGCCTTCTCGATGTGTTCCGAGGCGACGTGCAGGCGGCGGCGTGCTTCTTCCGCCAGCGAGCCCGTGGCGGTGGCCATCTTCGGCTCCACGTCCTTGAGCGCGGCGCTCATGCGCGCCTGCTCGATCTGCGGCAGCGGCGTGGTCAGGAGCGAGTCGGCAAGGCCGACACCGCGCAGTGCGGCGATGAACCACTTCGCCGGATCCCAGTCGTACCAGCGGATGCCGTTGCGGAAGTCGGCCGGGAAGCGGTGATGGAACGAGTGGTAGCCCTCGCCGAGCGTGACGAACGCGACCATCCAGTTATCGCGCGCCGAGGCGTCGCCGTTGAAAGCCGGCTTGCCGAACATGTGCGCGAGCGAGTTCACGAAGAAGGTGGTGTGGTGAATCACGACGATGCGCGAGAAGCCGCCCCAGAGCAGGCCGGCGATCGGATCGCCGAACGCGGCGCCGATCAGCGTCGGAAGGCCGAAGCCGCCCACGATGAGGAGCACCTTGTTCCAGCGATGCTGGAACATCACGATCTTGTTCGCCAGGAGGTCCGGCGAGTTCGAGAACGTGTCGTCCCGCTTGTCGTTCCTGTAGAAGATCCAGAGGATGTGCGCCCACCAGAACCCGCGCTGGATGTTGTACGGATCCCAGTCCTTGTCGGCGTACTTGTGGTGCACGCGGTGCGCGGACGACCACCAGAGGATCGAGTTCTCTGCAGCCATGGCTCCGAAGAACGCGAAAAACGACTGGACGATCGGGTGCGCTTCGTAGCTCTTGTGAGAGAAGAAGCGGTGATAGCCGGCGCAGATCGACATCCCGACGGCCAGGTACATGCCCAGGAGCAGCAGCGGCATCCAGAGCTTCAGCCCGACGGAGTACGTGTAGGCGGCAGTTCCGACGATCCCGATGACGGGCGTCAGGCTGAGGAACGCGATGTTCACCCAGTCTTTCTTCATGTCCTTTTGAGCTTCGATGGTCACACCTCCAAAAAATCCGAGCGCGTAGTATGCACCTGCGGAGTCTGTCTGAGAACGCTGCTTGCCTCTTCGGTATTCGCACTCGCGCTCGCTGCCGGGCCGGTGGACCACCATGCGAACGCGCGCCGGCTGGTCGCGGAAGCGGAGCAAACCTCGAACCCGATCCGTCTTTTCCTGCTCGCCCTCGACATCAGGAAGGAGCTCGAGGCGGCGCTTGCAGAAAAACCTGACAACGCCGAGGTACGGCTGGACCTGGTCCGCTTCTTCACCGTCACCCCGCGCGTGGCCGGAGGCGATCTCGACGCTGCCCGCGCCCACGCCGCGAAGCTCGCCCAGCTCGATCCACCCCTCGGCCACTTCGCCCGCGGCTACATGTCCTACCGCTCCAAGGACTTCGGCGTGGCCCGCATCGAGCTGCGCGAGGCGATCCGGACCACGAAGAGCCCCTCCACCCGCACCCTGGCCATGCGCTGGCTCGGCTGGTTGTCGCAGGAGTCTCAGCAATGGGACGACGCCTTCTCGATCTTCGAGGAGCTCGGCGATCCGTACGAGATCGCCCGCACCTCGGCCTTCTGCTCCTGCCGCATGGCCCAGGGGCGTGTGGCGCTCGACAGGCACCTCAAGGCGAAGCCGGACGACAAAGAGGCAAAGAAGCTGCGCGAGAAGTTTGGAGTGCGGTGACCGCAGTCACCGCTGTTACTGCTGGCTGCGTGCGGTCAGACGTTCCGGCGCGCCGCGCAATGCCGAAAGTGCGCTTGACGAATTGCACGCGCCGACGCACACTGATTGCATTCAGCAGGACCGGTAATCCATCAATAAATTAAGTGAGGGTGAGTCCGAGTTGGCGTGCGACCAGCGCGACATCGCGACGTTTGTCTGCGATCGGGCCGGCGCGGCAAGTCCAGAATCAACTCCTCGGGCAACATCACCCGCATTCGAAGAGCGCGTCTCCCCCGGATTTTCGTTTCTGAATAAGGAGGGCTGATGGCACAGGCCTGGTCGATCATCGTTAATGCATCACGCGGAGTTCCGACGCAATTGAATCCCGACGTGTTCGGCATCCCTCCCGGACAACCACTCAAGGCGCAGATCGGCGATCTGGTGAGCTGGAACAATCAGTCCGGCTACTCCTGCTCAATACAGATGGACAGTTGGTCGGCCAACCATATCCCCCCTTTTACATCGTCGCCGGGCTACGTCATTCTGGATGAAGACATCGACAAGGCGGGCGCAACTGGCGAGGTGGTGGGAACCATCCAATACGTCGCTTCCGCTAATGGATTCGCCACGGGCTGGATCACGGTGTTGAAGTCATGAAGAAAGCACGTTTACTCCTGCTTCTCTGGTCCGCTCTTCCACTCGCGGCGCAGACGAGCTCGATCCCCTGCGGCACGAACATCATCGGCGTGAACCTGCCGGCCATCCCCGAGATCAGCTCCGGCGACACCGGTGTCCTCAGCGGCACGCTCTACACGGTCTCGGAACAGGTCCGGATGCCGGCTGGCAACCCTGTCCGTTGCTATCCGCAGTGGGTGCGGGCGTACCGCAACGAGAAGCCGAAGGGGAAGGACGGCTGGAATCCCGGGTCGGACAAGATCAGCGATCCGATGCCCGGTCCGACGCTTCGGGCGCAGGTGGGGGACGTCGTGAACCTCACGTTTCTGAACTCCATCGACGCGAACAAGTTCCCGAACTCCGACCAGGGCTGCGATGAGACGAACGTCTATCCCGACCTCTACGGAACCGACATAAACGACCCCAAAAAAAAGGTCCAGGTCGGCAGGGACACTTATCCCGATTGTTTCGCTCACTCGGTCTTCACCAACGTCCACTTCCACGGAACGCACACCAGTCCGAACACGACCGCGGACAATGTCTTCATCACCGTGCGGCCGTCCCCGCGTTGTACCCGAGATTGTTCCGGTCCTGACCGTTCTCCTAACAGTCCGATCGTGACCGCCGAGGCCGTCAAGGAGAACTTCGACGCCTTCTTCAAGCAGTGCAACGCCGAGCTCAAGACCGCGACCGGTTCCAAGGTGTGGCCGCTGAAGTGGTCGGACCTGTATGTGAACAACCAGCCTTCCGGGCTCCAGAGGCAGCTCATGGACTACGTGAAAAACCCGGAACGGTCAGAGAATCAGGAACAGATCGAAGCCGACGGCTGGCCGCAGCACTACGTCGGCGCGTATCCGTATTGCTTCAAGCTGCCGAAGTGGACCGGCCCGAGCGATTCCCTACGCATGGGTCAGGCGCCCGGCACACACTGGTATCACGCGCACAAGCACGGCTCGACGACGATCAACGTGTTGAACGGCATGACCGGCGTGTTCATCATCGAGGGGGACTACGACAAAGCGCTCAGGGACTACTACGGAGAGAGCTTCAGGAAGGCGGAGAAGGTGCTGGTCATCCAGCAGCTCGGAACCGTTCCTCCGATGGTCACGGGCTCTCTCCTCACGGGCCTGGGCGGCGACGTCAACTTCTTCGTCAATGGCAAGTTCCAGCCGGTGCTGGAGATGGCCGGCAACTCGGTGCAGATGTGGCGCATCGCGAACACGGCCGGCCGCGCCGGCGCGTACTTCGCCGCTCCCGACCCGAACACGCTGCAGTGGAAGCAGCTCGCGATCGACGGCGTTCAGCTCGCGCCCGACAACTACGAGCAGCGCCCGAGCGAGTTTCTCATTGCCTCCGGCAACCGCATCGATCTGCTGGTCAAGGCTCCTCCGTTCAATCCCGGCGGCGACAACACGTACCCCGTGATCGTCTACAACACCGTCGCCCCGACCGACCGCCCGCCGATCAAACCCACGGCGGCGCGGCTCACACTGTTCACCGTCAAAGTGACGGCCAACGGTCCGAGCCAGGGCTTCATCCCGAAGGACAAGCTCGCCCCGCTGCCCGGGTTCCTCTCCGACATCAGGGACGCGAAGCCCGGTAAACCTCTGACATTCGCGACGTCCCAGGTGAATCCCGAAAAACAAGGCGGAGCGACGCCGACGAAACACACGATCGACGGCAAGCTGTTCGACGACACGGTCGGCGCCTCCGTGGTGCTGAACCAGTCGGAAGAATGGACGGTCGTCAACCAGACCTACGCCCCCGCGATCTCGCATCCGTTCCACATCCACGTCAACCCGTTCCAGCTCACCGAGATCTTCGACCCGAATGCTTACATCCCGTACCCGGAGGGCGGCACGGGCGGAGGCACCGTCTCCGTGACGGAAGGTAGCAAGACCGTCGTCGGAACGGCGATGTCTGACAAGATCCGCGTCGGCGATGTCATCAACTTCAACATCAAGATCAACAACATCAACAAACCGCAGGGAGGTGTGATCAAGGCGATCGCGGGTGACCGCAAGCAGCTGACGCTCGCGAGCGCCGCGACGGCGACGGGCACCACCAACAGCTATTCGATCCTCATCCCGCAATACACCATCGACACGCCAACCCGCGCCAACCAGTGCTACCTCGATCCCCAAAGAAAGAACACGTGGGTCTCATGCGTGAACGAGCCGTCGGAGCAGCGCGTCTGGTGGGACGTCTTCCCGATCCCGTCCGGCAGGACCTTCACCTCCGGAACGACGACCAGGGACATCCCCGGCTACTTCAAGATGGTCAGCCGCTTCGTCGATTATCCCGGCCACTTCGTGCTGCACTGCCACATCCTCGCGCACGAAGACCGCGGCATGATGACCGTTGTCGAAGTGACACCGCCCCGGAAGAGCCCACACTCGCACCATTAGTAGTCCGTCAATGTCGAGTGGCTCGCAGCTCACGGAGTGGCCGTGGGGCTGTTGTCATCCGGCTGTGATCCCATCCCTCGTCTTCTCGCAGAACGCGCCTCCCGCGCTCTGCGCGAGTCCAGCTCGAGGGAACAAACCTACCCCTGGCGGTGCTGAACCATTCCCAAAGGATGCTTAACCACCTCCGGGAGATGCTTAACCACTCCGAAAGATGCTTACGACCTCGGCGAGATGCTTAACCATCCCGGGGGAGATGCTTAACGACCTCCAGGAGATGCTTAACCATCTCCGAAAGATGCTTAACGACCTCCGGGAGATGCTTAACCATCCCGGGGAGATGCTTAACGACCTCGGAGAGATGCTTAACCATCTCCGGGAACTGCTTAACGGCCTCCGCGAGTTGCCAACGACTCTCCGGACATGCCTAACGACCCCACCGATCCGCCTGAAGGCGATCCGGAGTGCGGGCCGTCTTCTGCGGTCGCCGCACTCCAAGCCCCGGCCGCGAGCGTCCTGGAAAGCCGCTCAACTCACAGCTTCGGCATCTTCCCGGTCGCGCCGGGCGGACGCTTGCGGTCGCCTTCCAGCGTGCGGTACTCCAGCTCCTTCCCTTCGCGGGCGGCGCGGAGCATCAGGCCGCCGCGGGCCATGTCGCCGAGGCCGGCGAAGGCGGTGGGGAAGCGGAGCCGGCTACCGAGGATCGGCCAGAGCACATCGACGTACTTGCCGGTGGCGACGCTGCCGAGGAGGATCACCTGCGCGTCGTCCTCCAGCGCGCCGGCGAGGAGGTTGGCGTGCTCGCGGAGCGGCTTCACGTAGTTGCGCGTGGCCACGTCGACGTCGATCTTGCGCATCCGCTTCATCCGCTCCTCGGTGATGCGCCAGTGGGGCGGCACCAGGCCGTATCCCGGCGTGATCACGAAGATGCCGTCGCCGCCGATCACCGGGGACGGCACCGCGAAGCGGCGCGCGTACGCGAACTTGCCGCGGAAGTAGAGCGCGCTCATGAATGCGAACGCGTCCCCGATCTCCACTCCCGCTTCCGTCCGGTAGCGCTGCGCCAGCGCGAACTTCGCGCGCAGCGACATGAGCTGCTGTGCGCGCAGGCCGTTCAGGCTTGCAGGCGAGAGGAGGAAGAGCTTCGGGGGCATTCTCGCGCGTGAACGGTGCGGCAAAGTAACATTCTTCCCATGGACAAATACTGCACCATCACCACGGACGCCGGGAACATCGAGGAGATCCGCGCAGCACTCGAGCCGCTCGGCTTCACCCTCGAGTTCGCCGCCAGCGTGCCGCTGGCCGGAGTCGTGGCCGCCGAAGCGATGGAGGAGCCGGTTCGTGCATTCCTGGCCGGCAAGGCGATCCGGACCGCCGTCGACCTCGGGCGCCTGCAGCTCGACGAGCTCGTGGCCGCTCCCGGCGTGACGCGCCAGGCGCTGACGCGGTTCGTGCGTGAGCTCGCCCGCAGCGAGCGCTATCCCGACCCCGACGCCCTGCAGGACTTCGTGGTCCGCCGGGGCATCTTCATCTGACAGACGTCTGTGCGGCGTTCTTCTGCTGCACCTCGACCGACCGCGCGTAGTAGCCGCGGATGAACTTCGTCAGGAATTCGACGAAGACCGGGTTGTAGATGTCGCTGTGCTCGCGCATCACGCCGCGTGAGGCCCGCACTACCAGATAAGGCGAATGCACGTCCCAGCTCGCCGGGTCGCGCGCCAGCTTGAACTCCAGGTCGCCGAAGTCCTGCGTCTCGCGGGAGGCGACGTCGAGCGGCTTTTCGTCGATGTTCACCGGCGCGTCGAACTGCTTCGGGCAGCCGCACTGCTGCGGCGTCTCCTTGAACTCGACGTCCGGATAGGAAACGGTGTGCGTGACGTGCGCCCCGTAGTGTCCGATGCCGATGCGCTTGGCCGGATCGGCCGCGATGGAGGGATCGCGGAATGCCGAGACCCACCGCCCGGCTACGAACGCCACGCCCACCGCCTTGTCGGCTTCCGACGCGATGGCCATGAGCACCGGCAACTGGTCCGGATCGTACGGGAGCGCCTTGTCCGGCGGCGGCCGGTACTTGCCCGGCTCGGAATCCGGCAGGTCTGCATCGAACGCCTTGTACTCGTGCGCCTCGATGGCCGGGTTCACGAGCACGACCAGGTCGCCGAGACGGGCGCGGGTGGCCTTGACTCCCTTCCGCGCGGCGGCAACGCGATCGCCTTCCGCGCGGACGACGCGCCAGGTCTGCCCCTTCGTCGACCCTTCGATCACACCGCTGCCGTCGCCGGTGGCGAGGCCCTTCATGGCCGAGAACACCAGCGCGCCGCCCAGCGAGTGACCGACCGTGATCATGGTCAGGTAGCGCGACGGGTGCGCTTCCTTCGCCTCGTGGTGGATCGCGTCGAGCTCGAGGAGCGCCTCTTTTGCGCCGGTCCGGCCGATGTGCTGGGCAACCCTCTTCCGCCCCCACAGCGTGAAGTTGTTCCAGGGACTGCTCATGGACTCGCCGCGCCAGCCCACGTAGATCCCGGTGACCTCGACATTGCGGCTCAGGAGCTCTTTCGAGTTCGCCAGCCGGGCCAGGATGCGGCGGAAGCAGGCCAGGTCGCGGTCGCAAACGTGCGGCCCGTGGTGCCAGCCGTGGACGAAGACCACCAAAAGCGCGTCCTTGTTTTTGATCCGCTCCTTCACCAGGTCGAACACCTGCTTCTTCTGCGCGGGGTTGATCACGCCATCGTCGGTGATCTCGAGGACTCCGAGCGACATGTCGTCGAAGTGCTCGACCGAGCGCGCCTCGAAGTTGAGCTGCGCGTCACGCGACGTTTCCAGCGTGTCGACGGTGAAGTCCTCGGTGGGAGGAATCGGGGTCTCGGTCCCGCGCACCTGGTAGCGCGACGTCGAGCCGCAGGCGGCAAGGAAACAGACCACCACTGCCGCGAGCAGGCGCTGGAACATTTTTGGGACTCCCCTTTATGAGAGGAGAGTCCCCGGACACCCGTTTCCCTACCTCACCGCGAGCGATGCGCCGCGCAGCGCCTTCATCAGGTACTGGCCGGTCGGGCTCGACTTCACTTTCGCGATCTGCTCCGGCGTCCCCTTCGCGATCACCAGTCCGCCGCCGTCGCCCCCCTCGGGACCGAGGTCGAGGACGTGGTCAGCGGTCTTGATGACGTCGAGGTTGTGCTCGATCACCACCACCGTGTTGCCCTTGTCTACGAGTCCGTGCATCAGGTGCAGGAGCTTCGCGACGTCGTCGAAATGGAGGCCGGTGGTCGGCTCGTCGAGGATGTAGAGCGTCTTGCCGGTGGCGCGCTTCGCGAGCTCTTTCGCCAGCTTCACGCGCTGCGCTTCTCCGCCGGAGAGCGTCGTCGACGACTGCCCGAGCGTGATGTAGCCGAGACCGACCTCATCGAGCGTGTGGAGGATGTTGAAGATGCGCGGGACGGGGCGGAAGACGTCGAGCGACTGCTCGACGGTCATCTCGAGAATCTCGGCAATCGAGAAGCCCTTGTACTTCACCTCGAGCGTCTCGCGGTTGTAGCGCTTGCCGTTGCAGACATCGCACTTCACGTAGATGTCGGGCATGAAGTGCATCTCGATCTTGATCTGGCCGTCGCCCTTGCACGCCTCGCAGCGGCCCCCCTTCACGTTGAAGGAGAAGCGTCCCGGCCCGTAGCCGCGCATGCGCGCCTCGGGAGTCTGGGCCATGAGGTTGCGGATCTCGCCGAAGAGCTGCGTGTAGGTGGCGGGATTCGAGCGCGGCGTACGGCCGATCGGCGACTGGTCGATGTCGATGACCTTGTCGATCTGCTCGAGACCGTCAATGCGATCGTGCTCGCCCGGCGTGTCATACGCGTCGTAGAAGTGTTGCGACAACGCCTTGTAGAGGATGTCGTTGACGAGCGTCGACTTGCCGGAACCGCTGACACCGGTCACGGCGATGAAGACGCCCAGCGGGATCTCGACGTCGAGGTTCTTGAGGTTGTTCTGCCGCGCGCCGCGGATCACGAGCTTGTTGTCTCCGATCGGGCGGCGGTGCTCCGGCACTTCGATGCGAGCCTCTCCCCGGAGATAGCGCGCGGTGAGGGAGCTCGGGAAGGTCTTGATCTGCTCGAGCGTCCCCTCGGCCACGACATGCCCGCCGTGTACGCCGGCGCGCGGCCCGAGGTCGATGATGTGGTCCGCGGTCTCGATCGTCTCCTCGTCGTGCTCGACGACGATGACGGTATTGCCGACGTCGCGCAGCTCGAGCAGTGAGTCGATCAGCTTGCGGTTGTCGCGCTGGTGAAGACCGATCGACGGCTCGTCGAGCACGTAGAGGACGCCCATGAGCTTCGAGCCGATCTGCGTCGCGAGGCGGATGCGCTGCGCTTCGCCGCCGGAGAGCGACGCCGCGTTGCGGTCGAGCGTGAGATAGCCGACGCCGACAGAGTTCAGGAAGCCGAGACGGTCGCGGATCTCCTTGAGGATCTTGCCGGCGATGGCCTCCTCGCGCGCGGAGAGGTTCACGGTCTGGAAGAACTCCTGCGCGTCGCGGAGCTGCAGCTTCACGATCTGGTCGATGCCGTGGTGCGCGACGAGGACGCTCAGCGCTTCCGGACGCAGACGCCGGCCGTGACACTCCGGGCAGTTCGTCGGAGTCATGAAGCGCTCGATCTCCTCGCGCATGTCCTCCGACTCCGATTCCTTGTAGCGGCGCTGCAGCATCGGGATGATGCCTTCGTACTTGCCGTTGTAGGAGTACGCGCTCTCACTCCCCTGGAAGGCGAAGCGGATCTTGTCCTCGGAGCCGTAGAGGATGACGTTGCGCGCCTTCTCCGGCAGTTTCGACCACGGCGTGGCCATCTTGAACTTGTAGTGCGTGGCGAGCGTGCTGATCTGGCGGAAGCGCCAGTTGTCGGAGCCTTCCTTCCAGAGGGCGATCGCTCCCTGCTCGAGCGTCAGCGACGGATCGGGCACGATCTTCCGCTCGTCGACTTCGAGCAGCATGCCGAGGCCGGAGCAGCGCTGGCAGGCACCGTAGGGGGAGTTGAACGAGAAGAGGCGAGGAGTGATCTCGCCGATGGAGATGCCGCAATCGGGACAGGCGTAGTTCTGCGACATCAGCTCTTCGCGCTTGTCGGCCTGGTAGAGGATCTTGACCAGCCCCTTGGTGACGCGCGTCGCGGTCTCGAGCGAATCGGCGAGCCGCTGGGCGATGCCTTCCTTCACCACGATGCGATCGATGCGGATGTCGATGGTGTGCTTCTTCTGCTTGTCGAGCGTGGGGGGATTGGAGAGCTCCACTTCCTCGCCGTTGACGATGGCGTGGGTGAACCCTTCCTTCATCATCTGCAGCATCTGCTTGCGGTACTCGCCCTTCTTGCCGCGGACGTACGGCGCAAGGATCGTGAACTTCGTACCGGCAGGCTGCATCAGCAGACGGTCGACCATCTGCTGGATGGTCTGCGGACGGATCTCCTGGCCGCAGGACGTGCAGTGCGGCACGCCGACGGACGCGTAGAGGAGACGGAGGTAGTCGTAGATCTCGGTGACGGTGCCGACCGTGGAGCGCGGGTTGCGCGAGGTCGTGCGCTGCTCGATGGAGATCGCGGGCGAGAGCCCTTCGATGGAGTCGACGTCCGGCTTCTCCATCTGCTCGAGGAACTGGCGTGCGTACGCGGAGAGTGACTCCACGTAGCGGCGCTGCCCTTCCGCGAAGATGGTGTCGAACGCGAGCGAGGACTTGCCCGATCCCGACACACCGGTGATGACCACGAACTTGTTGCGAGGGACGACGACGTCGATGTTCTTGAGGTTGTGCTCTCTGGCACCGCGGATGATGATCGAATCCATGAGGGAACCACGTTAACGCCGCAGGACGGCGGGCGTGTTCCCGGCTACTCGGTGTAGAGACGTTCCTACTTCACCGGCCCCGTCTTCACCGGCACAAACTTGTTTCCCGGCCCGAACTGCTTCGCCAGATACGCGACAACCACGCTCTTGTCGGACTCAGGCACAACTGCGCCCCAGCGGATCATCTTGTCCACGGTCGCGGTCCACTGCTTCTCGGTGAGGCGCTGCTGCACGAGGATGTCGGCCGAGTGGCAGGCGTAGCAGGCTGCTTCCACTTCGGCCCGGCCTTTCCCCTGCGGGAGCTGCTTGAACTGCGTGCCGGGAGTGGGAAGAGCGGCGAGGAGAAACACGAGCAGCCAGTTCATCCCTTCACCTCGACCTCGACGGAATGCCACCCGTTGTAGAGATAGCCGCTCTGGTTCCAGACCGTCTGGCGCGGCTGAACCGCACCGCGGCTGTCGGTCGCGCGGGCGAGGAGAGTCGCCCGGCCCGCTCGCACCGGCGTCCAGCGGAAGTGCCAGAGCCGCCACGCGTGCGGCGAGTGGCGCGCGTCGAGCTCGGCGCGTTTCCACGTCGCGCCGTCATCGTCACTCACTTCGACTTTGGCGATGTCGGGCGCGCCCGAGAAGGCGAAGCCGCGGACGTCGTACGCCCGTTTCGCTTGCGCCTGCTTCGGCGCGGTGGTGATGTTCGACTTGACAGCCAGCTCCGTCACCGGATGCATCTCCTCCGGCTTGAACGCCACGCCGGGTGCGCCGGGCGTGTTCGGCCAGCGGTAGGCGGTGTCCATGAAGAAGCCGGTCTGCGGGGCCGCGCTGAGCGTCAGGCGCGTGACCCACTTCATCCAGTGATCGCCGGCCCAGCCGGGCGCGACCAGGCGCAGCGGCGCACCGTGCTGCGCCGGCAGCGGCTGGCCGTTCATCTCGAAGGCGAGGATGCAGTCGTCCATCGCTTTCGCCAGCTCGATGCTGCGATGGAACGGCGGCACCTTCCCGGGAGGATCGTCGCTGCCGAAAAGCTTCAGGTGCTTCGCCGACGACTTGACGCCCGCCCGCGCGAGCACGTCCCGCACGCGCACGCCGCTCCACCGCGCGTTCCCGACCGCCCCGTACCGCCACTGCACGCCCGGCATCGGCGGGTTCTGCAGGCCGCGCCCGTTGCCCGCGCACTGCAGCACGCAGGTCGCTTCGGCACGCGGCAGCTTCCTCAAGTCCGCGAGTGACAACGCCAGCGGCTTCGCTACGTCCCCATCAACGCGCAGCCGCCACGTCTTCAGGTCGGGCACCCGCGGGATCCAATGGCTGCGGACGAAGAACAGCGGCACCGGCGTGATGTAGTCGGTCAGCAGTTCGAGCGGCGTCTCCGCATTCAGCGGATATCCGTTCATCTGCAGCATGTGCGGCTCCGCCGCCAACAGCGCCGAAGGCGCCAGCGACGCCAGCGCGGAGTAACGAAGAAAATCGCGACGATCGAGTTTCATCAGCGGCGTTAGCTTACCGAAATCGGGCGGCGATGCACCGTACCAGGACGCTTTCAAGCCGTGCACGAGCGAGAACGACCGGAGGCCCCTCGTCGGTTCTCTCTCGTGGGCGGATCGAAAGTGTTCGAGTTCAGTAGTGATAACGCGCCTGCAGGAAATCGATTCGCTCGTTCGACACGAGATAGACGATCCGATGCTCCTGCGTCAGGCGGCGCGACCAAGTACCGGAGGCGAGTTACTTCAGCGGCTCCGGTTTGCCGATCCCTTCGAAAGGATCCCTCAGGATCGCATCGACGATATCGAGCGCGCGCAGCGCGACGCGCCGGTCCGTATCCACCCAGAATCGCAGATCCTCGCGAAACTCAGGATGGAAAACCGCGACGCGTTCTCGCTTCACGGTCACGACTAATCGTCAGAGTCGAGGCCGAGATCCGCGCGCAGTTTGGCGAGCGGCTCGGCTTTACCCTTGCCTGCCTGGGCTCTCCGAATCGCCTCGAGGAGCCGTTGGGCGTTCTTCGGCGAGCGGAGGAGGTGCGCCGTCTCGATGAGCCCCCGCAGTTCGTCCGCGGCAATGAGCGCCACGTCATCCCCTCCCCTCCGGTGAATGATCACCTGCTCGTGGTTCTCCGCCACCTCATCCAGAAGCGACTTGAGATTCGCGCGCGCCTGCGTATACGTCGTTTCGATCGCCATTCGGTCTCGCTTACCTGTACCAGCTTACTGTACCAAGTATTCCGACGACGAACCCTCAACTCACCGAATCGAGCAGCCACGCGCCGTACGCATCCGACGTAGCCCCTACCGGCACGACCACAAACTCCGGGACGTCGTACGGGTGGCGCTTGAACAGCTCTTCGCGGAGGGCGTCGACGCGCGTATCGGCGGTCTTGATGATCAGGAGCTGTTCGGCGTCGTCCTGCACACGGCCTTCCCAGCGGTAGACCGAGTGGATGCGCTCCACGATGTTCACGCAGGCGGCGAGGTGCGCTTCAACGAGCGCGTGCGCGAGTGCCTTCGCGTCGAATTCGGGGCTGACGGTGGTCAGGACGATGACCGCGGTCATCGAACCGCGTCGGCCACGATGTCGGCCGCCGTGCGTCCCGCCGCCCGCACCACGCGCCGCACCTGCGCGCGCTCGATGTACGGCAGAGCGATGTACGCGAACAGCGAGGCTCCGCCGATACCGACTGAGGTCGGAACGACGGCGGTATTGCGCTTCGTGAGCTCGTGCGTCTCGACGAGCTCCATCGTCTCCCCATCGTAGATGCGCACTTCGGCGGCCACGCGCGAGACCAGGACGCCCAGGGACACGCCCACATGGCGGGTACCGATGCCGATGCCGCCGTACTCGCTGCTCCCGGCGTCGCCGCCGGCGATCTCGACGTAGTAGTCCGCGACCGCCGCACCGTCGCGTACCGCTTCGTCATAAGTACGCACCGCGTCGAACGCTTCGAAGCCGCGCGCGCGCAGCTCGTTGCGCAGCGCCGCGGCCACATCCATCTGGAGCGCGTCCGTTCCCCGCAGCACGCCGATCCGCGTTGCGCGCGTCGCGTCGAACGCGAATGCAGCACTCGGCAGCACGAGCAGCAACAGGGCGAAGAGCAGGCGTTTCATGGCGAGTGTCGTGTCAGGCTTGTTTCCGTGGGTGATTTGCGAGCGCCGGTGGGCCGGATGCGAGTCGCCGCGACGAGGCGATGCTGGGACATCGTCGAGGAGCGGCGACGTAGCAGACGGTCCGCCGCCGCCGCAAAACATCCATGGAAACAAGTCTGACACGACACTAGTTTATCCTCGGGTTGTGTTCAAGCGCATCATCCTGATCGCCCTCGCCCTCATCGCGATCTGGCTTGTTTACGAAATCGTCGCCTTCCCCGACGTCACGGAGCTGAAAGCGTCCCCGCCGAAGACCACCGCCTTCATGGAGCTGCGCAAAGAGCAACTGCGCGACGCCGGGAAGAGCGACAAGCTGGAATGGCGCTGGGTGCCGTACGGGCGCATCTCGCCGTACCTGCGCCGCGCGGTCCTGGTCGCGGAGGACAACTCGTTCTACGAGCACGAAGGCGTGGATACGAAGGGGATGAAGGAAGCGTTCGAGCGCAACTGGAAGCGCCGCAAGCTGACGCACGGCGGCTCGACGATCACGCAGCAGCTCGCGAAGAATCTCTACCTCTCGCCGTCGCGCAATCCGCTCCGCAAAGTGCGCGAGTACTTCATCGCCCGCTCGCTCGAGAAGCACCTCACCAAGAAACGCATTCTCGAGCTCTACCTGAACGTGGTGGAGATGGGAGAGCGCGTCTACGGCGCGGAAGCGGCGTCGCGGCACTACTTCGACAAGTCCGCGTCCGCGCTCTCGACGCGCGAGGCAGCGCTGCTCGCCGGCTGCCTCCCCAACCCACGGGTGATGAATCCCGGCAAACCGAACAAGCGACTGCGCGCGCGGCAACGGATGATCCTCTCGCGCATGAAACGCTGGGGCTACGCGTTCGAGCGCGAAGTGCTGACCGAGAAAAAACCCGCCGCGGAAACGACGCAGACCGCGCAGACGGAGACGACGGACACCGCGCCCGTCACCGATACCGACATGCCGCCCGCGGAAACCGAAACGACGTCGACGGAACCGGAGCCGGCAGAAACCGGGACCGCACCCGAACCCGCGGAAACGACGATGCAACCAACGACCACCGAAACATCAGAGCCGCCCCCAACGAATACATGAGCGAGGGAGAAGCATGGACCAACACATCAGGATCCTCTCGGTGCTGTTCATCATCTTCGGAGTCCTCGGTCTCCTGGCCGCGGTCGTAGTCTTCATGGTCGGCGCCGGAACGGTCGCGTCGATCCTGGCGGACGACAACAGCGACGAAGCGAAGGTCGGCGCGGCGTGGGCCGGCGGCTGCATCACCACCGTCTCCGTGCTCGTCGGATTGGTGTCGATCCCCAACATCATCGCCGGCTGGGGTCTCTCACGGCGCAAGCGCTGGGCGCGCATCCTCACGATCATCCTCGGCGTCATCGCGCTGCCGCAGATGCCCATCGGGACCGCCCTCGGCATCTACGCGATCATCATCATGTTCAACGACGAGACGAAGGTGTTGCTCAACGCGTAAAATCAATAACTTCCGCAGGGTGGTCCGTCTTTTGCCGTTGGCGTCTGCCGTGGCACGACACGGAAATAGGCGACGCGAGCGAAAGTGGACGGGGCGGGAAGACTTCCGCACCATCTGCGATTGCCAGCGTCACGCACGCCGCGAGAAGAGCCTCTGGCGCCGCGCCGCGCACCTCGCATCGCGCGGTGTCGCGGTAATGGTGAGCATCCCTCTCGCGTTCGCGGCGTTCGACATCCCGACCTCGGCGATGAACATCGACCTCGATGGCGTCCGCGGATTCGATTTGCGCGCGCCGAAAACCCCGTCAGTGCAGCAGGCGATCCAGAAAGAGCCCGATCCTCGCGAGCTGCCGATCTTCACGACCACCCAGGTGCGCGAGCGATTCCTCGACCCGAAGGTGATGGCGCCGACGCTCGAAGTGTTCAAGGAAGAGTACTTCCGCCGTCACGTTCCCTACGGGGAGATCATCTTCCGCGAAGCGCGCAGGAACAACCTGCCGCCGGAGCTCGTCGCGGCCATGGTGCACACGGAATCGGACTTCCGTCCGAAGCTGGTTTCGCACAAGAGCGCGCAGGGGTTGATGCAGATCGTCCCCGACACGGCGCGCATCCTCGGCATCCGCGACCCGTTCGACCCCCAGCAGAACATCGCGGCCGGGACGAAGTACCTCCGTTACCTCATGAATCGCTATAAAAACGAGACCATGGCACTGGCCGCCTACAACGCCGGGCCGGGCAACGTGGCCCGTTTCGGAGGCATCCCGCCGTTCGGCGAGACGCGCAGCTACATCGCCAAGGTGAACCGCCGCACCCACCGCTACCGCCAGCGCGTTCACAACAATTACATCGCCACGCTCCGCGTGCGCCACGCAACGGCAAGCGCGTATTGAACGCTCTCGCGTAAAATGCGCCGCAATGCAGGTGCCGCAACCGAAGGGCGAAGAGCGTCGCGAGTTCCAGCGCCTCCGCTTTGAAGCTCCCATCCCCGGTACGTTTGGAACGACCGCGGTGTCGATCGCCGAAGCGGGCGTTCTCGGCGCCCGCATCCAGCACGCCTCGCCTCTCGACGTCACGCGTGGCGAGCTCCGTTTTGCGTACGCCGGAAACGACATTGCGATGCGCTGCGAGGTCGTACGCACGTTCGACGCCGACCACGCGCGCTATCCCGGCTCCGGCCTCATGTCCGGTTTGCGCTTCGTCGCCGCGGTCGGCGATTCCGGCGATCACCTCCGGGCCATGCTCGCGCAACTCGTCGGGCGCGCCCTGGAGAGACGCTACGACGGCTCGGCCACACGCCTCCGCCTGCGTACCGTGGACGGCGACAAGACGGTGCGCGGCGTCGACGCGCAGTTCACCGCATACCGGCTCGAGAACGGCGCGTGGCGCAAGCGGAACGTGTTCCTGCCGGAACAACCGGCCGTCGGATTCACGGTCGCCAAAGGCGAGGACCTGGAGGAGATGCAGCGCCTCTGCGCGGTCTACGAAGCGTCGGACGAAGAAGGCCGCCGCCTGATCCGGCTCTTCGCGGAGCTGAGCGTCAGCGACGCGCTGCAGATCCCGCCGTCGGCGTGAGCGCCGCGCGCGGCGCGTCCGCGCTCGTATCGATCGGCAGTGTGAAGTAGAACTGCGTCCCGCTGCCCGGCTTGCTCTCCACCCAGATCCTGCCGCCGTGCGCTTCGACGATTCCCTTGGCGATCGGGAGCCCGAGACCGGCCCCCATGCGCTCGGTGCGCTTGGCCTGCCAGTAAGGGCTGAAGATGTCGCTGAGGTGCTCCTTCGGAATGCCGGGGCCGGTGTCGGAGATGGAGAGCAGCACCTCGCCGTCACGACGTGTGCCGCGCACGTCGATCCGCCCGCCGGGAGGGGTGAACTTCATCGAGTTCCCGATCAGGTTCGACAGCACCTGCATCACGCGATGGCGGTCGGCGCGCACCGACGGCAGGTCCTCGTCGGTGTGGTACGCCATCGACACCTGCGCCACGCCCGCCTGCGCGCGGAACAGCTCCTCCGCCTCCTGCAGCATGTCGGACACTTCGACGCTTTCGAGCTCCACCGGCAGGCGCTTGCCTCCTTCGAGGCGCGTCACGTCGAGCAGGTCGGCGATCAGGCGATTCATCCGCTTCGCGGAGACGACGATCGTGTCGAGCTGTTCGCGGTCATCGTCCGAAATGCTCTCCGACATCTGCAGCAGCGACGCGCCGAGGGAGACGGCGCTGAGCGGATTGCGGAGATCGTGGGAGACGATCGCCAGGACTTCCTCGCGCGCACGCACGGCCTGCTGAGACTCGAGATAGAGACGGGAGTTGTCGATCGACAGCGAAGCACGGCGCGCCAGTTCGGCGAAGAGCGGCAGGTCCGTGGCCGTGAACGGCCGACCTTCCGCGGAGATCGCGGCGGCGATGCCGATGGTCTGGCCGCGGCTCACCATGGGCAGGAAGATCAGCGTGCGGCTGTCGCCATCCGGCTGCCCCGTGAGATACGCGTAAAGGCCCGAGGACGATCCGACCAGCGAAGGCTCGCCCGACTGCATGATCCGCACGAGCCCTTCCGGCACTTCGCGCCGCACGCTGCCGATCTCCGATGCGAACAACGCTTCATCCTCGGGATTGCGGTGCGCGACCGCCACGCGGCGCAGCGCCCCTTCCGGCTCCGCGATGTCGACCACCGACATTTCGGCGAGGTTCGGCACGATGAGCTTCGCGAGCGTGGCGATGGTGTGCTCGTAGTCGAGCGACGTCGCGAGCTCCTGTCCCGCTGCCGCGAGGAACGCTGCCCGCCGCTCCTCGCGCTCCGCCATCTCCCGCGCGCGCTTCGCTTCATTCGTCTCCCGCTCGGCCTCGAGACGGCGCTTCATCGCTTCGCGGGCGAGGAGGCGCATCTGCCGCCCCAGGCCCGCCACCAGCAGCGCCGACGTCAGCGCCAGCAGCGTCAGGCCGATCGTCAGCCACCGGTTGAGCCATTCTGCTTCGCGCATGCGGCGGAGGCGCGAATCGATCGCGTTCTGCAGCTCGATCTCGAGCTCCGACGCCGCCTTGAGCGAGCTCTCGTACGCGGCGTGGCTTTCGAAGAGCCGGGAGAGAAACACTTCGTTCGGGAGTTGCCGCTGCACGAACTCCCCCTGCATCACGGCGTTATGCCAGCGGCTCGTCTGCACGAAGAGGGCGGTGAGGTCCTGCTCGAGCTCCTCGTCGAGGCGCGGCAGATATTGCGCGAGCTTGCGGCGATTCGTCTCCTGCCGCTCGACCAGTGCCAGGTATTCGCGCTTGTAGTTCTGCTGCCCCGTGACCTGATACGCGATCAACTTGTCGACCTCGGCCGACAGGTCCATCTGGATGAAGTTCGCCGCCTGCCGCGCCGGCTCGGCGATGCTCGTGATCTCCTCGCGCATCTTCCTGGTCTTGCTCGCCACGACCACCGGCAGCAGCGCGAGCGAGAGCAGAGACACGATGATGAACACGACCGGAACGACAGTCGTCCACGTGCTCTCCGGTCCGACGCGCCAGATGCTGCGCCGTTCGCTGAGTCCCGCTGGCTTCAAACCACTCCTTCAGCCTGCCCTGCTCTCTCTCGGTCCCACGCTCTGGGTGAGCAAGTGGCTTACCACGTTAAACTTTGCGCCCATGCGCGATGACCGGCGCGAGTTTCAGCGCCTGAAGCTGTCCAAACCCATTCTCGCCACGATGCGCGGTTCGAACGCTCTCATATTGGACGTAGGACTGGCCGGGGCGTTCCTCGAGCACTATGGCACGGCCGAGCCCGGCGAACGGTTTCCGCTCGCGTTCCGCTGGCAGGGGCACGACGTCGAGTTCTCCTGCGAAGTCGCGCGCACCGTCATCGTCCGCGATCCCGGGGGCGACGGGAAGAGCCTGGTGTCCCACACCGGCGTCCGCTTCCTCGAGGCTCACAACGACGCGATGCAGCAGTTGCAGGACCTGATCACGAGCTTCGTGGGCCGCATCCTCACCGCGCAGAAGGCGAACGCCTCCGGCGAGCTCGGCGAGTCTGCCGGCGCCACGATCCTGGCCCGCGTCGGCGAAGCGCGGCGCATGCGCTCGCGCGGCTACATCAGCTATCACCTCAAGGACGGCACCTGGTGGCGTGCGCCGAGCGAGTCAGCCAAGCAGCCGCTCGACGGCTTCACGGTCGGCGCCTACGAGGACGACGACGATCTCGAGTCGCTCTGCCGCACGTACGAAGCGGCCGACGAAGAAGGGCGCCACCTGATCCGCCTCGTCGCGGAGCTCAGCGTCCGGCAGGAGCGCTGAGGTTCAGCTCGCGCATGCTGTCGATGATGACGTCCGCCGCACCGAGGTCCTGACGCGTCTGCGCGCGCGGGTTGCGCACCGCGATGCAGTACATCCCCGCGCGCTTCGCCGCCACGACGCCGACGTGCGAGTCTTCGAAGACGATGCACTCCGCGGGATCGACACCGAGCTTGCGCGCGGTGACCAGGTACGCCTCCGGATCGGGCTTCCCGTGCACCACTTCGCTCCCATCGACGATGAGTGTGAAGGCATCGCGGAGCTGCAGGCGCTCGAGGATCGCTTCGATCGACGAGCGCACCGCGGAGGATGTGATCGCAAGCGGCACGCTGCGCGCCTGCAGCGCCCGGATCGCCTCGACGACGCCATCCATCGGCTGGAGTGGAGCGTCGCGGCACACCGCATCGAAGATCTGCTGCCGCTCGCCGAACAGCTCCTCCTCGGATTGCGTCCACCCAAAGTGCGCGCGCATGTCCCGGATGTCGTCGATGATGCGCCGTCCCGATCCCGTGCGAAAGCTCTCCGGCATCTGCTGGTAGTCGTCGCCGTGAGCCCGGCAGAGCGCGTCGTACGCGGCCGTGTGCTGCGGCTCGAGATCGATGATCGTCTCGTCGAAGTCGAAGATGTAAGCCGCGGGTGTCAAGAGGCGCGCACCTCGCCCGTGGCACGACCCCTCATCCGCCCTTCGGGCACCTTCTCCCCTTGGAGGGGAGAAGGGCTACTAATTACCCGTCTCGCGAGAGTGAAAGTTAGTAGCCCCTCTCCCCGCGTCGAGCGGGGAGAGGGTGGCCAACGGCCGGGTGAGGGGCGATGCCACAGGCGACATGCGTCCCTCTCGGCGAATCCGTCGACCCGCGTGATAGCTTCCCCTCGTGGATCCTGAGTCTCAGAAGGCACTGATCGTCGTCCTCGTCGTCGGCAGCATCATCGCCGCCATCGGCACGGTCACGCTGGTCTTCATCTTTCGCCAGTTCGGCGAAAAAAAGGCCGGCAGCTCATCGCACCTTGGCCTGATGGCCGCGCTCCTGATCTTCATCTTCGCGGTCTGCGGCGCGCTGTTCCTGCTCTCCTACCGCTAACTCGCGCCGGATGGCCTCCGTGTGCTCCCCCAACCTCGGAGGCGCGGTGCGGATCGGCAACCGCTCCCCATCGAAACGGACCGGGTGACGCACCGTCTCGTAGTTCTCCACCTTCACGATCAGCGGCCGCGCCGCCTCGCTGCGCAGCGCCTCGAGCACGCCCTGCACCACGCTCGCCGGAATCCCCGCCCCGCGGCACCGCGACACCCACTCATCCGCGGGCTTCGTGGCGAAGATCTCTTCCAGCACCGGCACGAGCACGTCGCGTTTCGTAACCCGCTCGCCGTTCGTCGCGAACTGCTCCGCCAGCTCCGGACGCTCTACCACCTGCTCGCAGAGATTCCGGAAATGCCGATCCGTTCCGCCGCCGATCGCGAAGGGGCGATCGCTGGCGTGGAACAACTGATACGGCACGATCGACGGATGCGCATTGCCGTAACGCTTCGCCTCCGCGTTCGTCGCCAGCGCACCCTGGGCGACGTTCACCAGCGACGCCAGCGTGGCCGAGAAGAGCGACACCTCGATTCTTCTCCCGCCGCCCGCGTACAGCGCCGCCAGGATCGCACCATGCGCGTAATGCGCGGTCAGGACATCCGCCAGCGCGACGCCGATCTTCGCCGGCTCCCCGTCGGGCGTTCCGGTGATCGCCATCAGCCCCGAGGCAGCTTGGGCGAGGAGGTCGTACCCCGGCGTGTTCGCTTCGTTCGTATCCCCGTCGAAGCCCGTGATCGAGCAGTGGATCTTGTCCGCCGGCACGTCGAGCAGCACCGCGCGCTGAGAAGGGAGGAAGTTGTCGATCACGACGTCCGCGCGCGCGATCAGTTCCCGAGCGATCGCCTGCCCCTCCTCCGTCCGCAGGTCGAGCGCCAGCGACTCCTTGTTCCGGTTCACGGACAAAAAGTACGTCGCCACGTCCCCGAGGAACGGCGGCCCCCACCTTCGGGTCTCATCGCCGCGCGCCGGATCTTCCACCTTGATCACGCGCGCCCCCTCGTCGGCAAGGAGCTGCGTGCAGAGCGGCCCCGCGAGCACGCGCGAAAAGTCCGCCACCAGGACGCCTTCGAGGGGGAGCCGCTTCACCGGTACGTCGACTTGAGCGCGTCGAGATCCGCGAGCGTCTTGCGCAGGATGTTGACGACCTTGTAGATCTCGTTGCCGTAGGTCCGGAGCTCGGCGTCGCAGTCCGTCATCGAGTAGACGGCCTCATCGCGCTCGAGCCGGTCGCGCTCGAACCGGAGCCGCTCGGCGAGCTCTTCGATCTCGGTGAGGATGACGAAGTGCAGGTCCTTCTCGCCGAGGTAGCGCTTGCACTGCGGACAGTGAATGGACTGATCGCTGGCCGACTCGACCAGTTCGACCACGAACTGCCGCTTGCACTGAGGACACTCGAAGACTTCGGGCAACATGTCGAATCCAACTGGGAAGATTGTGCCACGTTGCGCCTCCGCGCGCTTGGAATGCAGATCTTGACCGTCGCGTTAGCCGCCGTGTAGCATCCCACCCCCTGCCGATCCTGGGAGATCGTTCAATGGTAGGACAAGCGGCTCTGAACCGCTCAATCGGGGTTCGACTCCCTGTCTCCCAGCCACACTTTCCAACCTGTTGATGCACCGCAACTTACGCAGTCAGACAGAGGCAAGGACTCGAACCGCGTCGCCCTGCCATGAGCTGCGCCCCAAGCATCCGCATATCATGGTCGGCGGATGACGGATCAGGGGCCGAAGCATGCGTACCGCGTCCGGCGACGCGTCATCAGGGGATGGCGTATTGCTACCAGACAGCCGCGAATTCTCCTCGCGCAAATTCGCACGGCGCTTGAGTTCGGCGCGTTTGACGACCGTCGCATCCGCGTGAAACGGTCACCGCAATATCACGACCTACTTATTTCGGTCCTCCAGTTCTCCAACGAGGCCGACGCACACTTCGTCGTTTTTCCGGAGTGTGCTTGGCCGATCGATTGGGCGATTGACGTCCTGCAGTGGCTGAATGACGAAGGCCGCGACCATACCGCGTACGTCCTTCCGTTTGAGCACCTGTCGTTTGAAGAGTACGACCGACTGATGCGCATCTTGTGCGTCGAGGATAGTCTTCGGCGCGCAGAGTTGAGTGATGTCGCGGCGAACGCACCCGGAGTCGAGACGGACGACGTGTTCGTCAATCCCCTCGTCACTCTAATCCGAACGTCGCGCGGCGTCCAAGCCGTTCCGCAGCGCAAATTGCGTCCGGCGAGACTGGAAGGAACGGCGCATACGGGGCGATGGAGATTCGCAGGCGGTACGGAAACTCGGAAGCTGGAGGGAAACGCGCTTCACCGAAAGGTGACGTTCGCGACGATGATCTGCTTCGATACGATTGCCTACGATCAACGCTACTCCGACGAGCCGTTTGAAATCGTTCTCGACAGCCAGCCAAACTACATCTTCATCCCGGAGTGCAATCCTGACCCGCTTCACGCCGCCTACGCTCGTTCCACGATTCGGCTCACCGGCGGCGGGCAGGTCCCGCCACTAGTCTGCTTCTGCAACGTTGCGGACGGCTCAGACATCCCTATCTCTAATGCGCGGCTCGGCTTGACGCGCATCATCGGTGAACTAGGTGTCGTTGCTCCCGATCGTCCCTTAAGCGCAGTGGTCGTCGACGGGATTCTTACCGACGACGAGCCGCAGTCGCTGGCAGACATCGCTGGGACAACGAAAGTCTTCCATGATCGCCACATCCGCTCCCTCTACGTCCGACGCGAACAGACGCTGACATTGCTCCAGCCTCCACCCGTCGGCGAGCCCCCATCGAAGAACCCTACCTTCGGGTCCGCAAATACGACGGTTGAGCTGTATCACCACCTCGGTGAACACGGATGGCATCGTTTCCTTGATATCGGGGCGCCTCCGAAGCCGGAGACGCGGCTCGGCATCCCGACGGGATATCTCGTCCGATGGAATCTTTACGGGGTCGAGGCTGCGCGATCACGACTCCGCGAGCTCCTCGACGACATCACGCCGATTCTTTGGGTGACGGGAGAAGGCGGCGGGGGGAAAACCGCCGTCGTGGCGCACGTGCTTAAGGACACCGCCGGCGAGCAGCGGGTTGTGTGGGTCGATCTCGGTCAGATCCAGCATCACAGCGATGCACTGGTCGAGGAATTACTCACCGCCCTTGGCAGAACGGATGCGCTGACGGAGTCGCACGAGCAGCGACTCGATGTCATTCGTCAGGTTGGCGGTGAAAGGTCCACGACGTTTGTACTCGACAGCGCGGACCGGTGGCGCGAGGATAATGTTGCGCTCCCCGACTGGCTGTCGGAGATTACGGGCTGGAACCGACGCTTCGTTATCACCAGCCGGTATGACTCTGTCGATGGCGCTGTTCCGAACATTCCGATCTCAAAGTTGTCCACGGCCAACGCCGTGGCGCTTATCAGCGAAGTCGCCGAGGAAATCGTTCCTCTTTTCTATTCGGAAGCCCTTGCTCGTGCGACCGGGAACCTGCCGCTCGGCTGCGTATGGGCCGGCGAACTCTATCGGACCGCGCCAGACTACGCCCTCGCCCTCGCGAGCAGGATCTCCGACGAAGAAAACCCACTCGTATCGCTCTTCAACGCATGCGTTGACGGGCTGAAACCAACTGCTCGCGACGCTCTCGGGGTTCTCTGCAGCGTACCGGCGCCGCTGACGGAGAGGGATATCGCTGACATACTCGGCGTGTCAGAAGAGGCAGCGAGAGTGTCAGGGCATGTTCTCCGAGACCGGAACCTGGCAATGTACTTCGATCCTGCTGGTGACATGCCGCGCATGCTTCACTTTCGCCATCCGTTCGTCCGCCAGTTCTGGACTGCAGCAAACGTCGGCATGTCCTACGACGACCACTTGCTGGCATGGGCGGAGCGGTTGCTCACAGAGCACGGCGGCGAGCGGAACTGGCGCGGAATCGAGCCGCTCGACCTCCGCTGGAAGAACGTCGGTTATTTGTTACGTACCAAATTAGCCAATGCCTCGAATGACGCGCAGAAAGGGCGTTTCCTGCATTTTTGGAGAATGGTCGACACCTTTCTCTGGACGTCGAAGAAATGGCGTGAGCGTCTCGAACTCGGCGAAAACGCGCTCCGCTTCAGCATCGACCTGAACGATAAGCGAAGCGAGGGGCATGCGCAATACGAGTCGCTCGCTCAACCGAAGTGGCACATGCATTCCAATCGCGCCGAAGCCGAGCCGCTGATCGATCGGGCTATCGAGATCTTCCGGGAACTCGGCGAAAACGTGCAGTTGGCGCGAGCAATGTGGTATCGGTCCAGAATGCTCCGCGCTTGCGGGTATGCGAACGAGGCGCTCGAAGCGTCGAAAGAAGCGCTCAGCATCGCCGAGGCGATCGTTTCGCTGTCGCCCGACGAAGAACGGGCCCGCACACATGCGATCGCGTTGGCACACCATGGCATCGGGAACGCGCTGGTGTCGCTGGAACGCGGAGCCGAGGCCCTCGCCGAGTATCAGATCGCACGACCGCTGTTTGAGGCTACGCATGATCCCGAGATGGTCGCTGTTATCGACCGCCGCATAGGTATCGTTCATCTCGAAGCGTCACGTTTCGGATCGGCGGCCAAAGAGCTTAAGGCGTCGGTCGAGGCGTTCCGTAAAATGCGAATATCGCTGGAAGAAGCGGAGTCAATCAACTTCCACGCACGCGCACTCGCGGCACTCGGCGAGATCGATGCCGCTCGTGCGGAGCACGCCTATGCCGAACACGTGCTGAGGCCGCTCGGGTCCGACGCCCGAAACCGGGAACTGGAAGAAACGCGCAACTACATCGAGTCGGTAGCAAGTAACCGCTCATGAATCCGCGCGGCGAGTGCGGCAGCGTGGTCGGCCGACACACCGTTGCGGCGCGCAAGCGCCTCGATAAATTTCGCTGCTTCGCTCCACGTCGATGAGAGGGCATAGACAAAATGCGGCTCCTCCTCGACCAACTCGCGCCAAAGCTGTCGGTGCTGTCGCCGATGCTCGACCAATATCGCGCCGCAATCCGTGTCATACCGATCGAGCGCCTCATAACCGAGAGGAATATACGCGGCGGGGTTCGGCTGATCGTAAGGTTGCCAACCGTTCGCGAGCACTTCACTTCCGTAGAAGGCAAACCTGATAGATGCCGCATCATCGCTTTCGAAGACCGTCGCCCGGCCACGCTTCGATACGGCAGCGCCGTGAAAAGCGATTACTTCCCCCGCGACCGAGCGGCCGGCACGCTCTGCGGCGACAACGGCGAGGCCGTGTTCGAGCTGGACACCGTCAGTCACACGCATGTGATCCTCCTAGCAATGTGCGTCGTCAATTGCATCGCAACGCGCTGAAACAGCGTGACTTATCAGCCTTCCGCTACGCCGTTCCAACGGGAACCCGGTTGCCTGCGTTTGGGAGAATTATACCTGAAGTGACCAAAGATTAAAAACTACCCGTTCTCCCTGCGAGAGTATGCTTTCCTACGTTTTACGAAACGAGTTTCATGGCGTGTTGGGCGGATTAGACCATGGCGCGTGGCGATCATAAGGTGGAAGAGGCGTTCGGGCGCTTCCTTGTCGCCACCGTCGACATCCAGCAGCGGGTGCGCGTTCCTCTGGAACTTGGCAAAGCCGTGAGCTGGTTGAACGCTTCACCCGGCGCCGTCGTCGAGTGCGCCGCCTCGCCCGGCTCAGCAGGGGGTATTCGGCTGGAACCTTTAGGCAATTGGCAGGCGCGTCACGAGCGGTTCGAGACGGCACTGCAGCGCCGCGGTAACCCGACCTCGTTGGACGCCGCGGAGAATTGGGTCGAGCTTGCTCGTCTCCTGGTTACGACTTGGAGGGTCACGATCAATGTCGAAGAGACTCGATATAGCTTCACGATCCCTGAGCCCGTGAGACGTACCCAGTTGCTTCCCTCCGCGAAAGGAACTGTGGTCGTGTTTGGCTTCGGCGAGATCTTCGAGATCTGGGAAGCTGCTGCGTGGTTCTCACGCGTGCGCACATTAAAGGGGAACCCCGGCGCTATTGCCGACGCCTTCGACGACATCGAAGCGCTCTGACTAGCGATTCTCGACGCGCCCGGAGTCGTACGTGAAGGCGCGTCGCGTCGCGAACGTCCCCCATCACTGAAACTTCAGAACCAGACAGGAGATACTCTGCCGGTCAACGGGGGTCAGGCGGAAGCGAGCACGGCAGTTCGATACTCCGCCAGTACTCCCAGCCAAGGCCCGAACCTGCTCTGTCGTGACTTGCTACGAAGCGCCGTGGCGACACAGCTCGCGTTGGCGCGTCAGCAACCGAGGTTCGGCGGGTACCTAGTCAGCCTCGGTTCCCCTCGTCCCCTTTGATCGATGCTATCTAACGGGAGTACGCGCGCGTCAGTTCCGCACCGAAGAAGACGATCTGTGCGGAGTAGTACACCCGGAGGAGGAGCACGATCAATGCGCCCGGCCGCGCTGTGGCTCGACTCCGTCGCTTTTTTGCCGAGGTACAAGCCGAGCGCGAACTTCCCGATGCTGAACAGCACTGCGGTGACGATCGAGCCGAACCAGACGTTACGCCACGCGATTCGGACATCCGGCATGTAACGGAAAACCAACGCGAACAGCACCGTGATCATCGCGGTGGAGACGAGGAGCTCCACGACATGCCAGAGGCCCTCACCGCCAGTTTATCGGTGCTCCATGTAGTCACCCGCGGCCGAGATCGCAGTGTCCACGACGAGTGCGACGAGCAGCAGAAAGCCGATCACGATCACCGTCGCCACGGACAGGAACCGCTCTTTCAGAAAACCCATGACGATCGGCGTGTCCTTCGGCTGGACATGAAAATCGTCTTCGGCGCCGCTCGCAACTGGCCGAATACACCGGACGCGCCGAACAGGAGTACCGCGATTCCGAGGGTCGCCGCGATCGCTCCCGTGTGCGCATGCGAGGCATCTTCACCATCTCGTTGACGACTTCGGCGCCCGTGTCTCCGGTGAGCCCACGCATACGGGCAAGGACCTCGCCCCGCGCCGCCTCCTCGCCGAAGATCCCCCCCGCGATCACACCTCAGCGTTCGAATTGGCCGTTGCGCTCGACCACACGGTTTACGACAGCCTCTATCTCGCCCTGGCCATTGCACAGGACGGCGCGCTGATTACAGCGGACCAGAAATTTCACGCCACGGTTAGCGACAGTCCGTTGGCGAGCCACATCCGCTGGATCGAGGATGAATGGTGAACCTGGTAGCGGCGCAAGAGCGGCAACCGGCTGCTTCAGCGGAACCGCGCCAGCACGCTGCCGCTCTCCGAGAGAAGCTCGAGCTCACCGCTCGTGATTCGAAACCGCTTGGTCGCTTCCACTGCGCGCACGTACGCGGATTCGAGTGCATTCCCTTCGGCGGCCACGCAGGCACGCTTCGTCGAGATCAGCGCGTCGATCGTGAGGCGATCACCCTCCGCCCTGTACGCGGCTCCGGCGCTGTTGCACCCGGTGTTGCCGCTGAGACGACCGTCGGTGCCGAAGCGGATGGTGGGCGTCTGCACGCCTGCCGGCATCGCCGCGAAGCCTTCGACCCACGTCAGCATCCACTCGCGCCCGCGCAGTTCCTCCACGGACGCAGTCGAGATGCAGCCGAGGAATGTGAGAACCAGGGAGATCGTCAGCATCGTTCGTCGCATGGTGGTACCTCCTGAACAGGATGCATACACGCGCAAACCGTGCCCGCGCGAGCTCGCGCTATGCTGAGCTCATGGTCAACAACATCGGACGCCCAGCGCGCGACGAGACGGCGGACTACTACTTCCCGTACATCGATCTCGTCCCTGACGGCGACATTCGTCAGCTGCTCGAGGAGCAGCGTCGGGAGACGCTCTCGTTTCTCGAGACCATCCCGGACGCACTGGCGAGTCATCGCTATGCGCCGGGGAAGTGGAGTGTGAGCGAAATCGTGAGCCATGTGAACGACTGCGAGCGCCTCTACACGATGCGGGCGTTCTGGTTCGCGCGGGCGATGGAGCTGCCGCTCCCGAGCTTCGAATCCGAGCTCGCGGTGAAGACTGCGAAGCCCGAGGACCGTCCGTGGAGCACGCACGTCCACGAGTTCGCCTCCATCCGCGCGTCGACCGTGGATCTGTTCCGCCACCTGCCGCCCGAAGCGTGGCTGCGGCGGGGCACCGCCAGCGACTACCCATTCAGCGTTCGGGCGCTGGCGTACCTCACCGTCGGCCACGCCATTCATCACATGCGGGTGCTGCGACAACGCTACCTGTAGCGTCGTCGTCAGCCGGTCTGAGCATGCTACGATCATCGCAGTGCGACGCGTATCGAAGCGTTCCGAGGGTGAAGACCTCGTCCGAGACATCGCAACGATGCAGCGGACCATGAACCGCCTCCGCGGCACCGGTCTCGTCCCGCGCGGCGTGTACCGGTTCGCCCGTCACGAGGAGGCTGACGAGTGGATGATCAGGACGATCGCGGATACTCACGCGCACCTGAGCTCGAAGATCTCCTCTCGCTCTGCACGGCGCTGAATGCTGAGGGCGTCCGGTACCTCCTGATCGGCGGCTTCGCGGTCATTCTTCACGGCTTCGTTCGCGCGACGAAGGACATCGATCTGCTCGGTCGGACGTAAGGAGCTGTTGATCGAGACGAAGCAAACAGTTCGTCCCAGCGACGCAGCGGATGTCCAGTTCCTGCGGCTGCGGATCGCGGCGGAGCGCGATCTGTCATCGAAGTAATCGGTTCCCGACGCACCGTTTGCCGGTGCAACGCTCAATCGTGCCGGTCCGCTTCCGGCCCGCCATCCAACCCGAAGATCGTCTCGACCGGGACGTCCAGCGCTCGCGCGATTCTGAGCGCGAGGAGGACCGAGGGGATCATGCGGCCGGCTTCGATCGCATTTACGGAGCGGCGTGTCATGCCTGCCTTCGTCGCCAGCTCGGCCTGCGTGAGATTCCGTTTCGCACGCTCGACTTTGATCGTGTTCCGCAGCGGTTCGTCGTTCATGAGCGCGATTCGCGGCCGAAGAAGAGGAACAGTGCAATCACGGTCATGAGGCCGAGCGTCATCGATGCGGCAGCCATCGCCATCGCGGTTCTCACCGATGGCACGCCGCCCAGGAGGCCGATCAGCAGCCCCAGCGGCCATTGCGCCGCCAGCACGACGATCAGGGCAAACCGGGAGGCGCGGTCCATGTTCGTGCGCCGCCACTCGTCCTGCATGATTGCGGCGACTTCCGGCGAGGCGGGGTTCCAGCGGCGACCTTTCAATGAAGACTGAGTCGCGACCCCCGCGATCACGATCGCGACCGGGATCAGCCACGCCGCTCGTGCCGCAGACCGTCCGACCGCCCCCGCCGGCGAGAGGATCAACGCGAGGGCCGTTCCGCCGAGGATTGCCACCACGAAAAGCAGGATGACCATGCTTCTCCGGCTGAAGCGCTCGAATACTTCCAGTGTGTTTTCGTTCAATTCGTTCATCCTCAACTCCTTCATCAACTGGTCGCGCAGTGTAATCGATCGTTCTCACAAAGGGAAGCATGATTCTCATTAAGAGAAGCACTGATCCCACTCTGCGTTCGCGGAGCAGGATGGAATGACGAAGGTGACGCTCTATCATGCCGTCGCTCCGTCGGTGCCGAAGCGCTCCGGGATGCAGCAGGGGTGGAGCGAGATGCTCAACCGGCTCGCGGAGGAAGTTACGAAAGGCTGAGGATTACGATGGCTGGATTGGATCAACTGACTACGAGCTGGGCGCCGAGGATCCTCGCCGTCTTCCGCATCCTCATGGGGGTGATGTTCGCCTGCCACGGCGCGCAGAAACTCTTCGGCGCGTTCGGCGGCCTGCCTCCCGGCGCAGGCGGGTGGATGGTCAATACCGCGGGCCCGCTGGAGTTCTTCGGCGGCATCCTCATCGCCGCGGGGCTCCTCACCCGTTTCACGGCGTTCATCTGCAGCGGCCTGATGGCGGTGGCCTATTTCTACGGCCACGCCCGCGGCGGCTTCTGGCCGAAGGCGAACGGCGGCGAGCTCGCCGTCATCTACTGCTGGTTCTTCCTCTTCCTCGCCGCCCACGGCCCCGGCGCCTGGGCCCTCGACAACCTCTTCCGTCGTCGCTCTGTGACCTGACGCGCGCGCCGGAGGCCCCTCGTCGTCTCTCCCGTCGCCCCGCTCAGTGGTCGCGCAGCCACGACAGGAGAGGTTGCCAGACCAAGGCCTGAGCGTCGTGGGCGAGGAACAGGTCGGCGTGGCCGAAGTCGAGGAGGCGCTGGGTGTCGGGGGTCTTGTCGACGATCAGCGTCGTCACGTCGGAACTGCCGAGGAGGGTGGTCGTGTAGACGCCGAATTCGCCGAAGCCTCCGCCCGCGCCGATGTAGAGTACCGGCACCCTGATGTCGTCCAGGTGATCGTCGAAACGGACATCGTTCGCCTCGCACACCACCGCGTCCGCGTCGGCCAGCTCGCGATTCGGCTGCACGGGCGACGAAGCCTGCTCGAACGAGAACAGGTCCGACTCGTTCGAATACAGCAGGCCGGCCGGCTTCCCGGTCTCGTCGAAGACGCCGCCGGTGAAGTGGTAGAACGGCGCCGGCTCGAACGGCGCGAGGAACGCGAACGTCGCCTCGCCTACGAGCAGCCCCGCCTGCCGGTTCGTGAAACCGGAGAGATTGAATGGCGGCCCGTTGAGGATCGACGAGCCGTTCGGATCCGTCACCGCCAGGTTGCCGAGTGTCGCGATGAGCGCGCCGGACGCATTCGCGAACGTCCCCGCCGCGATCGCCGCCTCGGTGTTCTGCTCGCGCTGGCAGGCGGCCGCCTTCAGCTCCGGGACATCCGTCTTCAGGTAGATGTCCACCGGGATGAAGCCCTTCACCTGGCGGAAGAACGGCGGGAGCTGGCTCTCCGCGTCGAGGTACGCGTAGCCGATCTGGCCGCCGCGGCTCCAGCCGAGGAGGAACAGTCTGTCGAAGCCGCCGCCGGTGAAGATGCGCGCGAAGCGTGCGACGGCCAGCGCGGCGCCGAGGTCGCGCGCATCCTGCTCGAGGCCCCAATCATCCATGAACGAATAGTCGGTGAGATCGCCCGGCACGCGCGTCCAGCGGTAATCGATGCCCCAGACGTCCACCCCCTGCTCGGCGAGGAAGACCGGCAACGGATGGGCTCCGGTCAGGAACGCGGCGCGGAAATCCCAGATATCGCCGGGTGCCAGCATGACCGCGGTGCGCGTGCGCTCGGGACGATTAGGGGAACGCTCCTTCACCACGCGGTGAACGCCGATCTCGTCATACGGACCGGCGCCCACGCGCACGGTGAACGTGTATTCGGCGACGTCCGCCGTCAATGCGCGCCGCTCGTAGTTCTGCGCGACCGCGGGAACTGCGAGCAGGGCGATGACGACGAATCGGCGCAGCATGGCTATTGCCTGAACGCCGTCCAGGCCGCCTGCATGCGTGCGGACTGGCCGGCGGTGAACTCGTACATGCAGGAGTCCTGCGTGTAGTCCATGAAGTTCGTGATCGGGTCGAGTCCCGCCTGCGAGGCGCTGGCGCAGCTGTCGCGGCCCACCGGGCAGTTGAACGCGGGGCCGAACTCGGCCGGCGTATCGGCGACGTAGTCGCCCTTCTGGCTGCAGGCGCCGTCGAACGTGTGGTACAGCGAGAGCCAGTGCCCGACCTCGTGCGTGCCGGTGTCGCCTTCGCTGTAGATCGCGAAGGAGCCGCCGGGGAGCGTGCGCCAGTCGAGCACGACGCCGTAGAGATTGCTGTAGCGCGAGTCGCTCAGGATCGACGGGAAGTAGGCCCAGCCGAGCCACGGACCGCCGTCGAACGTATAGATGTTGAGGATGTTCCCGGTGCCACGGCGGAGGGCGGTCTTGATCTGCAGCTCGACGTTCGTGTCGTACGCGGCGGTCTCGAACCACACCTGGTTCGTCGTACGAGTGATCCCCACCAAGTCGAAGCCAAAGCCGGTGTTCGCGCCGCCGGTGCGGCCGTTGTACGCCTCATTGAGAACACGGATCTGGTTGCGGATCATCGTGTCGGACAGCTCGCCGTTCGCGAAGCCTGCGCCGCGGCTGATGACGTGGAACCAAACCGGGATGACGTCGGACGTCTTCCCTTTCATCCCCTTCGCGATCCCGCTCTCGATGGCCGCGACCTCGTCGGTGCCCGGCTGCTTGGTGCCGCAGCGCGCAGGCTGCGCCGCATAGAGAGAGGTGGAGAGGAGAAGCACTGCGACAAACAACGCAACCGCTGTACGCCGATGGCTCATAGGAGCTCCTATTCAGTTTTAGAGTGGGGGAAGGGTACATCAATATATGTACGTCGAGGCAGTCCTGTTTCCCATGATTGCGCGTTGCGCGGAATCGAACGACCGTGCTATTTTGCTCGCATGGTGAGACAGACCACTTCCCTCACCCTCATGCGCGGCGCCATGGGGCTTCTCTCCCGTACCGTTCCCGACGTCGCGTCGCGGGTAGCGGCGGATCTCTTCATGAAGCCGCGGCGGTTCGACGCTCCGGCACGCGAGCGGACGGTCCTCACGGATGCGACCCCCTTCGAAGTCCGTCTCGGCACGAGCACACGCATCCAGGCGTGGCGGTGGGGACGCGGTCCGCTGGTGCTGCTCGTCCATGGCTGGGAAGGTCGCGGTTCGCAGCTCGCGCCGTTCGTGCGCCCGCTCGTCGACGCCGGCCATTCCGTGGTGACGTTCGATGCGCCGGGCCACGGCGCGTCGAGCGGCAAGCGTTCGTCGCTCCCGCACTTTGCGTTCGCCGTGCGCGGCGTAGCCGAGTCGATCGCCGCCCCGCACGCCATCGTCGCCCATTCCCTGGGATGCGCCGCCACCACGCTGGCCCTGCGCGACGGCCTTACCGCGCAGCGGCTGGTCTTCATCTCCCCGCCGCTCAACCCCTCGGATTACGTGGGCCGCTTCGGCGAGATCCTGGGCATCGGCGGCGCGGTGCTGGACCAGATGAAGGCGCGCATCGAAGAGCGCTTCCTCCGGAAGTGGAGCGACTACTCCCTCGAAGCGACGGCACAGGAGATGACGGCGCCGCTGCTGGTCGTGCACGACCGCGATGACGAGGAAACGTTCCACTCCGAGGGGGCAGCGCTGGCAGCGGCGTGGAACGGCGCGCGGCTGATCTCCACGAGCGGGTTGGGCCATCGCCGCATCCTGCGGGACGAGAACGTGATCGCGGAAGCGACGCGCTTCATCGTGGCCGCGTAGGCAGACAGCTGCTGAGCAACCCACGCCTCTGGGTTCCGACCCCGCGCATCGGGGTTCGGAGGGCTGCGAAATGCCCTCCCTGGGCTCGAGCCATGCCTCCGTGCCCTGAGAATTGCCTTCGTACCCTTCGCGAGAGGGTTCAGACCCCTCGCTACTGCGTCCCGATCCCAGACTCCATGGGGTCCGACCCCTGACGCCAGCCCTGCGACCCCTTTCGGTTACCCGCGGACCCCTCCGCTCGAGGGTCAGAGCCCTCGGCCCAGCCGACGAAGGGTGGGGGGGAGCCTACGGCAGGCTCGTTCGAGGGTTCCGTAGGCTGAAAATTGGGTTCGTCAGGCTCGCGCCCTGCCTACGGAAGGCAAAAGTTAGTCGTGGCACGACTACGGCGAGGGTTCCTTAGGCTGACTAAATGCCATCACGAATTGCCGCGGAGCCCTCGGATGTCTAATTCCTGGACACAGAGGGCTGGGCGGAGCCCACGGAGCCCATTTCCCAGCCCTCCATAGGCAATCGCGTGGGTTCGGAGGTCACAGAAAAGTGAACGGGACCCCTCCGCCGAGCCTCCCGAAGCCTGCCGCGAGCCCTGCGTGGGCTGCCGGCAAGGGTCCGAGCCCATTTCTCAGCCCTCGCCAGGCTGCTTCGAGCCCTTCACAGGCTGTAACAAGCCTGCCGAACCCACGACGGAGGGTTCCTCAGGCTGGGTCGTTGCCTGGCGAACCCAAATCCGAACCCACCGAACCCAAATCCGAGCCTACCGAACCCACGCCCTGACCCTACCCGATCCAACGGCGTCCAGATTCCGGACAGGCGCGAATCGGCCGATTACCGAGAGGAACAGGCGCTGCGTCTCCGGTTCGTGACAGCGACTGTCCGGAAACCGGACGGCCCGAGCAGGTTCCAAAGGTGGCAGTCATCGATGTGTAACAGCAGAAACAAGCCGAAAAGGGAAACGACTCCAAACTACCAGCGGTTGACGCCCAGCTTCGCCTCGAGCTCTTCGCGGCGGCCGCGGCTCACGCTGAGCTCCGTGCCGTCCCTGAGGCGGACTGCGTAGTCGCCGCCGGCCGCGTGCAGCAGCGTGTCGACGCGATCGAGGCGGACGATGGCGGAGCGGTGGATGCGGAAGAACACCGCCGGATCGAGGCGCTCCTCCAGGCTCTGCATACGCTCGCGGATCGCGTATGTCCGTTCCCCCACGTGCAGCTCGGCGTATGGACCGCTGGCGGTGATGTAGTCGATCTTCGACACCGGCACCACACGGATCTGACCGCGCGACTCCACGGAGATGCGTTCCAGGTAGTCCGCGGGCGGCGGTAGGGCGGCCGGGGGCGCGGCGTGCAGCACGGAGAGGAGCTGCTGCGTCATCCGTCCGACTTCCTGCAGCTCGATGGACTTGCGGGCGCGGCGCAGCGCCTGCGCGAAGCGCTCGTCGTCGAACGGCTTCACCAGGTAGTCCACCGCGGCCAGGTCGAACGCCTTCAGGGCGAACCTGTCGAAAGCGGTGGTGAAGATCGTGGCCGGCATCTGCTCGGCGCCGATCGCCTCCACGACCTCCAGGCCGGTGCGACCCGGCATCTGCACGTCGAGGAAGACCAGGTCGGGCTGCAGCGTGCGGATCGTCTCCACCGCGGCGTTGCCGTCGCTCGCGGTGCCGGCGATCTCGACCCGTTCCTCCTTCGCCAGCAGGTCCTCGATGCGCTGCCGCGCGAGCAGCTCGTCGTCGACGATCACCACGCGCAGGGTGCGGTCAGGCATCGGCGCGCCCCTCGAAGCGGTCGGAGCGCGTGTGGAACGGCAGCACGATCTCGGTAAGCACGCCGCCGCCGGCCGCGTTCGCGAGGGTGAGCGTGGCGAACTCGCCGTAGAGCTGCTCCAGCCGCGCGCGCGTGTTGGCCACGCCCACTCCGGCCGCGGCGCCGTCTTCGAGGCCGGGACCGTTGTCGCGGACCGCCAGACGCAGCTCGTCGCCATCGCGGCGCGCGGAGAGCTCGATCCGCCCTTCACCCTGCGCCCGGGCGGCGCCGTGCTCGAGCGCGTTCTCCACGATCGGCTGCAGCACGAGGTTCGGCACCAGCGCGTCGAGCGCGTCTTCGCCGACGTTCATCGCCACCTGCAGCTTCCCCTGGAAGCGGATCTCCATGATCTCGATGTAGCGGCGCAGGAAGGCCAGCTCCTCGCGCAGCGGCACTTCGTCGGTGCCGCGGCTGTCGATGGTGTGGCGCAGCAGCTCGGAAAGGCGCGCGATCATGCGCCGCACGCCGCCAGGATCGCGCTCCACCAGCGCCGAGATGGCGTGCAGGGTATTGAAGAGAAAGTGCGGATTGATCTGCATCCGCAGCGCGTCCAGCCGCGCTTCGGCGAGCTGCGCCTGCAACCGCACCTCGTGCTGCTGCCGCCGCCGGTCGCGCAGGAAGAACTCGCGCGCGAAGCCGGTGGCGAGCACCGCCGCGTAGACGAGCAGCTGGTTGAGGAAGCGGAAGCGTCCGATCTCGCGCAGCGGCGCGAACACCGGAGGGCCGCCGCCGCGCCGGCGCGGCAGGATGATGATCTGGCTGCGCGCGAAGTCGAGGAGCACGTACACCGCGACGGCCACCGCGATGCCGCTCACGATTAGCAGCAGCACGCGCAGGAGCTGGGACCGCACGGCGCCGGAACGGCTCCCCAGCCAGAAGATGAGCGGCGTGAACGCGGCCCAGGTCCACGCCTCGATGAACGCCAGCGCGATCGGGCCCGCTGGCGACATCACCCGCCCGAAGCCGAAATCGCGCGCGTCGATCAGGCGATTCACCGTGGATACCGTCGCCAGCGCTGTCCAGAAGAGGAAGATCAGGGCCAGCTCGCGCGTACTCAGGCTGAACCGTTCGTCGTGCATCGGCCCGTCATGATGCGCCCTTCGTGCCTCAGCCGTGCAGTTCATGACATGGCGGTGCAGCTCGTTTCAGGGACGAAAGATACGCCCGGCCGGCCTTGTCTTATTGGGCCAAAGGAGACACGCAACATGAACAAGAACAAATGGATGACGATGGCAGCGGTACTCGCGCTCTCGACCTCACTCGCGATCGCGGCCCCGCACGGTGGTAAGGGCGGCGGCAAGTTCGGCGGCAAGCACGGCCGCGGCGAGTTCGGCGAGCGGTTCGCCGAGAAGCTGAACCTCACCGACGCGCAGAAAGAGCAGATCAAGACGATCCGCACGAACAACCGCGAGCAGAACAAGGCGTTCTTCGAGCAGTCGCGCGCGACGTTCGAGCAGTTCCGCGAGGCGAAGAAGGCCAACGACACCGCGAAGCTCGAACAGCTGAAGCCGGCTCTCGAACGGCAGCGCGCGCAGATGAAGCAGTTCCGCGACGCCGAGCGCCAGCAGATCCTGGCCCTCCTCACTCCCGAACAGCGCACGAAGTTCGACGCGCTGGAGCAGGAGCGAGCCGAGCGCCGCGGCGTGCGCGGCCAGCGTGGCCACCGCAACCGCCAGTAATCTCCAACCTTCCGCTTTGATGGACGCCGGGCCGTGAGGCCCGGCGTTTTGTTTCGCTGCGCTTTGGTGACACCTGACACCCCTTCATGCCTCCCCCGTGCAGTTCATGACACCCGCGTGCATCTCGTTCAAAACGCGAAAGATGCCCTCCGACGCGCCGGTTGAAAGAGCCATGATGACGAAGAAGAGATCAGCAATCGCGGCCGTACTTCTGGTCGTCCTCGCGTCCGTCGCAGTGCTCGTCCATCGCGCTGCCTTCGCACGTGAGACGACCGGCTACCGCTTCACCAGCGTGGAGCGGGGCGACATCGAATCCACCGTATCGGCCACCGGCACGCTCAGCGCGGTGCGCACGGTCAGCGTCGGCACGCAGGTGTCGGGGCAGATCGCGGAACTGCTCGTCGACTACAACGACGAGGTGAAGCAGGGACAGCTCCTCGCGCGCATCGACCCGACGCTGCAGCAGCAGGCCGTCACCGACGCGCAGGCCAGCGTCGAGCGGGCACAGGCGCAGCTCCTCCAGGCACAGCGCGACAACAACCGCAACGGCGAGCTGATGTCGAGCGGCCTCGTGGCGCGCAGCGCGTACGAGCAGACCGACTCCGCGCTCGACGTCGCCCGCGCCAACGTCAAGTCGGCGCGCGTCGCGCTCGACCGCGCCAGGCAGAACCTCGAGTACACCAACATCTACGCACCGATCGACGGCGTGGTGGTCGAGCGCAATGTCGACCACGGCCAGACCGTCGCGGCCAGCCTCTCCGCGCCGCAGCTCTTCCTCATCGCCAACGACCTGACGAACATGCAGATCCTCGCCAGCGTCGGTGAAGGCGACATCGCCAGCATCAAGGAAGGGCAGAAGACCAAATTCAAGGTCCAGGCGCTCGCGAACCAGACCTTCGAGGGCGTGGTGCGGCAGGTGCGCCTGCAGTCCGCCACGAGCGAGAACGTCGTGAACTACACGGTCGTGATCTCGGTCGCGAACGCGGAGCGCAAGCTCCTCCCCGGCATGACCGCGCGCGTCGAGTTCCTGACGAACTCGGCCGAGGACGTGCTGAAAGTCGCGAACGCCGCGCTGCGGTTCAAGCCGGCCGATGACGCGAAGGTCGCCACCGTCGAGCGCCCGCAGACTGCCACCGCAACCGGCACCGCTACGGGCACGGCAGGCCAGGGAACCGGCAGCCGCCGCACCCGCACCGGTGCGCGTCCCGCCACCGGCACGCTCTACACCGTCGACGAGAAAGGCACGCTCACGCCGGTCCGCGTCCGCACCGGCCTCACCGACGGCTCGACCACCGAGATCCGCGGCCAGAACCTGAAGGAAGGGCTGAAAGTCATCGCCGGCACCGCGCAGCCGCAGAGCGCGGAAGCGCAGTCGGGCAGCAGCAGCCCCTTCGGCAGCAACCAGCAGCAGCAGCGCGCACCGCGTCCGGGAGGGTTCTGATGAGCGTCATCCGCACGAACCAGCTCGTGAAGACGTACGTCACCGGCACGAACGAAGTGCACGCCCTCCGCGGCATCGACCTGACCATCGAGAAGGGGGAGCTCGTGGCCATCATGGGCACCTCCGGCTCCGGCAAGTCGACGCTCATGAACCTCCTCGGCTGCCTCGACTCGCCGACCTCCGGCTCGTATGACCTGGACGGCGTGCGGGTCGAGACGATGGGGAAGAACGAGCTCGCCGCGATCCGCAACCAGAAGCTTGGCTTCGTCTTCCAGGGCTTCAACCTGCTACCGCGCACCACCGCGCTCGAGAACGTCGAGCTGCCGCTGCTCTACGACCGCAGCGGCAGGAAGCTCGACACCCGCGCGCTGGCCGTTGCGGCACTCGATCGGGTCGGCCTCGGCGACCGCCTCGACCACCAGCCGAGCGAGCTGTCAGGCGGCCAGCAGCAGCGCGTCGCCATCGCACGTGCGCTCGTCACCTCGCCGGCGCTCGTCCTCGCCGACGAGCCGACCGGCAACCTCGACTCGCGCACCACCATCGAAGTGATGTCCCTCTTCCAGGAGCTGAACGAGGAAGGCGTCACGATCGTGCTCGTCACGCACGAGCCGGAAGTCGCGATCTACGCGAAGCGTGTCGTCGAAGTCCGCGACGGCCGCATCGTGCGCGACGAGCCGGTGAAGAACCGCCGCAGTGCGAACAAAGACCTGTTCGAGCTCGATGAAAGGAGCGCCGCATGAAGACCACCGTGCTGGTGAAGCTGGCCACGCAGAGCATCATGAAGAACAAGATGCGCGCCGCCCTGACGATGCTCGGCATCATCATCGGCGTCGCGGCGGTGATCGTCATGGTCGCCGTCGGCTTCGGCGCGCGCTCGCGCATCCGCGCCCAGATCAACAACCTCGGCACGAACATGATCGTCATCACCCCCGGCGCCGCGCAGCAGGGAGGCGTGAGCCAGGGCGCGCAGGCGTTCCCGAACCTCTCGATCGAAGACGTGGAGATGATCCGCAAGGAAGCGCAGGTCGTGACCGCCGTCTCGCCGGTGGTGGTGACGCGCGCGCAGGTGATCGGCGACGCCGGCAACTGGCGCACGCTCATCAACGGCGTCGACGTCGACTACCAGACCATCCGCGACTGGCAGACCTCCTCCGGCGACTTCTTCTCCTCCGACGATGTGGATGCGATGCGCAAGACCGCCGTCCTCGGCAAGACCGTCGCGGACCAGCTCTTCCCCGGCAGCGATCCGGTCGGGCAGGAGATCCAGATCCGCAACGTACCGTTCGACGTCGTGGGCGTGCTCGCACCGAAGGGACAGACCGCGAGCGGCAGCGACTCGGACGACGTCGTGCTGATCCCGCACAGCACCGCCCGTACCGCGCTGTCGGGACGGACGTTCATCCCGCAGATCCTGGCCAGCACCGCGTCCGAGGGGGACATTCCGGCGGCGCAGGAAGAGATCCGCGTGCTGATGCGCGAATCGCGGCGCCTCGGAGCCGGCGACGCCGAAGACTTCACGGTGCGCAATCAGAACGACCTCGCGCAGGCAGCGGAAGGGAGCACCAAAGTGATGACCATGCTCCTGGCGGCGATCGCCTCGATCTCGCTGCTCGTCGGCGGCATCGGCATCATGAACATCATGCTCGTCAGCGTGACGGAGCGCACGCGCGAGATCGGCATCCGCCTGGCCATCGGCGCCCGCGGCTCCGACGTCCTGACGCAGTTCCTGGTCGAGTCGATCGTGATGGGCGTCCTCGGCGGCCTGATCGGCCTCGCCGTCGGCATCATCGGCTCCAAAACGCTCGCGTACTTTACGGGCTGGGAGACCGTGATCTCGCCGGTGGTGATGCTGGTGGCGGTCGTCTTCTCCGGCGCGGTGGGCGTGTTCTTCGGGTACTACCCGGCGCGGAAGGCAGCAGCGCTGCATCCGATCCAGGCACTGCGGTACGAATAGGCCAGTTTGGAGTGCGGTGACCGCAGTCACCGCTTTTACTGTTTCCGCGACGCTCGAGCCACGGAGGAAAAGCGGTGACTGCGGTCACCGCACTCCAAACCGTCGGTCATACAATTCGACCCATGCGCACCTTCATCGCAGTTCTCGCGCTCCTCACCGCCGCCTGCGCCACCACCCCACCCGCGCAAACCCAGCGCCTCGAGACCATGCCGCGGCATGACGAGTGGGTGCAGATCGACAGCGCGGGGCGGAAGCTGCACGCGTATGTCGTCTATCCGCAGGTGAGCCGGCTTTCCGGGGCGGTTCTGGTGATCCATGAGAACCGCGGGCTCACGGACTGGGTGCGCACCGTGGCGGACCAGCTGGCGGAGCGCGGCTACATCGCCATCGCACCCGACTTTCTCTCCGGCTCCGCGCCCGGCGGCGGCCGCACGAGCGACTTTCCGACCTCGGATGCCGCGCGCGAGGCGATCTCGAAGCTCCCTCCGGCGCAGGTGCTCGCCGACATGCAGAACGCCGCCGCCTACATCCGCTCCCTTCCGGCGACGAACAAGAAGCTCGCGGTGATGGGCTTCTGCTGGGGCGGTGCGCGGGCGTGGGAAGCGGCGAACCTGATCGACGACCTCTCTGGCACGTTCGTCTTCTACGGCACCGGCCCTTCCAGCGACGCCGCCGTCGGGGGGATCGACGCGCCGGTCTACGGGTTCTACGGCGGGGACGACGCGCGCGTGAACGCGACCATCGAGCCGACGCAGGCGCTGATGACGAAACACGGCAAGACCTTCGAGCCGGTCACTTATCCCGGTGCCGGACACGCCTACATGCGCCTCGGCGAAGAAGCCAATCCCACGGAAGCGAACCGCACCGCGCGCGACCAGTCATGGCAGCGTTTACTGACAGAGCTTCGACCCCTGAACGAATAACTGTTTGCGTACACTGGGCGGATGTCTGATGTCGCAGCGACCGGGATCGAAGGACTCGATCACATCCTCCTCGGCGGATTTCCTCGGAACCACGTTTACCTTCTGCAGGGCGATCCCGGCGTCGGCAAGACGACGCTCGGGCTGCAGTTCCTGCTGGAAGGCGTGCGCAACGGCGAGACGGCGCTTTACCTGACGCTCTCCGAGACCCGGAGCGAGTTGCAGGCGGTCGCGAAGTCGCACAACTGGGACGCGAGCGGCGTCGACATCTTCGAGCAGCTCGTCGGAGAAGAATCGCTCGACGAGGACGACAGCACCGTCTTCTATCCGGCCGAGGTCGAGCTCGGGCAGACCATCAAAGCGCTGCTCAACGAAGTCGACCGGCTCAAGCCGTCGCGCGTCGTGCTGGACTCGCTTTCGGAGATCCGGCTGCTCGCGCAGAGCACGCTGCGGTACCGCAAGCAGATCCTCGCGCTCAAGCAGTTCTTCGCGAACCGCAACGTCACGGTGCTGCTGCTCGACGACCGGACGGCCGAGGTGAACGACCTGCAGTTGCAGAGCGTGCCGCACGGCGTCGTGGAGCTCGAACGCTACACGCCGATGTACGGCGCGGCGCGGCGGCGCATGCAGCTCGTCAAGGTGCGCGGCCTCAACTTCCGTGACGGCTACCACGACTTCAACATCAAGACCGGCGGCATCGTCGTCTACCCGCGGCTCGTCGCCGCGGAGCACCGGCGGTATGTCGAGCAGGGTCCGATGCCGTGCGGCGTCGAGGCGCTCGACGAGATGCTGGGCGGCGGAATCGACCGCGGGACCAGCACGCTGGTGATGGGGCCGGCCGGCTGCGGCAAGTCCGCCCTCTCCACGCAGTACGCGGTCGGTGCCGCGGAGCGCGGCGAGCCGGCGGCGATGTTCATCTTCGAGGAGAGCATCTCCAGCCTCTTCAATCGCTCCGCCTCCCTCGGCATGCCGTTGCGCGAGCACGCGGAAGCGGGCCGCATCAAGGTCCGCCAGGTCGATCCGGCGCAGCTCCAGCCGGGCGAGTTCGCGTCGCTCGTGCGGCACGCGGTCGAAGTGGACCAGGTGCGCGTCATCGTGATCGACAGCCTGAACGGCTATCTCAACGCCGTCCCGGAAGAGCGTTTCCTCCTCCTCCACCTGCACGAGTTGCTCAGCTACCTCGGCGAGAACGGCGTGGCCACGGTGCTCGTCTTCGCGCAGCACGGCCTGGTCGGCTCGATGCACTCGACGGTCGACGTCAGCTATCTCGCCGACTCCGTGATCCTGCTCCGCTACTTCGAAGCGCGCGGAAAGATCCGCAAGGCGGTCTCGATCGTCAAGAAGCGCGGCGGCCTGCACGACACCTCCATCCGCGATTTCACGATGTCCTCCGCCGGACTGCAGGTCGGCGAGCCGCTGGCCGACCTCCGCGGCGTGCTCACCGGCGTCCCCACCTTCGAGAACATCGTCAAGGAGATCCGGGAAGCGTGAGCTCCGGCGACGCTCCGCGGGTGTTGATCGTCGCGCCGATCGGCCGCGACGCGCAGCTGATGTGCACGCACCTCAAGGCCGCCGGGATCCCGTGCGAAGTGCGGCCGAACGTCGACACCGTCTGCAACGAAGTGAATGACGGCGCGGGCGCATTGTTGTTCACGGAAGAAGCGCTGTCCCCCGAGGTCACCGCGCGCCTGGCGCGCATCCTCGACCAGCAGGAACCGTGGTCCGACGTCCCCCTCATCATCCTGATGGGGGAGCACCTGCTCGATGAACGCCCCCGTCCCATGCACGCCTTCGGACGGCGCACGAACATCACTTTCGTCGACCGTCCGGTGCGCATCAAGAGTCTCGTCAGCGCCGCCCAGTCCGCATTGCGCGCGCGCGAGCGGCAGTACCAGATCCGCGACCTGATGCAGACCCTCGAGGACCGCGTGCACGAGCGCGACCGCTTCCTGGCCATCCTCGGACACGAGTTGCGCAATCCGCTCGGCGCGATCCTGCTCGCGTCGCAGATGACCGACGACGACGGGAAGCTCGACGGCGAGCACGCGGACCTCATCGAGCGGCAGTCCAAGCACCTGACCCGGCTGGTGAACGACCTGCTCGACCTCTCCCGCGTCGTGAGCGGCAAGATCGTGCTCAAAAAGCAGGTCATCGACCTGACGCAGGTCCTGAACCAGTCGATGGAAACGGTTCAGCAGGCGGCGCAGCGGCAGAGTGTCACCGTCGAGATCCGGCGCCCCACGGGGCCGCTGCCGGTGGACGTCGACCCCGTGCGCGCCGACCAGATCGTCACGAACGTCCTGACGAACGCGATCAAGTACACCCCCGAGGGAGGACACGTCGTGGTCACGTTCGCCGAGGAGGAGGGACAGGCCGTCGTGCGCGTGAAAGACGACGGTGTGGGGATCGCGCCGGACCGCATCGGCACGATCTTCGAGCTCTTCGCCCAGGCGGAGAACGCGATCGGCCGCGCGCAGGGAGGGATGGGGATCGGACTGGCGCTCGTACGCAATTTACTGCACCTGCACGACGGGACGATCTCCGCGACGAGTGACGGCGTCGGCCACGGGAGCGAGTTCACGGTTACGTTCCCGCTCGCGACGCAGCCGGCTGCTCCCGTGGTGCAACATTCTGCACGCCTGGTGAAGAACGATGGTCAGCCGCGCCGCATCGTGATCGTCGAGGACAACGAGGACGTCCGGGAACTGTTGCGGCTGAAGCTGCGCCGCCTCGGCCATGCGGTCGATGCGGTGGCGGACGGGCTGGAGGGTGTACGGACCATCGTCGAGATCAAGCCCGATCTCGCCCTCGTCGACATCGGCCTGCCGGGACTCGACGGCTACGAGGTGGCAACGCAGGTGCGCCACTCCCTCGGCGACGGCGTCGTCCTGGTGGCGGTGAGCGGCTTCGGCCAGCCCGAAGACAAGCGAAAAGCGCTCGACGCCGGGTTCAACGAGCACATCACCAAGCCGGCGGATGTGTCCGACATCGAGAACTTATTAGCGCGATTTCCGCCGAAAAACGTGACCGGCGAAGTATCATGACGCCAGTCCAATGGTCCCCACGGTTCTCGTAGTCGAATCCTACCCGGATCTCCGCGCCGGCATTGTGGACGCGTTGCAGCGCAATCACTTCGATTGCGACGCCGTGGCCACCCCCAACGCGGCCACGCTGAAACTGCGCGAGCACGACTACGCCTACGTTGTCATCGACGTCGACTCGCCCGAAGGGACGGACGAATTCGTCTCCTCGTTCGACGCCGGCGCCAACGTGATCCTCATCTCCGACGCCGATCCCCGCGACGCCCGTACCAACACCTTCGCCATGCTCCGCAAGCCGTTCAGCAGGGACGAGCTGATGGCGCAATTCCGGCGGGGCTAGGAGCGATCTACTCGATGGCCACCGGTACGGGCGCGTCGAGATAGACGACCTTGGTGGACTTGCTGCGGAAGATGCGGCGGTACCACGGCTCCGGCATCGGCTTGCCGCCGTGCTCCATGACGAGCTGGGCCAGTCGGGTCACATCGTCGGGCGCCATGCGGATGCAGCCGTGCGACTCCGCCTTTCCGAGGGAGTCCTCGGCGGCGGTGCCGTGGATGTAGTAGTCCGGCTCTTTGAAGAACATCTTCACCCGCTTCATCGGGTTTTCAGGGTGTCCCGGCGGCTTCGCGGTCTTCCCTTTTGCCCATTTCGAGTTGGGTGGATTCCAGGCCGGATTCCAGATGACCTTGCGGATCGTGAAGTCGCCGCTGGGGGTGGGATAGTCCTCGGTGCCGATGGCGACGGGGAAGCGCTCGATCTCCTCGCCGTCCACGATGGCCATCAACGCCCGCCCTTCCAGGTCGACTTCCAGGCGGAGCTCCGCGGCCATCGGCAGGCTCCACAGAATGCACGTAAGTGTAAGAAAAAGAAGTCGATTCACACGCTCTTCCACTGCAATCGAGGTTCCATTTCCGGACTGGGCGTGACGGGTGTCACCGAACCGTGCAGCGGCCGCCTATTGACGTGGTGCACGCCAGGCCTCATCATTCACTCACTGAGACTGAGTCTCAGAAGCAAGAGCGCAAGGGAATCACGTGATCATCTGCATCTGCCGCGGCAAATCCGACCGCGTAATCGCGAAAGCGATCGACAACGGCGCCACTTCGGTGCGCGACCTCCAGCGCTGCGGCATCGGCGACCAGTGCGGCTCTTGCCACAACACCCTCCGCGGCATGCTCGCCCGCGCCGCCGCCGACCAGGTTGCGCAGCAGGCGGCCACCGATGCCTGCCCCGGCTGCGCCGCCCACGCGGCAGCCGCCGCGTCCGGCGCGAATCTCGCGCACGCCTGACGCCCGGTGATACGCTCCGCCCATCATGAAGGGCGACGCAAGAATCATCGAAATCCTCAACGAGGTCCTCACCGCCGAGCTGACCGCCATCAACCAGTACTTCGTGCATGGCGAGATGTGCGAGAACTGGGGCTTTGACCGCCTGCACCGCATCATCCGCAAGCACTCCATCGGCGAGATGAAGCACGCCGAGGAAGTGATCGAGCGGGTGCTGTTCCTGGAGGGCATCCCGAACGTCCAGCGCCTCGGCAAGATCAACATCGGCGAGAGCGTGCAGGAGGTCCTCCGCTCCGACTACGCGCTCGAGCTCGAAGCGCTCCCCCGCCTGCAACAGGGCATCGAGCTTTGCCGCGAGCTCGGGGACAACAACAGCCGCCATCTCCTCGAGGACATCCTGCACGAAGAGGAAGAGCACGTGGACTGGCTCGAAGCGCAGCTCGGGCTCATCGAACAGGTCGGCCTGCAGAACTACCTCGCGGCACAGATCAAGGAAGGCGAGAGCTAAGCCCTGCTCGTTCTGCGGAACGGAAGGATCTGGACGGGCAACGGTTTCGCGTCGAGCGTCGCGATCGAAGGGAACCGGATCACTGCCGTGGATGCGGATGCTCCGGCGGGCGCGCGGGTCATCGACCTCCACGGGCGCTTCGCGATGCCCGGCTTCATCGACAACCACGTTCACTTCGTGAGCGGCGGCATGCAGCTCTCGCGCGTGCAGTTGCGCGATGCGACGTCCGCCGATGAATTCACCCGCCGCGTCGCCGCGCACGCGCAAGCGGACAAGTGGGTCACCGGCGGCGGCTGGGACGAGCAGTCGTGGACGCCGTACGCCGAGCCGGCACGCCAGCTCGTGGATCGCGTCGACGCGCCGGTCTTCGTCACGCGCGCCGACATGCACATGGGGCTCGCGAACACGCGCGCGCTGCAGCTGGCGGGCATCACGCGCGAGACGCCCGACCCGCCCGGCGGCACGATCGTCCGCGACGCCAACGGCGACCCGACCGGCCTGCTGAAAGACGCGGCCATGCAGCTGCTGACGAAGGTCATCCCGCCGCCGTCGCTCGAAGAGCGCGTCCTCGCCGCGCGCGGCGCGCTCGCGGAAGCGGCCCGCTTCGGCGTGACGTCGCTCTGCGACATGGGGATGACGCCGGAAGCGTTCGACGACTTTCGCGCCTACCAGCGGCTCGAGCGCGAGGGCGCCCTGACCGCACGCATCTCGCTCTACATGCCGATCGCCGCCTACACCCGCCTGCGCGATGCCGGCGTGGAGAAACGCTTCGGCGGCAGGCTGCGCATCGGCGGGCTGAAAGGCTTCGCCGACGGCTCCCTCGGCTCAGGCACCGCAGCATTCGACGACCCGTTCACCGACGAGCCGCACAACTGCGGCTTGGTGATGCACGAGATGAGCGACGGCTCGATGCAGCAGTGGGTCGCCGACGCCGACGCGCACGAGCTGCAGATCGCCATCCACGCCATCGGCGACCGCGCCAACGCGGAAGTGCTCTCGATCTTCGAAGCACGTCCCGACGCCCGCACGCGCCGCTTCCGCATCGAGCACGCGCAGCACCTCAACCCCTCGCTCATCCAGCGATTCGCCGCCGCCGGCGTGATCGCGTCGATGCAGCCCTACCATTGCATCGACGACGGCCGCTGGGCCGAAGCGCGCATCGGCGCCGTCCGCGCGCGCTCGACGTATGCGATCCGCTCCCTGCTCGACGCCGGCGCCATCGTCACCTTCGGCTCCGACTGGACCGTCGCTCCGCTCAACCCGCTCACCGGCATCTACGCCGCCGTCACCCGCCGCACCGTGGACGGCCGCCACCCTAACGGCTGGATCCCCGAGCAGAAGATCACCGTCGAAGAGGCGCTCCGCTGCTACACGGTGAACAACGCCTACGCGATGTTCGCCGATGCTGACCTAGGCCGGATCGCGCCGGGCATGCTCGCGGACGTGGTGGTGCTGTCGGCTGATCCGTTCGCAGTTGCACCCGAGGAGCTGGGGAAGGTGTCAGTGCAGATGACCATCCTCGACGGCGAGATCGTCTACGACGAATTTGGAGTGCGGTGACCGCAGTCACCGCTTTCACTGCGCGCCACTTGCATCCACCGCTCGATCAGGCGCGAGCTGCGGCTCGCGCGAGGAAAAGCGGTGACTGCGGTCACCGCACTCCAAACTCCCCCTACCCTCCCACGATCACATCCAGCTCGTCCACGATCTCGTTCATCGTGTGGTAGCGCAGCTCGTCCGGGTCCGCCACCAGCGAATCGAGCGAGGGCGTGTCAAAGCCTGCCGCGGCGAGCTGGCGCGCCAGGGGGATGGCGTCGTTGCGCAGCTCTTCCGGGTCGTGGGGCAGCGCCTCAGGCTCCGTCCCTTCGGCGCGGTATTGCGCGCGCTCCATCGCCTTCGCGCGCGTGCGCAGCTTTGCCTGGAGTGCTTGAATCTGCGTGACGAACTCCTTCGGCAGGGCGGTCGCGTTCCGCAGGGCAGCAGCATCGTTCTGCAACAGGGCGACCGCGGTGTAGACGCTGTCCGGTGCGTTCGTGGCGTCGTCGATCGCGGCGATGAGGTCGTTCAGGGCGAACTCGATGTCGTTCACGCGCGCCGCGTTCACGCCCGTCTTCGCGGCGTGCAGCGCGTTCGCCACCACGTCCGCGCTGATGCGGATCGGGAAGTACTCCGGGTCGTCTCCGATCGCGGCGCGCAACTGGAACAGCGCCGCCTCCATCATCAGCAATTCACTCATTTCGGTTGCGCCAGGTGCGCCAGCCCCGCCAGGATGTCGACCGGCAGCGGGAAGACGATGGTGGTGTTCTTCTCGACGCCGATCTCCGTCAGCGTCTGCAGGTAGCGCAACTGCATCGTGGTCGGCTCCGTCGCCAGGACGTGTGCGGCCTCCGCCAGTTTCTGCGACGCCGCGAACTCACCCTCGGCGTGAATGAGCTTCGCGCGCTTCTCGCGTTCCGCCTCCGCCTGTTTGGCCATCGCGCGCAGCATCGACTCCGGGAGATCGACCTGCTTCACCTCGACGTTCGCCACCTTCACACCCCACGGCTCGGTGTGCTGGTCGAGGATCGCCTGGATGCGTGCGTTGAGCGCATCGCGGTGCGCGAGCAGGTCGTCGAGCTCCACCTCGCCGAGGACCGAGCGGAGCGTGGTCTGGGCGAACTGCGAGGTCTGGTAGCGATAGTCGAACACTTCCACGATCGCGCGCCGCGGCTCGACCACGCGCAGGAAGACGACCGCGTTCACCTTCAACGTCACGTTGTCGCGCGTGATGATGTCCTGCGGCGGCACTTCGAACGCCTCCTGCCGCAGCGACACCCGCACGATCTTGTCGATCGGCGCGAACACGAGAAAGATCCCCGGCCCCTTCGCCTCGGGCAGCAGGCGCCCGAGGCGGAAGATCACGCCCCTCTCGTACTCGGGCAGGATCTTGATGGAGCTGAGGATGTACAGGCCGAACACGACCAGCACGATGAGCACGGGCATCGACATCTGAGAGACCTCCGGACGTGGACGATTGTACGCGTTGGCGCTTTAGCGCCGTCTGCGCGGTTTCGGCTGCGGCGCCTCCCCTTCCACCTCGCGGATCGCTTCCGCGATCATGCTGGGCGGGGTATTCCGGAAGGCGTCGATGGACGTGAAGGAGATCGAGCCGTCGAAGCGCCACTCGTGCTGCGGGCGATAGATCCCGATGTCGTGCACGCGCGAGCCGACGATGACGCGCAGCACGTTCCGTCGGTAGTCGAACGCCCGGCCGTTGCGCGTGTGCACCGCGACGTCGATGCGGTACGTCCCCGCCACGAGATCGAGCGAGGCGACGACGAAACGGACGCGCACTTTGCCTTCGATCTTCTGCGCCGAATACCCCTCGACGTCGGTGTTCGTGCCGTACACGCAGGTTCCGTCGGCGTGGTAGATGCCGAGGCCGAAGACGAAGTCGTCCTGCGGCACGCGCGCCTCGACGTCGATGTCGAACGTCACCGGCGTCCCCGCGCCGAGGGCCACCAGCTCGCGCCCTTCGTGATCGGTGAGCGCGACGCGCTTGATCACGATCTCGCCGCTGCCCCAGCGCTCCTCGTCGTTCTCCGACTTCGGCGGAGGCTCCGGCGCCGCCTTCTCCTCGGCGGGGGGCTGCATCGACGCCACGCCTCCGGAGACCTCTTGTAAGTACGCATCGACGACGCGCATCGGATCGCCGATCGCCTCCACCTGTCCGTGGTCGAGCCAGAGCGCGCGGTCGCAGAGAGTGCGCACCTGATCCAGCTGGTGCGTGACGAACAGCAGCGTCACGCCGCGGTACTTCATCTCCTGGATCTTCGCCACGCAGCGCGCGGAGAACTCCTCGTCGCCGACCGACAGCACCTCGTCGATCAGCAGCACGTCGGGATCGACGTGTACCGCCACCGCGAAACCGAGGCGCACGTACATGCCGGAGGAGTACGTCTTCACCGGCTGGTCGAGAAAGTCGGCGATGCCGGAGAACTCGACGATCTTGTCGAAGCGCTGGTCGATCTCCCGCCGCGACAGGCCGAGCATGATCCCGTTGATGTAGATGTTCTCGCGCCCCGTGATCTCCGGATGGAACCCGGCGCCGAGCTCGATCAGCGCGGCGATGCGCCCGTTCACCGAGACCTTGCCGTGCGTCGGCTTGAGGATGCCGGAGATGAGCTTCAACAGCGTCGACTTGCCGGAGCCGTTCCGCCCGATGATCCCGAACGCCTCGCCGCGATCGACGGAGAAGGAGACGTTCTTCAGCGCCACGACCGAGGCATCGGCCGCTGGTTTCAGGTCGCGCTTCAGCAGCGCGCTCTTGAGCGTCGCGAATTGAGAGCGCCGCCCCCAGAGACGATAGTTCTTCGTGACGCCATCCAGGGAGATCGGGTAGTCGGACACTGGGGGGATTCTAACTAAATCAACCCATGCTCCGCCGCTACCCGGAACAGATCCCCCACCCCGCGCAGCGCCAGTTTCTGGAAGGCGCGGCTGCGGTGCGTGCCGATCGTCTTCTCCGAGATGTCGAGCAGCAGCGCGATCTCCTTCGAGCGGCGGCCCTTCAGCAGGTGGCGGATCACCTCGCGCTCGCGGGGCGACAGGCTTTTCGTTCCCGGCAGCTGGAGATCGGCTTCCGTGTGCGACTCGACCGGCTGCAGACCGCGGACGATGGTCGTGATCAGCAGCTCGCCGTCGACGCGTGTCTGCGAGATGCTGGCGTCGAACGTCACCACCTCACCGTCGCGGGCGCGCGCGCGGAACGTGTAGCGCGTCGGCGCCGGCTTCCCCTCGGTGCGGCAGCGGCCGAACCAGCGCAGGCGCTCGAGATCGTCGGGGTGCGCGATGTCGGTGATCGTCGCGGACGAAAGCTCGCTCGCGCTCGGGTAATGCAGCAGGCGCGCGTATGCCGGATTCACGTACGCGATGCGATCGCCCGACTCGATCAACACGCCGTCCGGAGCGGCGTCCAGCACCACGCGGAAATGGCGGTCCAGGATCGGCCTGATCATTGTTTTCTCCATTCCAAGCAACGGGTGCGCCGTAAATCCATCAGAAACGGCGCACCTGCACCTTTTCCTACGCTCCGGAGAGATCCGTGGATTTCCGCGCCGACGTATGCCGCTCGTCAACGAAAGGAGATCCCATGAAACTGCGTCTAGCGGGAACGATCCTCATCGCCGCACTCGTCCTGGCCAGCCCGCGGGCCGACGGCTCGAGCCACAGGGAAGCGTTCGCGGTGCTCAACGAGCCGTGCGCCGACAACACCGACACCTACGCGTGGGTGTCGAACGGCGCCCACGACAAGCTGTACCTGATCATGAACTTCAACCCGCTGCACGAGCCGGGTCAGGGGAACCAGGGCTTCCGTGCGTGCAACGGCTACCGCTATGAGTTCCACATCGGCAAAGGCACCAGCCTCAAAGACGTGGCGGTGTATCGCATCGAGTTCAAGAACACGCTCGCCCCCGAGGCCGCGCCAAGCGCGAACGACGCCCTCGGCGGCGGCAACGAGCTGCTGTGGCAACTGACCGGCGGCACCGAGACCATGACGGTCACGCGCATCACCAGCGGCGGCACGACCGTCATCGGTGCCGATCTTCCCGTGCTGCCGAACAACCACGGCCCGCAGACCGACCGCCTGATCTACGGCCTCGGCGCGTTCGCCGGCTACGACTCCGGCGACCCGGCCAGCCGCGAGCAGGCGCTCTACGACCAGGACTTCGTCGACACCTTCATCCAGGAGCTCGGCAACGGCGGCCGCATCATCGCCGGCCAGTTCGACGATCCGTACCAGCTCGACGAGAAAGGCATCTTCGACCTGGTGAACCTCGGCCGCGCCGATCTGGGCGGACTGCAGGGGGCGCGCACGAGCACGATCGAGGACGTGTTCACCGGCTTCAACGTCTTCTCGATCGCGCTCGAGATCCCGACGTCGGAGCTGTTCCCGCAGGGCATCCCGCACAACGGGCAGCTCGTCGCCAACTCCACCGACAGCCTGCTGCGCGTCTGGTCGAGCATCAGCCGCCAGGTCACGCAGACCGTCGACTCCAGCAACATCCTCACCGGCGTGCGCGGCTCCGGCAACTACGTGCAGGTCGGACGCAACGCGCTGCCGCTCTTCAACGCGGGCCTGGTCGGCACGCAGCGCCACACGCTCTACCTGCACACCGATCCGTCAAAGGACGTGAGCCGCTTCGGCGCCGACATCCTCTTCCCGGTGCTGGTGCGCGACCTCGAAGCGCTCGGCGTCTACAAGGCCCTCGGACTCGATGCCGCCACGATCGCCACGCTGAAAGGCCCGCGCCTCGACATCGTCAACGCCGTCAACCTCGGGCGCCCGATCCCGATCACCGACGGCTCCACCGGCGACGTGATCACGCTCGACGCGGCCATCGATTCGTCCTTCCCGAACGGACGCCGCCTCGGCGGCGGCACGGTACCGAACGGCCACCAGGTCAACGTGAACACGGTCCTGATCAGCCTCATCGCCGCCGGCAACCCGGCCGCCGGACTGGCGAAGGGGGTGGAAGTGAACGACAAGAACTTCCTCAACCGCTTCCCCTTCCTCGCGCCCGCGCACAACGGCCTGCTGCAGGGACACGGCGGCATCAACACCCCGCCGGTGCCCGAAATCCCGTAGGAGACAGAAGATGAAAGCACTGCTTGCACTCACACTCTTCCTTGCGTCGTCCGCGCTCGCGCAGAACGTCCGGACGCAGAACAGCTTCGCCTCCGACTTTCAGACCGTGCCGGTGATGGCCAACGTGGTCGGCAACTTCGGCGCGCGCTTCCACAGCTACGTCGCGCTGCTCAACCCGACCGCTTCGGCCGCACACATCGACGTCACGCTGTTCGACACCGCGGGCACGACGCACGAAGCGACGATCACGCTCGCGTCGGGCGAGCAGAAGACGTTCACGAATTTCCTCGAGGAAGTCTTCCATTCCACCGGCGGCGGCGCGGTGACGTTCCGCAGCGACGATCCGAGCGAGCGCTTCATCCTCAGCACGGAAGTACGCGTCACGCCCGGCGGCTACAGCACGGCAATCCCTGCACTCGAATTCGCCGGTTCCAGCTCGCCGTCGTTCAGCACAGGCATCACCGTCGATTCGAGCTCGCGCACGAATATCGGCTGTTTCAATCAGTCGTCCGCCGCGAATACCATCCGCGCGACGGTGTTCGACAAGAGCGGCACGATTGCGCTCGGCACCGTGAACCTGAACCTCGCCGCGAATGCCTGGGGACAGACGTCGGTCAATACAGTCGTCAGCGACGGTTTCGTGCGTTTCGAGCCGAACGAAGCAGCGGTCTGCTACGCGGTGGTGGTGAGCAATACGACGAATGACGGGAGGTTCATTCCGGCGGCCGAGTACCAGCCATAGATCAACGCGCAAAGAGTATGGAGTGCGGTGACCGCAGTCACCGCTTTCACTCGCTGCGGAGTGGAAGGCGCCATCGCGAGAGCGGCGGCTCCGCCGCAGGAAAAGCGGTGACTGCGGTCACCGCACTCCAAACGACACAAGGTGACAGGAAGGTTACTCCGCGGCTACGCCTACAGGCATCCGCTCACCCTCCAAGTTTTCTTACATTTATACGCTTCCGTACGGGCTTCGTTCTGCACAGGCACGCTCCGCATGAATGGAGGCCTTATGAGGCAATTGCGTAGCTTGGCACTTTTCGCAGTACTCGCAGTATCGACGTTCGCGTTCGCGTCCTCGCATCGGGAAGCACCGCTCATCACCGAAGATCCGACCATGGACAATACCGACGTCTACGTCTTCCGCAGCCCCGACAATCCCAACACCGTCACGATCATCGCGAACTACATCCCGCTCGAAGAGCCGGCCAATGGCCCGAACTTCTACAACTTCTCGCCGGCAGGTGTCTACGAGATCCACATCGACAACAACGGCGACGCGAAAGAGGACATCACCTACCAGTTCCGCTTCCGCACCGACGTCCGCAATCCGCAGACGTTCCTCTACAACGTCGGCCCCGTCCTGACGCTCGACGACGCCGACCTGAACGTGCGCCAGTTCTACACCGTCAACCGCATCACCGGCACGCGCCGCAGCGGCAACATCACGAACATGGGCGACTTCCAGGTCGCGCCGCCGAACATCGGCCCGAAGTCGACCCCGAACTATGCGGCGCTCGCGACGGCCGCGACCTTCAACCTGCCGAACAACAATGGCCGCGTCTTCGCCGGCCCGCGCGACGATCCGTTCTTCGTCGACATCGGTGCCATCGTCGACCTCCTGACCCTTCGCCCCATCCAGCAGCTGCACATGGTCCCGCCGGTCGCACCGTCGGCTGACGGCGTCGACGGTCTCCGCGGCTACAACGTGCACACCATCGCCATCCAGGTTCCGATCGCGCAACTCGTGGCCGGCGGCACCGCGCCCTCCGCACCGACGTCGCCGAATGCCGTCATCGGCGTCTGGGCCTCGTCCAGCCGCTCGCGCGTCACCGTCCTGAACAGCGGCATGCTCCGCCGCCAGGGCATCGGCGCCACCGCGCAGGTCTCCCGCCTCGGCATGCCGCTGGTCAATGAAGTGGTGCTGCCGCTCGCGTTCAAGGACATCTTCAACGCCTCCGAGCCCTCCGGCGACGCGCCGCTCTTCACGTCCAACGAGACGTTCCGCAACCGCGTCCTCGATCCGGAAGTGGCGAAGCTGATGAAGGCGCTCTACGGCCTCGACGTCCCGCCGGCGCCACGCAACGACCTCGTGCAAGTCTTCCTCACCGGACTCCCCGGCGCGAACCAGCCGCCGAATGTCACCCCCGCGGAGATGATCCGCCTCAACGTGGCCGTCCCTGTCACCGCGCAACCCAACCGCCTCGGCGCGATCGCCAATGACCTGGGTGGCTTCCCGAACGGCCGCCGCCTCGCCGACGACGTCGTCGACATCTCGCTGCGCGTCGTCGCAGGCGTGCTCGTCCCCGGCTTCAACAAGGCTCCGAACAACGCCCTCACCGACGGCGTCGACGCCAACGATCACGCGTTCCTCTCGACGTTCCCCTACGTGGCGCTGCCGAACCAGGGCTTCGAGAGCGTCCCGCACGCCGATAACGCCGGCAACTAAGGAGAAGCCATGCGCAAGACAGCGATCCTTCTCCTGACTCTATTGATCTCAACGGCGGCGTACGCCGACCACTACGGCGACACGTACGTGATCCCCATCGTCGGCCACGTCACCGGCGCCAATGGCACGGTCTGGATGACCGACGTCGCCATCCGCAACTTCAGCGCGACGCCGATGGTGGTCGAGCTGATCCTGATCGAGTCCGGCGGCGACTTCAGCGACAACATCGTGCCGCTCATCACCGATGACCTAGACGGCTCCGTCATCATCCCGGCCAACCGCACGGTCATGCTCGAGGACATCCTCGGCGGCTATGAGACCGCGAACATCACCGGCGCGCTGCTCCTCGGCTCCGACCGTCCCTTCTCGGTCACCAGCCGCGCCTACAACAACCGCCTCCCCCTCGGGCAGACGGTGCCCCCGTCGCGCAACTTCTTCGAGAACAGCCTCGGCACCATCGACAACGCCACCACGGTCTACATCCCCGGCATCGTCAACAACGACGAGACCCGCACGAACCTCGGCTTCGCCGCCGGCAGTTCCGGCTCGCTGTCGACGCCGATGCTGGTCGAAGTCACGATCCGTGACGCGAACGGCGGCGTGGCCGGCACGAAGACCGTGTTCATCCCCCAAGGCAACTTCGTGCAGTACCAGTTCAGCGTCGACTCGTTCGTCGACGAGGACGTCGACCTCGGCTCTGCCGACTTCCGCATCACCCAGGGCGAAGGGACGATCGTGCCGTACGCCTCGCTGGTCGACAACAGCACCGGCGAAGCCGCCTACATCATGGGCGACTTCCCGGACAGCACCCCGGCCGCCAACGCGCGCCGCGCCACCTCTCTCTTCCGCCAGTTGCTGGAGCAAAAACAGAGCATCCGATGATGAAAAGAATCCTGTTGATCGCCTGCTTCGCCGTCAGTGCCCACGCGCACGATTTCTGGATCGAGCCGTCGACCTTCCGTCCGGAAGCCGGCGAATCGTTCACCGCCTCGCTCCGCGTCGGCGAGAACTTCGAAGGCGACGCGGTGCCGCGGCGCGGCGCACGCATCGAGTCGTTCGTGGTGCGCACCGCCTCCGGCGAACAACCGGTCAACGGATTCGAAAGTCAGGACCCCGCCGGCTTCGTCAACCTCGACGAAGCCGGCACCGCGGTCATCGCCTACCGCGGCAAACCGACGCCACACGAGCTCCCGTCCGCGAAATTCAAGCAGTTCCTGTCCGAAGAAGGCATCACCGGCATCACCCCGACGTCTGCAAAACAGCGCGAGCGCTTCTACCGCTTCGCCAAGTCGATCGTCGGCCCCGGCTCGCAGCTCGCCGAACGCCCCTTCGGCTGGCGCTTCGAGCTCGTCCCCTCCGGCTCACGCTTCCAGTTGCTCTTCGAAGGCAACCCGTTGTCCGGCGCGCTGGTGACGGCGATCTCCCCGAACGGCAAACGCCTCACGGCCCGCACAGACGCCAACGGCAGCGTCGCGTTCAACCTCGGCAAAGGCGCCTGGCTGATCAAGTCCACGCACGTGCTCCCGGCGCCGAAGGGAAGCGACTTTGATTGGGAGAGCCTGTGGGCGTCGTTGACGTTCGAGAAGTAGTTGTATCCAAGCTTGTGGAGGATTAACCACTAAATCGCCTCGGCCAACGTGTCCCGCAACCGATCGAACACCACGAACCCGAGGTACAGCGACCCCGCCGCATAGCCAACCATCAGGATCGTGTCCGAGAGGTTCGGCAGGCGTCCGTGGAACAGCACGTCCTGGTACGACACCACGAACGGTGTCATCGGATTCACGCGCAGCATCGCGCGGATGGGGCGGGAGGCGATGTTGTCGATGACGTAGAGGATCGGCGTCACGAAGAAGCCGAGCTGCAGCAGGTTCGCCACGATGTCGCGCAGGTCGCGGAACAGCACCGACGCCGACGACACGATCATCGCCAGCCCCGCCACGAAGATCGCCTGCAACAGCATCAGCACCGGCGCGAGGAGGATCGTCCACGACGGCTCGAACTTTCCGAGCAGCGTGAATCCCGCGATCGCCGCCAGCATGATCGGCAGCGCCGCGATGAAGTGCACCAGGTGCGACAGCACCACCACCAGCGGCAGCGCCTCGGCCGGAAACATCACCTTCTTGATCAGCCCCGCGTTGGAGGAGATGGAGGTGGTCGACTCCAGCACGGCCGCCGCGAAAAACGTCCACGGCAGGATTCCGGAGAAGAGGAAGAGCGGATACGGCGTCACCACCTGTTGCGGGAAGAACTGCGTGAAGACCAGCGTGTAGACCGCCAGCAGCAGCAGCGGATTGGCCAGTGACCAGAAGAACCCCAGGATCGAGCCGCGGTAGCGCGCCTTCAGGTCGCGCGCAGTCAGTGCCGCGATGAGCTGCCGGTGGCGGTACAGGTTGGAGAGCTCGTTCAACTCAATGCTCGTCCGTCACGATGAGCATGAGCGTCGTCGCGCCCACCTGGAACTCCGACTTGTCGCCCAGCTCCACCGCGCTCTCGATCTTCGAGCCCTCGTAGAGCGTCCCGTTCGTCGAGCCGAGATCGCTGAGGCGGTAGCTCGTATCGCGCACCTCGATCGCCGCATGCTGCCGCGAGGCCTCGGTGTCGTTGAGCGTCAGGTCCGCGTTCGCGCGGCCGATCGTCACGCGCGGGCGTTCGATCCGGTAGACCGTACCGGCGTCCGGCCCGCCGAGGATCGCCAGGGAGAGACGCTTGCCCGGCGGAAGCTGGAGCGGCGGCTCCCCCTTCGGCTGCGGGATCGGAGACTGCTCGGTGGTTTCGGGGGCCGCGGGCGACTTGGCGGTGGTGCGGGTCTCGTCGCGCTTCGCGAACGTGGAGTCGCCCACAGAGTCCGTGAAGACCGGCTCACGCGGCGCAAAGGCGGGGTTGTGGATCTCGAAGATCTGCTGGCAGCGGGCGCACTTGATCTTTTTCGACGGCTTCCGCTCGAAGCGTTCTTCGTCGTACTGATACTTCGCGTTGCAGGAGGGACACTCGATGATCACGTGCTGAGCCTTGTCTCGACGATAGCATGACCCTCCCGTCGAATAGAATCCTCGCCTCATGAAGAAGCTCCTCGCCGCCCTTGCCGCCCTTCTTCCACTCGCCTGCACGACCGCGAACACAGTCAGCATGATCAAGCCCGACACGCCACAGCGCCTCGCCCAGCTCCCGAAGACCGCCATCGACTACGACCGCTCGCTCCTCAACGCGAACGAGCAGCAGGTCGTGGCGAAGCTGATCGAGGCCTCGAAGCACATCGACGAGATCTACTGGCTGCAGGTCTCCGAGGACAACCCGGCCATCCGCGAGCGCCTCGCGGCGAACGCGAGCCGCTCCCCGCTCGACAAGGCCGGCTACGACTACTTCATCGCCAACCGCGGCCGGTGGGACCGCCTGGCGCAGGACGAGCCGTTCATCGCCCCGTTCGGCACGGAAGGACACAAGCCCGAAGGGGCCGCCTTCTATCCGGCGGACCTGACCAAGGAAGAATTCGAGCGCTACGTCGCCGCGCATCCGGAGCAGAAGGATGCCCTCCAGGGCCTCTTCACCGTCGTCCGCCGCAGCGGCAGCGGCCTAGAGACCATCCCCTACTCGAAGTACTACGCCGAGCACCTGAACAAGGCCGCCGCCGCCTGCGGGAGGCGGCCGCGCTGACGCAGAACGCGTCGATGCGCGACTACCTCACCAAGCTCGCGGCCGCGTTCTTCAGCGACAACTACCGCGAGAGCGACATGGCCTGGATGGATCTCAACGGCCCGATCGAAGTGGTCATCGGACCGTACGAGGTCTACGAGGACGCGCTCTTCAACTACAAGGCGGCCTTCGAGTCGTTCGTGAACGTGGTCGACCGGCCGGAGACCGAGAAGCTGACGGTCTATGCGCAGCACCTCCCGGCCATGGAGAAGAACCTCCCCATCCCCGACCAGTACAAGAACCCGAACCGCGGCACCGAGTCGCCGATCCGGGTCGTGCAGGAGGTCTACACCGCCGGTGACGCCCGCCGCGGCGTGCAGACCGCGGCCTTCAACCTCCCGAACGACGAGTACGTCCGCGAGGTGAAGGGGTCGAAGAAGGTCCTGCTCAAGAACGTGATGGACGCGAAGTACCGTCTCAGCGGCGCACCCATCGCCAACCGGGTTCTGGAGCCGTCCCAGCGCAACCTCCTCAACTTCGACGCCTACTTCAACTTCATCCTCTTTCACGAGCTCTCCCACGGCCTTGGGCCGGGCATGATCGAGCAGCCCAACGGCGAGCGCACCGACGTCCGCTTCCTCCTCAAGGAGACCTACTCGACCACCGAAGAGTGCAAGGCCGACGTGCTCGGCATCTGGAACATCCTGTACGCGATGGAGCACAACCTCCTCTCCTCGTTCAGCGAAGAGCAGCTCTACGCCACCTACGCCGGCCTGCACTTCCGCTCCATGCGCTTCGGCGTCGACGAGGCCCACGGCCGCGGCACCGCCATCCAGTGGAACTGGCTCCGCGAGCAAGGGGCGATCGTCCCGGCGGAGAACGGCACGTTCCGCGTCGATTTCTCGAAGATGCGCAGCGGCGTGCAGTCGCTGGCCACCGAGCTCCTGACCATCCAGGCCACCGGCGACTACCCGCGGGCGCAACGCTTGCTCGCCAAGTACGGCGTGTCGACGCCCGAGATCGCGGCAGTGATCGCGCGCATGACGGACATCCCCGTCGACATCACCCCCGTCTTCACGGCGGCGGGCGAGACGATGGAGTAATCGATGGAAGGACGCGTCCTGCTGAAGTGCGGTGAGTGCGAGCTCACCCGCGAGATCCACGGAGAGATCCCGGAAGAATTCACGAAGTGTTTCGACGACGCCGTCCACGAGGACGGCTGGGTCCCCAGACCCGGCGCCAACGACGCTTCGCTGATCTGCCGCGACTGCCTGATGAAGTACGCCGGCCATGAGACGGTGGACGACGAGGAGAAGGTGCAGGGGAGGAAGGATCCGATGGAGCCGTGATTTTCTCGAACGAAGCCGGTCACTGCACCGCCCGCCTGCGCGGCGACCTCGGCATGATCGGCTCGTTCGAAGCCGCGGACGATCCAGAACGCGTCACCGCGCTGCTGCAAGAAGCCGCCAACTGGCTGCGCGCCGAGGGCGCCACGCAGATCATCGGCCCCATCGACGGCGATACGTGGCACCGGTACCGCGTCAACGCCGGCCCGTTCGATACGCCGCCGTTCCTGCTCGAGCCGGTGAATCCGCCCTACTACGACGCCCTCTGGCGCACCGCCGGCTTCGAGGTGCTGGAGCGCTACTCCTCCAAGCGCATCGACGACGTCTCCGCTCTCGCGCAGAAGCTCGCTCCCATGCACGAAAGAGCCCTCACCCGCAACTACCGCATCCGCCCCATCGATCCAACAAAGCTGCCGGACGAGCTGGCGCTGGTCTGGCGCCTCTCCCTCGACATCTTTCGCGGCAATCCCTTCTACAGCGACATCGCCCTCGACGACTTTCTCGCGCTCTACACAGGCATCGAGCGGATCCTCGTCTCCGAGCTCGTCCTCTTCATCGAGCACGAACAGGACACCGTCGGCTTCCTCTTCGCCTATCCCGACACGGACCCGCGCACCGTCGACTACAAGACCATCGGCGTCGTCCCTACCCACCGCCGCGGCTACGTCGGCTGGGCCATGCTGCAGCAGGCCTACGCCGCCGCATTGACCCTCGGGCGCCCGATGGCCAACCATTGCCTCATGCGCGAAGAGAACGCGTCGCAGTCCATGGACGCAGGCGAGGGGACCACCTTCCGCCACTACTACCTCTACGCGCTCCCCGCATGAACGCGGCCACGCTCTTTCGCGACGCCGCCCTCGCGCACCCGTCTCGCATCGCGTTCATCGAACAGGGTAGGACCATCACCTTCGATGCGCTGTGGGAGCGCATCTGCCGCTTCGCCGGCGCACTGCACGTCCGTGGCTTCGCCCCGGGCGACCGCGCCCTGATCGCCATCCCCATGTCGGTCGAGCTCTACGTCGCCCTGCTCGCCGTGCTGAAGGAAGGAGGCGTGGCGGTCTTTCTCGATCCCTGGGCCGGCAAGCGCACCATGATCCGCCTCGCCCGCCACGCGGAGCTGAAGGCCTGGCTCGGCACGCCGAAGAGCCACCTGCTCCGCCTCTTCGTCCGCAACGTCCCGATCGCGCCGCTGCGCGTCTCCCGCTTCACCGGCCCGCTGCGCGAATCCGTCCACGAGATGACGGATGACGACCGCGCCCTGATCACGTTCACCACAGGCTCGAGCGGCAATCCGAAAGGGGTGAACCGCACCCACCGCATCCTCGCCGCCCAGCACGAGCGCCTCGCGGAGGAGTTCCCGCCGCGCGAAGGCGACCTCGATCTCTGCACGTTTCCTGTCTTCGCCCTCAACAGCCTGGCCCTCGGCGTGACCACCGTGATCTCTCCCGACGCCCAGCGCCTCGCCACCACCGCCACCGCCTCGCCGCCGCTCTTCGATGACCTCGCGAAGCAGGACGACCGCCCCCGTTTCCGCCGCATCCTCACCGGCGGCGCCCCGGTCACCGACCTGCAGTTGCGCAACTGGACGCACGCCTGGCCACGAGCCGAGATCATCATCGCCTACGGATCGTCCGAGGCGGAGCCCGTTGCGCACATCACCGCGGAGGAGCGGTTGCGGATCGGCGGCCGCGGTTACATCGCCGGAAAGATCGTGAAGGGAGTACGCGCGAAAATCGAGCCGCTCGCGACCCTCAGCCCTCAGCCCTCGGCCCTCGGCCCTGCTTCTAAAATCGGCGAACTATTGGTCGCCGGCGACCACGTCTGCCGCGACTACGACAACGATCCCAACGCCACCCGCCAGAACAAAGTCCTCGGTCCCGACGGCACGGTGTGGCACCGCATGGGCGACACCGGCTGGTTCGACGAGGAAGGGCGCTTCAGGATCGCGGGGCGCGTGCACTCCACGATGTGGCGCGATGGCGTCCCGGTGCACGCGCAGCTCGTCGAACAGGCCGCGCGCGGCGACGACCCTCGCATCCGCCGCGTGGCCGCACTCGCGGTCGGCCGGCGCGTAGCCGTGGTCGTCGAAACAGATGCCGACGTCGAGCAGGAAGTGCGCGCGCGGCTGGCCGCGGCGGGCGAACCGTGCGACATTGTCCTCGTGACGCGCGAGCCGCTGCCGGTCGACCCCCGCCACAACAGCAAGATCGATTACGACAAACTGCGGGCGCGCCTGTGACGTTCGCGCGAAACTTCATCGCCTACCTCAACGAACGCTTTCCTCCCATCGCGAACGTCCTGCTCATCCTCACGTATTACTCCTCCAACCAGTTCCTGGCCATCGCCCTCACCCGCCCCGGCCACGCCATGCATTACGACCGCTGGTCGTTCCTCGGCATGCTGATGCTGGTCTCGTTCTTCTTCCACATCCGCGTCTTCGACGAGCACAAGGACTACGAGGAAGATTGCCGCCATTACCCGCAACGCGTGCTGCAGCGCGGCCTCGTCACACTACGCCACCTGAAGATTGCCGGCGCCATCGCCATCGCCGCGCAACTGGTGCTCGTCCTCGCGCGCGGCGCCGAGGCCACGGTGGCGTGGGCGATCGCCTTCGGCTTCACGCTGGTCATGCTGCGGGAGTTCTTCGCGCGCGACTTCCTGAAGCGCCACTTCATCCTCTACGCCACCAGCCACATGCTGATCATGCCGCTGCTGTCGCTGCTGGTCTTCTCGTTCGCGACGGAACGCTGGCCGTGGGAAGCGCCGCCCTGGTTCTGGGTCTACGCCTTCGTCGGCTTCTTCGTCACGTTCAACTGGGAGGTCTCGCGCAAGATCCGCGCACCGGAGGAGGAGATCGAAGGCGTCGACTCGTACACGAAGATCTTCGGCACGTTCGGCGCTGCGTACGTGGTCCTCCTCATCCGCGCCATCGACACCCTCCTCGTCGCCGCGGTCGGCTACCACCTCGGCGTCAGCCGCTGGTTCTACGCCGCCCTCGCAATCCTCTACGCCGTCTGCCTGGCCGGCTTCTTCCAGTACCGCTTCCGCCCCACGCCCAGACACGCGAAGATGATGGAGGTCTACGCCGGCATGTACATGATCGTCTTCGACCTGCTCGTGGCCGTGGAGCTCGGACGCAAATATGGCCTCAGCGCGTGACGTAGGAGGCAAGGCCGCCAACCTGCAGCGCCTGGTGGCGCTGGGGTTTCGCGTGCCGCCGTTCGAGGTGGTTACTTCTGTCATCCTGAGCGAGGGCGGGTGGTTGGTGGGCAGCGAAGGACCCCCTGCGGTGCACGATCAGCGCCCCGTAGGAAGGGGGTCCTTCGCTTCCCACCGTCCGGCCGCCCTCGCTCAGGATGACAGGACGTACGCCGTCCGCTCCTCCGCGATCGGAGAGGACGCTGCCGGTCTCTCCTTCGCCGGCATCCACGAAAGCCTCCTCTTCGTACGCGAGCAGGAGATCGCGGCAGCGATCGAGCACGTGCGCGCCTCCGCCCGCAGCGAACGCGCCCTCGCGTATCGTGCGCAGAACGGCATCCCGCTGGACGACACCCCGATGCCGGTCGTCGTGCAGCAGATGATCGACGCGCGCGTGAGCGGCGTCGTCTTCACCGCCAATCCGACCACCAACGACGTCCACGAGCTCGTGATCAGCGCCCTCTTCGGCCTCGGCGAAGGACTGGTCAGCGAAGGCTTCGACGCCGACACGTTCATCGTGCAGAAGAGCGACCTCTCGTTCACGATGGAGATCGCCGGGAAGCCCGAACAGATCGTCTTCGATCGCGAGAAAGGCACCGGCACCAGACACGAGCCCAACGCGCAACCGCTCGCACGCAGCCTCAACGACGACGAAGTGCGCGAGCTGGCCAGGACCGCCATGGCAATCGAGAACGCCTTCGGTCGCCCGCAGGACATCGAGTTCGCGTTCGACGCGGACGGCCTGTATATCCTGCAGACACGTCCCGTCACCACCATCGACGAATACGGACCGGCGGCCGGCAACCGCATCCTCTGGGACAACTCGAACATCGTCGAGAGCTTCTCCGGCGTCACCTCGCCGATGACGTTCAGCGTCATCCGCCGCGCGTACGCCATCGTCTACAAGCTCTTCGCGGAAGTGATGGGCATCCCCCCAGCCACCATTCGCGCGCACCAGCCGGTCTTCGAGAACATGCTCGGCCTCTTCCGCGGCCAGGTCTTCTACAACCTCCTGAACTGGTACGCGCTGGTCCGCCTCTTCCCGGGCTACGAGCAGAACCGCGCGTTCATGGAGCAGATGATGGGCGTGCGCGAGAGCGTCGGCGGCGATACGCCCGCGCGCACCAGCAAGCTCGCTTTGCTGCCGGTTGCCTGGCGGATGACCCGCAACTTCCTCCGTATCGACAAGCACGTCGCGGAGTTCGAGGCCAACTTCAAATCGCACTACGACCGCTGGCGGCGCATCGACTTCGACACGCTGAAGCCGCACGAGCTGATGCAGCTCTACGTCGAATTCGAAGACCGCGTGCTCTGGTCGTGGCGCGCCCCGATCATCAACGACTTCTTCGTCATGATCTTCTACGGCCTGCTGAAGAAGCTCTGCGGCGACTCTTCGCTGCAGAACGACCTCCTCGCCGGCGAAGGAGGCATCGAGAGCGCCGAGCCGGCGAAGATGCTCCTGCGACTCGCGGAGCTCGCCCGTCCCGACGCCGCTTTGTCCGAGGCGATCAACGCGGGCGACCTGCCGCGCGTCTATCGCGAGTTTCCGGAGTTCGCGAAGCACCTCGACCACTACCTCGACCTCTACGGCTTCCGCTGCATGAACGAGTTGAAGCTCGAAGAGCAGTCGCTCAAAGACCGCCCCGAGCTCCTGCTCGCCTACATCCGCAACTACCTCGCCGTGGAGATGAAGCCCACCGACGAATCGCGCATCCGCGCCGACGCCGAACAGCGCGCCTTCGCCCTGATCCGCTCCCGACTCCGCCGCGCCGTCTTCCGTTTCGTCTTGAAACGCGCCCGCATCGGCGTGAAGAACCGCGAGAACATGCGCTTCGCCCGCACCCGCATCTTCGGCCTGGTCCGCGAAGTCGTCCGCGCCTTCGGCCGCCGCCTGCACGAAGAGCAACTCCTCGATGCCCCCGAGGACGTCTTCTACCTCGGCCTCGACGAGCTCTGGGACTACGTCAAAGGCACCGCCCTCACCACCGACCTCCGCGGGTTGGCCGCCTTACGCCGGGCCGAGTTCGAGCGCTACCGCGCCGATCCCGACCTCGACGAACGCTTCGAAACATTCGGCATGGCCTACCACCGCAACGCCTTCCGCTCCCGCCGCGGCGCTGTCGCGGCGAGTGACGGCATCCGCGGCATCGCCTGCTCCCCCGGCATCGTCACCGGCCCGGTCAAAGTCCTCCGCTCCCCCGACGACGACCTCCGCCTCAGCGGCGAGATCCTCGTCGCCGAACGCACCGACCCAGGCTGGATCCCTCTCTACCCCTCCATCTCCGGCCTCCTCATCGAGCGCGGCTCCATCCTCTCCCACTCAGCCATCGTGGCCCGCGAAATGGGCATCCCCACCATCGTTGGCATCAGAGGATTGACGGCGCTGGTGAAGACAGGGGATGTCGTGACGATGAACGGGTCGACGGGGGAAGTGACGCTCCACACGCCGTAGAAAATTTGACGACCGCTGTAAAGCCGAGGGAACCTCGGCGCCATGGACTGGCCACACGCACCCATTCACCGCTTCGGCGACGCCGGCGTCTACTTCATTACCGCAGGGACGCACGAAAAGCAGCACTTCTTCCGCGACCCCGCCGTGTTGGACCTGCTCCAGAACACCCTCTTCTCGCTCGCCGCAGAACACCATTGCTCGCTTCAGGCATGGGCGCTCTTCTCAAATCACTACCACCTTGTCGTCGCTGCAGATGCCGGCGAAGACGTCCGGCACATGCTGACCCGGCTTCACACTGCCTCCGCGAGAGGCATCAATGAACACGACGGCGTCATCGGCCGAACTGTCTGGTTTCAATTTCGCGACACGCAACTCACCTTCGAGCGCTCCTGGCTCGCGCGCCTGCGCTACACCCACGAAAACGCCGTGCACCACGGCCTCGTCCGCGACGCGGCGCAATACCGCTGGTGCTCGGCGAAATGGTTCGCGGACCACGCCCGACCCTCTTTCGTAAAGACCGTGAGCAGCATGAAGATCGACGCGGTGAAGGTCTACGACGACTATCCGTTTGGAGTGCGGTGACCGCAGTCACCGCTTTTACTGTTTCCGCGTCGCTCCAGCCACGGAGTAAAAGCGGTGACTGCGGTCACCGCACTCCAAATAGAAGCACTGTTACTCCCGCGAGCAACGCGAATAAAAACGACGGCACTCCCCACTCCCGCGGATCCGCGAACCGCGCGTTTGCCACCGCCATCACGGCAACGACCGCAATCACCGTTGCAGAAACCTCCCACCCCACGCGCATCGGCGCCACCAGCAGTAGCGCCGCGCCCGCGCCAACCGCGAAAGCCTTGGCCGCCCCACCCCCCGTCCAAGCCACGAATGCGAACACCGCGCCGCAAGCGGCGAGGTACGGCGCGAAGAACAGGTCGAACGAGCCGGTCATGTTGGCTGCGAGGAGGAACACGAAGGGTACGATCAGCGCGCGCGTGACCGCGCGTACCTTCAGGCGCCGCCGGTCGCCGCGGCGGATGACGAAGATGCGCACCAGGGCCAGGCCGAGGAGGCCGATGAAGACCGGGATCACGTAGCGGAAGTGGTCGCCGAGGGACCAGGCGGCGAAGACGAAGAGGGTGACGGCGATGGCGCCGCCGGCGTTGAACCATTCGATGCGCCACGCGAGCAGCAGCACCAGCGCCACGATGCAGACGAAGGCGACGTTCTGCAGCGCGATGTGCTCCACCGTCTTCGTGGTGATCTTCTGCAGCACGAACACCACTGCCAGCGGCACGAAGAGGTTGTCGGTCCCTTCGAGCGAGATGGCCTCGAACAGCGTCACCAGCATCGCCACCAGCAGTGCCGAGAGCACGCACACGGCGCGCGGCAGCTCGGTCAGGAGCAGCAGCGGCAGGTGGATGGCCATGAAGGCGACGAAGAAGAAGACCACCGACCCTTCGACGCTCTTGAACTCGTCCTCCACCTCGTACCGCACGACGCCATAGCGGCTGCCGACGAGCGCCGCGAAGGCGTCCGCCAGCGCGAGCACCAGCACGCCCGCCAGGTAGAACGCCGGCTTGTCCGCCGCGATGACGAACACCAGCCAGATCGCCAGCGGGTAGTACTCGCTCCCGCGGCTCTTCCGCGCCACGCCGTGCACGGACTTCAGCAGCCCTTTCTTCTCGCCGATGATGAACAGCGCGGAGAGCGACGCGGTGAGGATGAACACCAGCAGCGCCGATTCGATCAGCCACGGGAGGAAGAGCCCGATGACCCCCCCGCCGAGGTGGACGAGCTTCCGCGTCCATTCAGGCTTGGGAGTGCCGAGGCGTGACCAGAGCTCCGCGGTCACGAGCAACGCACCGAACGCGGCCAGCACGATCGCAACGCCGCTCATCGCACCTCTTCCAGTACGAACGCGCTGTAAAAGAAGGCCTGGTCCTGTGCGAACAGCGCGTCCGCTTTCTCGCGCAGCTCCCGCACGCGCGGCGCGAATTGCGGCGGTACCCGTCGCGGCACCAGCAGATTCCAATAGGCGAGCCGTGCACCCGGATTCGCGGCACCGAGCAGCCGAGCGTACATCGCCGCATGCGTGGCCGGATCGACGTACTCGAAGATGTCCGACAGATAGAACCCGTCGAACGTCCCGGTCGCCGCCTCATCGATCGACCCGCGCACGAGGGTCAACTTCTCGAGGTTGCGCCGCACCGCCGCGAGGTCGCGCAGGTAGCGCGGAAGGATGTCGCGGTAGTTGCCGGTGAAGATCAACGCGAGATACGGGTTCGTGTGCGGCGTCAGCTCCGTCAGCGCGTACTCGGCGCGTTTGAAGATCCGCTCCGCCACCGAGCCCTCGACGTACCGGAAGAACTCCGGGTCGCGTCCCGTGCGGCCCATCACGAAGCGGCTGAAGAAGAGGCGGAACATGGCCCGCCAGCGCCAGGTGTTCCACTCCCGCGCGTAAAAGTCGGCTGCGTGCGGCGAGAGCAGGCGCTCCACGTCCCGCCGCGAATGAACGAGCGGCAGCACCCACTTCCGGAAGAGCCGGAAGTAGTTCTCGAACCGGCCGGCGTGGATCACGCCGCGCGCGACATCTTCGTCCTTCAGCAGGGCGCGCGTTTCCGGCGGCACGTCCAGGCCGCGGTAGACGCGCAGCCGGTCGGACGACGGCTTCACACCGAGGAAGCGGAGGACGTCCTCATCCTCGAGCTCCCGGATCGCGGCGCGCTTCAAATCCACCAGCGCGAGCTGCGCCGCGCTGAGATCGGCCGCCACTACCTCCGCCCCGCCCGCCAGCAACGCGAATGCGTTGTCGCCCGCCGAGGCGATGGCCAGCATCCGCTTGCCCGGCGCGGGCTGCAGCGCCTCGCAGAGGACATCCGCGTCCTCCCACGAGTTCGCGTAGCGGATGATGTCGAACGCCGCCCGCGAATCGATCCGGCTCATTTCCTGCCGAACGCCTGGTGCGCCTGCGCGAACTCGCCCGAGGCGAGCGCGCCGGCGATCGACACCTCGCCGGCCAGCACCGTCGTGGCGCAGATCTCCGCGAACTTCTTCGCGCCGCCGCTGCCGTAGCAGCCGAGCATCTCCAGGCACTCGCGCGCGGTCGGCAGGTGCGTCCCGCCGCCGACCGTGCCGACGATCAGGTTCGGCAGCGAGATCGAGCAGTAAAAGTCGCCGCCGGAGGTCACGTCCATCCGCGTCAGCCCCACCGAGGCCTCCGCCACGCAGGCCACGTCCTGCCCGCAGGCCATGAACAGCGCCGCCAGCGCGTTTGCGTAATGCCCCTGCATCCCGATCGACCCCGACTGCAGGCTGCCGACCACCGCCAGCTGCCAGTACTTGAAGATCTGCTCAGGCTCGGTATGCAGGTACTTCACGACCAGCTCGCGCGGGATCGTCACGTCCGCGATCACCTTCTTGCCGCGCGTCGATTGGAACGCGAGCTGCGTCGCCTTCTTGTCGCCCGACATGTTCGCCTCGATGAACCACGCCTGCGGCTGCACCGGTGACGACTCCAGCAGGTCCTTGCACAACGCGCCAGTCGCGAACGTGACCATGTTCTGTCCCGCCGCGTCGCCGGTCGTGAAGTGGAAGACGATGTACACCTCCTTGCCGGAGAGCACCGGATCGATCTGCACGAGCTCCGCATGCCGCGAGGTCTCGCGCACCCGCGCCTGCAGCGCCTCGAACCGGCTCACCGCATGCGCGAGGAACATCCCCGCCTCCGCCATCGACGTGAACGAAAACCCCGGCGCCCGCAGCACCGACTCGACGAGACACAACGCCGCCGCGCCGCCTGCCAGCCCGATCAGCTTCGCCCCCCGCTGGTACGACGCCACCAGCGCCCCCTCTGTCGTGGCCAGCGGCACATAGAAGTCGCCGCGCGCATGCACCCCGTTGACGCGCAACGGCCCGATCACGCCGACCGGGATCTGCGCGAACCCCACCAGCCCCTCGATGTTCGCCCGCAGCTCCTCGGGTGCGATCTCCTTCCCGCCGCTGAGCGCGTCGATCGCAAACCCACGGTCCCGCAGAAACGCCCGCCGCTCGTCGCGCGCCGCGGTGGACCAGTCGTCCTTCGCAGGCACGGAAGGCGGCAGCGGCTCACGATTCGGCGCGAGATCGCGCGCACGCTCCTCGGCCGTAGCACCGCCGAGGATGCCGGAGAGGATGTCCTTCGCGCGGGGATTCACGAGGAGAGGATAGCAAGGCGGTCTGTCAGCAAAAACAAAACGCGCCGCGTTCTCACGCGGCGCGTCCAAACAAAAGCCCCAGCAACTACGCCAGTTTCCGGATCGCCTCTTCCACCTGTTCCGCGGTCGGGACCACCGGCTGCACGAGATCGCCTTCCAGCCACTCGTACTCGCCCTTGAGGAAGTTCTGCACGACCTTGTATGCGAGTTCGTCGTGGTTGTCGAAGAGCGTGCGGAAGTTCTGGTCGACGCGCACGCGCGCCTCGCGGCAGAAGAGGTCCGCCAGCTCCAGCGCGTTCTTGTCGCCCTTCTTGGCCAGCATCATGGCGTAGCTGATCGTGGCGGACATCGCGAAGAGATCCGTGCCGATGTCGACGATGCGGAACAGCACCATCTGCTTCCGCTCCAGCTTCGCCTGGTAGCGCATCATGGCGTGGAAGATCGAGCGCGAGAGATGGCGCGACTGGCGCTCGAGGTAGCCGACGTGCTGCTGCAGGCGGCCGAACTCGGTGTGCTTCGGGAAGCGGCTCCAGCCCACGTACCGCGACGGGTACCAGGTCGCGTAGAACGCTCCCGCCTTCGCCGCGGCCGAGATCTTCTCGCCGGTCGGCGTCTCCGGCAGCAGGATCTTGTAGCCGCGCTTCATGTGCGGATCGACCGCCTCGCGGGCGATGAAGAGATGCTGGATCTCGCTCGTTCCCTCGAAGATGCGGTTGATGCGCATGTCGCGCAGGATGCGCTCGACCGGGTACGCCTTCTCGCCGCGCTCCTTGAGCGAGGTCGAGGTCTCGTATCCGCGTCCGCCGCGGATCTGCACCAGGTGATCGGCGCACTGCCAGGCCACCTCGGTGTTGAACAGCTTCGCCATCGCCGCCTCGAGGCGGAGATCAACGTCGCCGCGATCGGCGAGGCCGGACGTCAGCCAGACGATCGCTTCCATGGCCAGCGTGTGCGACGCCATCCAGGCGATCTTCGTCGCCACGCCTTCATGCTTGCCGATCGGCGCGCCCCACTGCACGCGCTCGTTCGCCCAGTCGCGGGCGATCTCCAGCATCCGGCGCGCGCCGGCCGCGGCGCCCGCGGGAATCGTCAGGCGGCCGGTGTTCAGCGTGATGAGCGCGAGCTTGAGGCCGAGACCTTCGCCCCAGAGGAGGTTCTCCTTCGGGATGAAGACGTTGTTGAACTTGATCAGGACGTTGCCGATGCCACGCAGCCCCATGAACTGGCAGCGGTGCGCGATGTCGATGCCCTCGGTGTTCATCTCCAGGATGAACGCGGAGATCTGCTTCTTCTCCTTGCCGTTGACGACCTTCGGCGGGGTCTGCGCCATGACCACGATGACCTCGGCCTTCAGGCCGTTCGTGCACCACAGCTTCTCGCCGTTCAGGATGTAACCCTTGCCGTCCGGCGTCGGGGTGGCCTTGGTCTCCATCTTCGCGGGATCGGAGCCGACGCCCGGCTCGGTGAGCGCGAACGCCGAGATCGCGCCCTTGGCCAGGCGGGGGAGGTACTTCTGCTTCTGCTCCGGGGTGCCGAAGAGCTTCAGCGGCTGCGGGACGCCGATCGACTGGTGGGCGGAGAGCCAGGCCACGCTCGACCCGCACCAGGTGGCGACGAGGCCGATGGCGCGGTTGTAATTCGTCGCGCTGAAGCCGAGGCCGCCGTACTCCTTCGGAATCTTCATGCCCCAGGCGCCGAGCTTGTTGAAGCCGTCGAAAAGGCTGTAGTCGTACTCGCCCTTCCGGTCGATCTCCTCGGCGTCGACGTTCTCGGCCATGAAACGCTCGAGCTTCACCAGGAAGTCGTCCGCCTCCGCCTTATCCGCGGCCGGCTGCTCCGGGAACGGATGGATGAGGTCGAAGTTGAGCTTGCCGAGGAAAAGGCCACCGACAAACGAGGGCTTTTCCCACTCCGTCTCGCGGGAGGCCTCGGCGACTTCCATCGCCTCGACGGCGCCTTGCGTCTTTACTTCAGCCATAGTGCAAACTCCTTAACCGGGTCCGTTCAGGTTCTGTACCGCCGGGGCGAGTAGTGTGAATGAATGGTCATTCAGTAGTCAAGATCTGTGCGAAAAAGTTGCCAGGAGCCTGACGCGCGGCAGGGCAATCGCGCATCGTTACGCTATGCTTTCAGATCCGCATCTATGTCTGACAGCACGCGCGCGGTCGGATCCTCCGTCCTCGGGCCCGGCACGGTGCTCGACGGCAAGTACGAGATCCTGCTGCGCATCGGTGCCGGAGGCATGGGGGAAGTGTTCAAGGCCCGCCACCTGCACCTCGACGCGTTCCGCTGCATCAAGGTGATGAAGCAGGAGTTGCTCGCCGACGAGACGTTCCGCTCCCGTTTCCTGCGCGAAGCGCGGCTGGCCACACAGATCCACCACCCGAACATCGCCGTCGTGCACGACTTCTTCGTCGGCGAGGGCGGGAACTACATGGTCACGGAGTTCATCGAGGGACGCACGCTGCGGCAGTGGAGCGGGCAGCACGGTCCGTTCCCGCTGGCGCTCGCGGCCGACGTCGCGTCGCAGGTGCTGGCGGGGCTCGACCACATCCACCGCCGCGGTCTGCTGCATCGCGACATCTCGCCCGACAACGTGATGCTCTCGTTCGATCCCGACGACTGCTGCATCGCCAAGATCATCGACCTCGGCATCGCCAAGGATCTCGCCAGCAGCGCCGCCGCCGATACGACGCAGGTCGGCGTGCTGATCGGCAATCCCAAGTACATGTCGCCCGAGCAGCTCGGCCTGCTCAACGACGGCGAACAGCTCGACGGCCGCACGGACCTCTACTCCCTCGGCGTGGTGCTGTACGAGATGCTGCTCGGCATCCCGCCGTTCGCCAGCGACTCGCCACACGGCTACATCATGAAGCACCTCACGCAGCAGCCGCGGCGCTTCAACGACGCGAAACCGCACCTCTCCCTGCCGGAAGCGCTCGAGTCGGTGATCTTCCGGATGCTGGAGAAAGACCGCTCCAGCCGTTACGCAAACGCCCGCGAGGCCGCTGCGGCGCTGGCGCCGTTCCTCGAAGCACCGGCGGGCACGCTCAGCGCCGCCGCCGTTGCGCGGCTCCGGCGCGGCCCCGACGTCACGACCGTGTCGGACTTCGTCCTGCCCCCTATCGCGTCAACCGCCGCGCGTGACGACAAGACCGTCGTCAACCCACCGTCGACGACGACAGCCAAAGAGCGCGCGTTCGAGCGGTCGCTGCTCGAAGCCGTCGTGGAGCGGGAGAAGCAATCAGACCGCGACGGCCTGCAGCGGCTGGCTGAGGCGCATCCGCCCGGGTCGAAGGTGGGCGATGCGGCGCGCGAGGCGTTAACGCGAGTCGTGGCGGAACAGGAGAAGGCGGCCGAGGCGGAGCTCGCGTTTCAACGCGCATGGGAGGATGGGCGGACCTCCGCGTGGCAGGAGTTCCTGGCGAAGCACGGCGGCTCCGACCGCGCGGAAGAAGCGCGGCGCCTGATCGCGGAAGCGGAAGCGTTCGAGGCCGCCAGCCGCAGCGACTCGGCGACCGGGATGCGCGCTTTCCTCATGGCATGGCCGGATGCACGGCATCACCTCGAAGCGGGCATTCTCCTGTCGAAGCTGAAGCAGCGGGCCGCCGAGCAACGCGCGTTCGACGACGCCCGCACGCACAACACCGCCGCGGCGTGGAGTCTCTACCTCACCGCGTATCCGAACGGCGCGCACGCCGGGGAAGCACGCCTGCAGCTCGCGAAGCTCGAGAAGGCCGCCGCGGCAGCGCGCGTGGTTCAGGAGAGAGCGGCGGCCGAAGCGCTCGTGAAACGCGAGCCGGCGGACTTTGACGCGGCGTTCGAGAAAGGCACGTCCGAGGCGTGGGACAGGTTCGTGGCCGAGCATCCCGAATCGCCGCGCCTGGCCGAGGCGCGGAGCTGCCGCCAGGAAGCACTCGACTTCGAGCTGGCCAACGCCACGAACACCCAGGCGATGTGGCGCGCGTTCATCAAGACCTGGCCGGGAGGGCGGCACCGCATCGACGCCGAAATCCGGTTGCAGCCGAGGTAATGGTTGTCAGTTGTCGGTTGTCAGTTTTCTGCGACGTGTCGCCCGGGCGGTCATCCACAGACAACCGACAACTGACAACCGACAACAAGAGCTAAGCTACCCGCCGCATGACACAAGAAGACCTCCTCGCCCTCGACATGCTCGACGACGGCAGCCTCCTCACCGGGCCGCGCCCCTCGATCGACCGGGAGCAGCTGCAGCACCACCTGCGCGAAGTCCTGCGCCTGCTGCACGTCGACCTGAAGGACGAGAACGTGCTCGACACCCCGCGCCGCTGGGCAGAGTCGCTGGTCACGATGACGAGCGGCTACGACTACACCGACGTCAAGAAGCTCACCACCCTCTTCCGCCAGGCCTGCTCGCGCGCGGACGACAGCTGCCAGAACCTGGTGGTCATCGGCGGGACGTACAAGACCCTCTGCGCGCACCACATCCTGCCGTTCTTCGGCCGCTTCATCATCGGCTACATCCCGAGCGAGATGATCATCGGCGCCTCGAAGATCCCCCGCATCGTGGAGGTACACATGCGCCGGCTGCAGTCGCAGGAGCACCTCGCCCACGACGTCGCCGACACGATCGAAAAGATCCTCGAGCCGAGCGGCATCGCCGTCTGGATGGGTGGCGTCCATCTCTGCATGGTCATGCGCGGCGTGGAGCAGGAGTCGTCCTTCATGGAGACGAACGTCCTCCGCGGCGCGTTCCTCAACGACGAGCGCACGCGGCAGGAGTTCATGTCCATCGTCAACCGGCGCGGCTCGCGCGAGTAGAGAAGGTCAGCTCAGCGAGCCATTGATGTCCGCGAACGGCACCGCGCGTCCGAGTGCGGTGAACGTCCCCTGATCCGCGATCTCGCGCGCCGCCTCCAGGAACCCGGTCCACGCCGCACGCGCCAGCGCGCCGCCGACGCTGATCCGCCGCACGCCCAGCGCGCTCAACTCCGCGACGGTCGCGAAGCCGCTGCCGACGAGGACGTTCACCGCCTTCGGCGCCACCGCGTCCACGAGCGCCTTGATCTCCCCTACGTCGCGTACTGCGGGCGCATACAGGCAGTCCGCTCCCGCATCCGCGTACGCGACGAGCCGTCGAGTGGCCTCGGCGAGGTCGGGCCGCCCGACGAGATACGTCTCGCAGCGCGCGGTCAGCACGACACCGGTGCTGCTCTCGTCGATCGCTTTCCGCGCGGCGCGGATCCGCTCGACCGACAGATCGAACGCGAACAGCGGATTCGCCGCATCGCCGGTCGAGTCCTCGATCGACAGTCCTGCCAATCCCGTGGCAGCAGCCACCGCCACGTTTGCACCGACCTTGTCCGCGTCCACGGCAAACCCGCCCTCGAAATCGCCGTTCACCGGCACGCCGACGGCAGCACTGATGGTGCGAAAGTGCGCGAGCGCTTCCTCGAGCGTCACGTGATTGTCCGCCCGCCCCAGCGACCATGCGAAGCCGGAGCTGGTCGTCGCCAGCGCCTGAAACCCCATCTGGCCGAGGAGCCGCGCACTGCCGGCGTCCCAGGGGTTCGGCATCACGAAACATCCCGACTCGTGCATCTCGAGAAACCGCTTCGCCATCTCGCTCATCCCACGAGGATATCGTGCGCAGTTCGCCGCGACTTACCAAAGTCGCCGGAATTCCGCATCTAACCCGCATTTCTCACCAAGGGGATAAAAAAGCCGCCGCCCCGTGCTATTAAGTTGAGTGTCAGCAACAACTTGATGGCGACGGAGGCGGCGGCGTGAGACAGACAGAGTGTAACGGGGAA
>Ga0190270_10000016_pt1 | contig 146222 bp, 128 predicted proteins | sample Popmic320T_FD_133748 | JGI IMG/M metagenome (GOLD analysis project Ga0190270, IMG submission 133748) | Populus adjacent soil microbial communities from riparian zone of Weber River, Utah, USA - 320 T | ecosystem: Environmental > Terrestrial > Soil > Riparian zone | place: USA: Utah...
ACCGACGGCCTCGATCTCCTACGAACGCTGCCTGCACGATCACTCCGAAGGCCTTGTGGCCATACTTCCGGATAGCTGTCAAGTAACCGCTGGCGATTCCAACCGTTTCGGGACAGGAACTAACTTAAGGCGAAAGGGCCCCGGTATCGCCTGAGGCACGACCCCTCACCCGGCCCGGCACCTGGGCTTCTAACATCCCTGCGTGGGGATCGCGTCGGAAGTGCAGGTAGGCACGCGCAGGTGCCGAGCATCCCTCTCCCCGCTCGACGCGGGGCGAGGGGCTACAAACCTACCTACCGCTCGCGACGCGCTGCTTTGTAGCCCCTCGCCCCTTTTAGGGGAGAGGGAGCTGGGCGCCTGCGCGCGGCTGCTGCGAACGACGTCCAGATTGAGAGGAACGGATCTCAGAACACCAGGCGACCAGCGGGGTGAGGGGGCATGCGATCCACGTTAAGTTAAGGCCATTGGGCCATCATCTCGGGAGGAGTCGCTTACGGGTCGGGTGCGATGATCGTCACGTGCTCAGTGCGATTATCGGTCAGGCTGATGAAAGCCCAGAATCGCAGACCTTCACCGTGCGGTACCACGTCCACCCTTACCCGCTCGGCTCCGACACTGTCCGGAAGCGCGATCTGGATGAAGCTCGGAGCGAAGGGATAGCCGTCGTGGCTCGCATACCCCGACGGCGAGAAACGATACGCGTCCTCCCGCAGCAGATCCCCGCTGAAGGCGTAGATGCGCACGATGACGCCTCGACTGTCGCCCCGGTCTTCAGGATCGTAGACGCGGAGGGTGGCGCGGCGTTCGGTACCCAGCGGCACGTTCAGGAGGCTGATCGTCGATGTCTTGAAGTCCGCCGTCCTGACCACGGGAAGGTCGGCGCTTTTCACCGCACGACGCTGCATCTCGACGCTCTCGACGAGCTCCTCTCTCCGGCGGCGGTGTTTCCGATTCAGCGCCGAATCTTCAGGTTCATCCGCGAACGATTTCGGCATTGCCGGCAAAACGATCGCATCGTCTTCAAACGTGATCAGCACTTCGACTTCTTCAGCCGGGAGACGTTTCGCTGCACGGTCGCGGAGCGCTGCGTCGATACGGTTGCTCCGTGGCTGGGCCTCTACCTGCGGAGCGTGGTACGGCTTGGCCGCAGAAAAGGCATCCGGCGGCAGATGGATCTCTTCAACCGTCGATCCGGTGCCGTCCGTCGATAGAACTCGATCGACCGCGGCACGCTGGCGACGCCTGTGAGCAGCGGCCCGGCGTGACCGTGCGCGGTGGCGCCGGCGATTGTTTGGGGGCATTATCGGCGTCATGCATGCACGAATGGGCGGGGTACTCGTGGCGCTCTCCCTTCTCGTCACCCCTGCATTTGCCGGGATCACGGGGACGGTGATGAACGCGGACGGCGTTCCGATCGCCGGCGCGCAGGTGGCGATTCATGGGTACGAAACGTTCGAGGCGCGGCGCGGGCGGCTGATGTCGGAGACGCCGGAAGCGGTGCCGCTCGCGGCGACGCGGACGAATGACAAGGGGGCGTTCACGCTGGAGTCGCCGAAGAACGCGGCGGTGTGGCTGTACGTTTCGGCGAGCGGCTACGGTCCGGAGAGCCGCCGCGTCGAGCGTGACGAAGATGCGGGCGCGATCGTGATGCGGAAGGGGGCGGCGGGCGGCGGCGTCATCACGTCGGGGGACGGAAAGCCGGTCGCGAACGCGACCGTGGTCCTTCATTACGACAACGGCCGGTTCGAGTACGTGACGAAGACGAACGCCGCGGGGCGGTACGAGGCGCCGGACCCGAACCGTGCGAGCGCGATCGCGGTGCTGCATCCGGACTATGCAATCGACGAGAAGACGGCGGCGAATGCGCCCCTGACGGAGCGCGACCTCACGCGGACGCTCGCGGCCGGGACGAAGGTCACGGGCCGCGTGGTGGGCGCGGACGGCCGGACGCCGGTCGCGAACGCGACGCTGGCCATCGATTCCTGGCCGGTGGGGAAGAGCGGCGAGGATGGGACGTTCGCGATCGCGCACGCGCCGGTGCGCTGGAGCACGCTCGTGGCACGCTCCGCGGGACTGATCGGACAGGCGCCCTTCGCGAAAGCGGACGCGTACACGCTGCGGCTGGCGAAGGCCGCTACGGTCTCGGGCCGCGTTACCGATGCGAAGTCGAAGGTGCCGGTGGCCGGCGCGATCGTCCGTGCGGCGGTCCCGCGCGTGAGCCGCGGGGACGCGCTGGGGGCGGAGACGGATGCAAAAGGGGGGTACTCGATCGTGGTGCCGCCGGGGGCCTACCTCGTGTTCACTTTCCGGCCGGGATACGACGCCGCGAACGCCGACGTCTCCGTGGGGCCGGGGCAGCAGGTGACGCGCGACTTCACGGTCCCGCAGCTCGCGCGCGTGAGCGGCACGGTGCTCGACGAGGAGAAGCGCCCCGTCGCGGCGGCGGGGATCGCCTCCATCAATGCAGGCGATCCGATGAGGGAGGGGGCGGTGCGCATGATGCGCAGCACGGAGCCCGTGTTCAGCGGGCCGGACGGCCGCTTCAGCACGAACGTCGTCCCTGACCAGCCGCTGTTCCTCACGGCGATGAAGCGCGGGTTCCCTGCCGCCAGGAGCGAGCAGCTCCGCGCTGCCTCCGGAGAGCGGAAGAAGGGCGTGCTACTGACGATCCCGGGCGGCATCGCGGTGACAGGCCGCGTCACGGACGGCAGTGGAGAGCCGCTCTCCGGTGTAGCCGTCTTCCCGATGGCGCCGGACGAGGACGGCAACTCGATGTACCGCATGATGATGCCGGGCGTACAGCAATCCGGGGATGACGCGGTGCTTACCGCATCCGACGGCACGTTCACGTTGCGCGTTGCGGAAGGGAAGTACGACTTCAACTTCCGGCGCGAGGGCTACGCCCCGAAGAGGGTCCTCGGGCAGAGCATCACGGTGTCGGCCGCGGCCAGGGTCGACGCGGTGATGGAGCCGGCCAGCGAGATCGCCGGGCGCGTGGTACGCGGCGGCAACGGAGTGGAGGGGGTCTCCCTGACGGTGTTCGGGGTGGAGTCGCGAGGGGGCGCGGTCACCGGTCCGGACGGCTCGTTCACGGTCTCGGGCCTCGAGGCGGGCAGCATGCGGGTGATGCTTCGGAAGGAAAGCGATTTCATCCAGGAGATGCGCAATCTCACGTCGCCGGCGCGCGACGCGGTGATCGAGCTCGCCGCCGGCGGTCGGGTGACCGGGCGGGTCGTGGGCCAGTCGACCGGCAAGCCGCTGACGTCGTTCCAGGCCGGGATCTCCAGCCCGCGCAACGTCGGCGGGAGGGCGATGATGGCGCCGCCTCAGATGCGCGACTTCAGCGCGGAAGACGGTACGTTCGCGCTCGACAACGTGCCGCCCGGCGCGATGTTCGTCGTCGCCGGCGCACCCGGTTACGCGACGTCACGGCTCAACGTCACGATCGAGGAAGGGAAGACGCTCAGCGACGTCGAGCTGCGGCTCGATGCAGGCGTCCACCTGACGGGGCGGGTTACCGGTCCGAACGGAACGCCGCTGGGCGACGTCACCGTACGCGTGGAGACTCCCGGCGAATTCTCGAGCTGGGGACCGGAAACGACGGCCGTCACGGACGCGAACGGCGAGTACTCGCTCGAGACGCTGCCCGCCGGCGAGGGGACGGTCGCGTTCACGCACGCGACCTACGTCGATGCGCGCAGGCAGGTCACGCTGAAGGGACGCGAGACGAAACTCGACGGCGGGCGAGCGCGTGAGCGGCATCGTGGTGACGGAAGCGGGTGCTCCGGTCGCCGATGCGCGCGTCGCGGCGCACGGCTCCGGGGGGCGCGGCGCGAGCGCGGTCACGAACTCCGAGGGCGCGTTCGAGATGGAGGCACTCCTCCCGGGACGCTATCGCTTCAGCGCGTCCAGAAGCGGAGTCGGGGAGGGAAGCGTGGAGGACGTCGAAGTCTCCAGCCGCCAGCAGGTACGGATCACGATGCGCGCGGGGGCGACGATTTACGGCCGCATCATCGGCCTTCCACCGGAGGAGTTCGCGCTGGCGAGGGTCGAAGCTTCCGGCGACGCGGGCGACGTCTCCGGGAGCGTCGATTCATCGGGAAATTACCGGCTGCCTGGAGCACCGAGCGGCTCGGTGGTGGTGTATGCCGAGGTGAGGTCGTACGGCAACAGGTCGGTGCGCGCGTCGAAGATGCGGACCGTCGAGGTGGAGCCGGGCGGCTCGGAGAACGTCGACCTGACCTTCCGCGGCGACATCACGATTCGCGGCCGCGTGGTGCGCGACGGGAAGCCGCTCCCGGACGCGCACATCATGTTCGTGCCGCGGTCCGAGGCGACGCAGACGTTCGCGACCGCTTCGACCGACGAGACGGGGGTGTATTCGCTGATCGGCGTCGAGGAGGGGGAGTACGACGTCCAGGTGTTCGACATGCAGCGCCAGAACCCGTATTCGACCACCTACATGGTGCGCGGCTCCGGAACGTTCGACATCGAGTACCGCACCGGGACCCTCCGCGGAACGGTGGTGGACGCGGAGACGGGCGAGCCGCTCGCGAATGCGACCGTGCAGTTCCGCCCCTCCGTGGAGGGTGCCTCGTACCTGATGCAGCGTAGCGTCTCGACGGACACCGCCGGCGCATTCGTGTCCGGGGCGATGCCGCCGGGGAGCTACGTCGTCACTTCGTCGAAAGACGGCTACGCCAGCGACGTCCGCCAACTGACGGTTACCGAGAGCGGCGAGGAACTGCAGCTGAAGCTCTCGCGCGGTGAGGGGGTGACGCTGAAGACGGTCGACGGACGCAAAGGGCAGCCGGTACCAGCCCTGATCTGGGTGTACGACGTGCAGAACCGCGTGGTGCACGACCCGTCGGGAAGCTTCGGTCGCGGCACGGACGACGGTGACGTGAAGTTGCCGCTCGCGCCGGGCTCCTACACGGCGGCCGTACGCGCGAACGGGTACGCGCCGGTGAATCTCCGGATCCAGTCCCCCTCCCCGCCGCTCGTGGTGGCGCTGACGCCGGGCGGCACGATCCGGGTGAAGTCGAAACATGCGGAGATGCGCCGCTTCCGCCTCCTCGACGCGAACGGCCTCGCCTATCAGCGCTTCAACAATCCGCTGCCGTCCTACGAGCTGCTGCCCCGCCCGGCCACAACCGAGGTGGCCCCGGTCGCGCCGGGCACGTACACGCTGCAACTGCTCGGCGACGGGGAGAACGTGGTCGACAGCGTGCCGGTGACGGTGCACGAGGGCGGGGTGGTGGAGGTGGAGATCTAGCTAGGCGGGTGGCGTTGGACTTGGGGCGTTAGGCGTTTGGGGCACCCCAAGAGCCTAACGCCTGACGCCAGCGCGAGCCCTACGCGTCCAGTTCGTGCTCGTGTTCATCGAGCATCGGCGGTTCGGGGATTTCGGCGACGGCTTCGAGGGGCACGCGCTCGCGGTCGAGGTGCGGGGGGGCGCCGCCCGCCATGAAGATGTTCTTCCGGTATTTTTCGAGGCGTTTGAAGATGTGGTGGAGGTCGTAGGTCAGGCGCATCACGGTGCGGCGGAGCTTGTACTTGACGCGGCGGAACTGTTCCAGGTCGTCGCTGCGCAACGCGGGGAAGAAGCTTTCGATCTCGGTGATGCGCTTGCGGACCTTCTCGAGGTCCTTGTCCTGGATGTTGAGGAAGACCTCGTCCTCGCCGACGAGGAGCGGCTCGACGCCGCACATCTGGTCGTCGAACCAGCGCCAGAGTTGCACGATGTCGATGCGGCGCCCTTTGGAGAGGAAGCGGGTCTCGAGCAGGTCCTGCCGGAAGTAGCCGAGGAGCTTGCGGTCGTCGGTCTTGTTGAATTCGTCATCCGTGACGTTGCGGACGTTCCATACGCCGTAACGGATGATGTCATTGCGCGTGCTGCGCAACTGCCGGATCACCTCGTCGAGGATCTTGAGCGGGAGCTGCGCCAGCGACTGCGACTCCGGCAGCGCCTGCGTTTCGGACATGGCGGGCGCAGGATACACGATCACTGTCCCGCGACATACGTGGCGTCGCCGGTGCGGTTGTCGACCAGGGAGGCGTACGCGCGGCCGGTGCCGCCGAGGAAGCGCACCGTGGCGCGGCCGTTCACGAGCCGCCGGGTGAGCTGCAGTTGGGCGACGCCGCCTTCGGTCGAGAGGACCGTGCGCGTCACTTCCGTTCCCGCCGCGTCGTAAACGATCACCTCGGCGAACGCGGGTGCATCCGAGACGATGCCGAGGTTCGTGCGGTACGGCTCGGCGGTCTCGAGGAAGAGGAGCTGCTGTTCGGCCGGGCCTGTGCGTTCGAGGAGCGGGACGAACTGGCTCATGCCGTCCGTGCGGATGCGGGTCATGGTGGCGGCATCGGTGGTGACGCGGAGTGCGGCCAGCGGGAAGATGCCGGCCAGGACGTCGGTCGACCGCGTGACCGGAACCGCGAAACCGGCGATCGCTTCGGCCTGGAGCGACGGGCCGGTGCTCCAGACGTCGGTGGCCCACTGCGTGCCGTTCGCGCCGCGGGCGCTGATGGCGGGTGCGATGAGCGTGCGTACGCCGCGCGGGAGTTGCGCGGGGATGAACATCGGGTCGCTCGTGGCGTTGTCGACCTGCGAGAGGTAGGCGGCCACGCGGGCGTCGCCGCTGAGGACGCGCACGGACTGTGCGTCCTGACCGGTCGCGAACTGCACGTGGGCGAAGGGGGCGATCGTGAAGTCGCGGTCGCCGGCGCGGATAGTACCGGTGCCGCCCACGGTTTCGGTGACGCCGAGATTCACGCGGTCGGTGGTGCCGGGGAAGGGCGCGGCGAGCAGCGGATCGGCGCCGAGGGCGGTCGTGTCGAGGTTCGGCGGCACCTGCTGGCCCATGCTGCCGCGTAACGTGACGGCGTAGGTGCGGCTCATCACCAGGACGTCGCCGAGGATCTCCAGCGAGCCGCTGCCGGCGGTCTGGAAGGTGCGGGCCACGATGTCGTCGAAGGCGAGCGTCTGGCCCGGCTCGACGACGGCGTCGATGGCGCTGAAGGTGGTGCGGCCGTCGTCGCCGCTGCGCGTGTAGATGAGCGTGGCGGTCTGACGGTCGGTGCCGGGATTGGAGATGCGGACGTCCGAGGCGAACGGCGTCGCGCCAGCGCCGAAGAGGTGCGCGACCACCGGGAGCATCTGCGCGTGCTCGCTGCGAGGACGCGCGGCGAGCGGCGCGGCGTCCGCGAACTGGATGAGCAGGCCCCACGAGAGCAGCGTGCCGGCGTCGCGGGTGCGGAGGTCGCGGACGATCAGTTGCCAGACGCCCGCGGCGCTGCGGCCGCGCAGGAGGTCGAGCGGCTCTTCGGTGGGCGTGGTGAGGCCGAACGTGGTGTGGATGTCGGGCGTGAGCTCCGAGGAGGTCTGCTGCAGCAGGACCACGGTGCCGTCGGGTGCGACCAGCTCGAGGCGGAGATCGCCGCGCGTGGCGTGGGCGATGTCGACGCGCACGAGCAGGCGCTCGATCGCGCGCGGGTCTGTGATGGTGAGGCTGGAGGTGACGCCGTCGCGGTTGTTGTCGGGGATGGGGAGGCCGCGGGCGCTGCTCTGGAAGAGAGTCAGCTCGCCGCGGGGGCGGTCGTCGCAGGCGGCCAGGATGCCGCGCGCGGTCATCGCCGCGCAGATCACCTCGGCGTGGGCAGCGCCGTAAAGCAGGCGATCGGTCTCCAGGAGCCGCCGCGCGGCGACGGCGAACGTCGGATGCGGCGGCGTGTCGAACAGCGATTCGATGAGGATGGAGTCGGCGATCGTGCCGCCGAGCTGCTGGTGGATCTCGCGCAGTGCCGACGACCAGATCGAGCCGTTGCGGTGCTCGACGCCGGGCGATTCGCGGCGGTCGTAATCGGCCAGGGTGAGGGTGCTGTCGAGGCGGCGCAGGCAATCGCTGCCGGGTTGATACGCGCAGCGCTCCGACGCGGCGTCTTCCCAGCAGCGCGCGTCCCAGTCGGCGAAGCAGAACGGATCGCGTCCGGTGGCGAGGCGTTGGGCGACGTGCCGCGAGTACGCGAGGTAGTCGCCGAAACCTTCGCCGAGCGCGCGCGATTCGCTGGCGAACGTGCCGGCGAACGTGCTCGGCGCGATCCATTCGAGGATGGCGTGTCCGTACTCGTGCACCACGAGGTCGGCGTCCTCGGCGTCGTCGGTGCCGCCGTCGCCATAATGCAGGGCGCCGAAGCCGATGCGGGTGAACGAGGGGAGGAAGAACGAGTTGTCGGCGCCGTTCGCCGCGTGCGCGTCGATCTCGATCGCGTACGGCACGACGCTCCGCTCGCCGGTGTAGCCGAGCGATTGCAGGTAGCGCTGCGTGCGGTCGATATGAAAGTAGGCGTTCACCGCTTCGAAGGCATCGTCCTCCCGGTTGAAGAGGAGCGGGGCGTCGGGGTCGGGGGGAGGGATGTTCGGCGCCTGCCGGTCGAGGACTCGCGCGTGCGGGCCGCGCAGGTCGACTTCCACGGTCTCGTACGCGTGCTCGGGGACTGCGGTTGCCGCGTCGTTGCGGTCCTGCAGGGAGGGGTCGTTGATGGCGACGACCGGGTTGGGATCGAAGATTCGGGCGGGTTGGGCGTTGAAGAAGAGCGGGGTGCGCTGGACGAGCGCGCCGGTGGCGGCGTCGTAGTCGTGGGCGAACGGTTGGAGGGGGGCTTCTTCGACGATGACGCGGCGGACGAGGCGGCGATCCGCCGTCATGCGTGGAGTTTGGAGTGCGGTGACCGCAGTCGCCGCTTTTACTCCCGAGAGCCGCAGGTCGTGCTTCTGCGAGTCAAAGCGGTGACTGCGGTCACCGCACTCCAAAGTGACGTACGTCTCCGTGGGCACGCCGTTCACGTACTCGCGGTATCTGCAGTGTGTGCCGGTGAGGGAGTGGCGGACGAGCTCGAGGACGAGGGTGGCGGCGAGGATCACGTCTCTCTCTACGTCTGTGCGACGGAGGGCGTCTGCTGGGCGCTGGTGTTCAACGCGGTCTCTTCGGTCGCGGGGAGGGAGAAGTAGAAGGTCGTGCCCTGTCCTTCCTTGCTCTCCACCCAGATCGATCCGCCGTGGCGCTCGATGATCTGCTTGGTGATGTAGAGGCCGAGACCGAGGCCGCCGTAGTTCGTCGACGAGACCTGGCGGCCGCGGTGGAAGCGCTCGAAGACCTGTGCGAGCTCGTCGGCGGGGATACCGATCCCGCGGTCGCAGACGGCGGTCAGGAAGCCGTCGCCGCGGTCCTCGACCGTCACCGTGACATCGCTGCCGTCGGGGGAGTACTTCACCGCGTTCTCCAGGAGGTTGCCGAGGACCTGCTCGAGGCGGTCGCGGTCGCCGACCACGATCTTGCCGTCATCGGAGACGCTGACGTGGAAGCGGCGGTCGCTGACGGCGGTGTGGTGGCGATGCACGACGTCGCGGACGAAATGGGCCCAGGCGATCGGCTCGCGGCGGATCTCCAGGCGTCCGGTCTCGATGCGGGAGACGTCGAGCAGCTCGAGGATGAGCCGCGACATGCGGTCGATCTGGTCGAGTGCGATGTCGAGGTACTCCTCGGAGGTATTGAGGTCTCCTTCCTTGATCAGCATCTTCGCGAGCTGCGTGTAGCCCTTGATCGACGTGACCGGCGTGCGCAGCTCGTGGGAGGCGATGGAGAGGAACTCGTCCTTGAGGCGGGAGAGGTCTTCGACCTTACGGCGCGCTTCGACCTGTTCGGTGTAGAGCTTCGAGTTCTCGATCGCCAGCGCCGCGCGCTCGGCCAGCACCTCGGCCAGCGGCAGCTTGTCGTCCGTCATCGCGCGCTCGGGGTCGTTCGCCGCGATGATCAGCGCGCCGATCATCTCGCGGCGGGTGCGCAACGGGAGGATGAGCAGGGAGGCGAGCTTCACCGGCGACGCGTGATACGTCCCGGGACTGGTGCCGGGATTCGTGGTCTCGTTCAGGGGGCGCACGTTGGTGGTGAGCGACGGATAGCCGGTCGAGACTACCTGGCCGATGATCCCCTCGCCGACGACGAGCGGCTGGCGATAGATGTACGACCAGGCCAGGCCGAGGGAGGCCATGTCGCGGTGATAGATCGCGGCGACGCTGAGCTCCTTCGTATCGGCATTGCGCAGGATCACGGCCGACCAGTCGCCGAGGACTTCGGCGGTGCGCTCGGCGATGGCCTGCGTGACCCAGGTGGGATCGATGTTGCTCGAGAAGAACGCGCCGGCGTCGGCGAGCACCTGCGCGCGCGTGGCCTGTGCCTGCATCTGCTCTTCGAAGACGCGCCGCTCGGTGATGTCGCGAAACGTCACCACGACGCCGGTGGTACGCCCTTCCTCGTGCAGCGGCGTCGCGCTCATCGAGACCGCGACCTTCTCGGTTCCCTCGCGCGCGATCAGCACGGTCATGTCATGCACCGGACGTCCGGTCGACAGCGCCTGTGCCGCCGGCAGCTCCTGCGGGTCGAGCTGCCGCCCATGCTCGTCGCGCAGGCGGTAGACCTCGGCCTGCATCGTGATCGGCACGCCGATGTCCGACTTGCCGAGGAGCCGCTGGCCGGCTGGATTGATGAAGACCGTGTTTCCCTCGCCGTCGACGAGCAGCACACCGTCGGCCATGCCGGCGATCATGGTCTCGGTGCGTTTGGCCTGCTGGTTGATCGAGCGCGCGAGCTGCTCCCGGATCCGCGTCGCGGCGGCGGCGGAGCCGACGATGAGCGCAAGGCCGCCGAAGACCATCGCCATCATCGTCCACTGCCGGGTCGCGGCAACCCGGTCGAGCTGTTCGCCCTGATGGCCGCGCACACGGTCGACGATCATCTCCGCGTAGTCAGGCGCGGAGCGCCTCAACTGCGCGACTTTCAGCATGACTGCCTCGGCTTCGGCGTAGCGATGGTCCCTGACGAGCTCGAGCTGCTGATCCGTCAGCGTCTTGACGGTGCGGAAGTGGGTGCGGAACTGAATGATCGTTCCCTCGTCGCGGTCACCGGCGCGCTCGACCGCCAGCGCCGCGGAGGTGTTGAACTGGCGTGCGGCGTCGTCGTACTGCTGCTCGAACGCGGTCTGCTCCGACACTTCGTAGCCGCGGCTCGCCGAGACCATGGTCAGCATCGCTTCGTCCATGCTGCGGACGGCATCGAGCAGCGGCCGGCTCTCACGGATGATGAGATTCTCGTTGCGCTGCTCCATCCTCAGCGCCGTGATCGTGAGGATCACAGCGGCCGCGGTGAGCAGGGTCAGCCCGAGAAAGGCACCCCAGAGCATGCGCCTGATGTTTGGAGACATACTGAGCCGACGGGGCTCCTTTGCAAGATCGGTTCCGCTGAATCTCTAAGTTGTTCTAAATACGAAAGATCCGACTGTGCGCGCGCGGGAACACGCCATGCAGAGTATGCCAGAAGAGGACGGAAATGCCCGACCTGCTGAAGAAGTACAAGCAGATGCGCGACTTCGGCGATACGCCGGAGCCGGCCGGTAAGACGAAGAAGCTGGCGAAGGGGCCGATCTTCGTCATCCAGAAGCATCAGGCCTCGCATCTTCACTACGACTTCCGCCTGGAGATGGAGGGGGTGCTGAAATCGTGGGCGGTGCCGAAGGGCCCTTCGTACGATCCGGCGGTGCGCCGTCTGGCGATGATGACCGAGGACCATCCGTACGACTACGCGGCCTTCGAGGGGGTGATCCCGGAGGGGAACTACGGCGCCGGCAACGTGATCATCTGGGACCAGGGACGGTGGGAGTTCATCGAGCCGGGCGACGACCCGGTGGCGGCGCTGAAGTCGGGGAAGCTGACGTTCCGGATGCACGGGAAGAAGATGTTCGGCGAGTGGGCGCTGGTGAAGATCCGCGGCAAGGGGTCGTCGGGCGTCAAAGGGGAGAAGGGGAACGAGTGGCTGCTCCTCAAGCACCGGGACGAGTTCGCGAACGAAAAGGTCGACGTGACCAGGATCGCGCCACGCTCGGTGGTCTCGAACCGCACCATCGACGAGGTCAGTCCGGAGAACGTCTGGCAGAGCAACCGGAAGGCGTCCTCGCGGAAGGTGCCGACGGTGGCATCGGAGCTGGCGGCGGAGGACAGGAAGAAGAAGAAGCCCGCCGCCGCCGCGAAGAAAAGCGCTACGAAGAAGGCGCCCGCGAAACGAGCTCGTACTGCACCATCTCGAGCAGCTTCCGCTTGGACTCGAAGCTCGCCCGCTTCAGCGCGGCCGAAAGCTCGACCCACTCGACCGCGTCGACCTCGCTGAGCTGCGGCTCGAGCTCTCCCGCCACGTAGTCCATCAGGTAGAAGTCGACGCGCTTCTGGATCAGCGTGTCGCCGGCGCGGAAGAAGTATTCGATGGTGTCGAGCTGCTTGACGATGCGTGCCTGGAGGCCGGTCTCCTCGAGCACTTCGCGCAGCGCGGCGGCCTCGGTGGTCTCCCCCTCGGTCACGGCGCCCTTCGGGAGGCCCCAGCGGGTCTTGTTGCGGGTGGCGATGAGGGCGACGTACGCGGTGCCGTCGCGCATGGCAATCACGGCTCCGCCTGACGAATGTTCGTTTCGCGTCCGCCGCTTCCCCGATTGCATTGCGCCGTTCATTCTATCGAACAGGGACGGCAGCGCTCGCCTCGGGTAGCGAAAATCTATGGTTCTTTTGCGCGAATAGGCTTACATTCTCAGTACAGAAAAAAGGAAGTCTTCTCGGAGGAGGATGCCATGTCAGCCCTTACCGCCGTTGTGGGACTCATCGTCGTGGCCGTGCTCATCGCGGTGTACCTGAAACTCCGTCAGAAGGACGTTCTGGACGAGCATCTCGCGAAGTATCGCGGCTCGTCGCGGCTCGTGAGCCGCGCTGAATACGTCGAAGGTGCGGAGATGATTCCGGTAGCGCTCGCGTTGACGGATACGACCTTCCATTACGAGAACAACGATCTCGAAGCGTCGTTCGATCTCGACCGCCTCGACGAAATCGAGTACGACGACGACCTGGCGACCGGCCGGACGCTCCACGGCGCCTGCCGCGTGCTGCGTCTCCGCTCCCACGGCGCCGCGTTCGAGTTCGTGCTCGACAAGGCCGATTGCGCGAAGTGGTCGGCCGCGCTGCCAGCGAGGTCGTTCGGACAGGAACGCACGGCGCACGCGGTGTAGGCGCGCGTATCGCCTGTGGCACGGCCCCTCACCCGGCCGTTGGCCACCCTCTCCCCGCTGACGCGGGGCGAGGGGCTACTAATGTTCCCCCTCGCGAGATGCAAAGTTAGTAGCCCTTCTCCCCTGCAAGGGGAGAAGGTGCCCGAAGGGCGGATGAGGGGTCGCGCCTCAGGCGAGGTCCGTGGCTCCTGGCGACAGATAGCTCCCCGGAATGGACCTGCCGCGGTACCCTGTTGACCGGCACGCGTCGGGGTGTAGCGCAGTCTGGTAGCGCACCTGGTTTGGGACCAGGGGGTCGGAGGTTCGAATCCTCTCGCCCCGACCAACCTCCTCCTCTTTTTGTCCCCGTAGCTCAGTTGGACAGAGCACCGGCCTTCTAAGCCGATGGTCGCAGGTTCGAATCCTGCCGGGGACGCCAGGGACGCTAGCTCCCCGAGTAGAGGACAAACGGCGCCCAGTAGCGGGGCATCTGGTGGACTCCTTTTCCTTGCAGCAACGTCAGCTTCGCGTTGCGCAGGGCGACGGCGGGCTCTGCGCCGGCGGCGATCCCGGTGTACATGCGGTCCATCAAGCCTGGCGTGGCGGAATCGTTTACTTCCCATAGCGCGGCGACGACCTCGGAGGCACCGGCGCCGAGAAAAGCCCAGGCGAGGCCGACCAGGCCTTCGCCGGCATACATCCGCTCGCCGGCACCGTGGCAGCTCGAAAGGGTGACGAGGCGCGCCTCGAGCTTCTGCGCGAGGATGTCGCGTCCGGTCAGCCTGTAGTTGTCTTCCCCGTCGCGGCCGAGGATCACGCAGGAGTCGAGCGGACGCGCCGACGAGAGGCCGTGCGCGACGAAGTGCAGGTAGCCGAACCGTCGCGACACCGATGCACGATACGCCGCCGGCGTCGCGTTCGCGCCGGTGAGCACGACCCGCCGCGGAAAGTGCTGGCCCACTCGATCGATCTCCGACTGCGCGGATGGGAGCCTCGGAAACGCCACGGCCACCTCGGGCGGATCTCCGACGATGAGCATCGAGCCGTCGTGCTTCCGCGTGCTGTTCCGCGCGAGCAACTGCAGCGAGCTGGCGTTCGACACGACCACGTCTTCGATCCAGTAGTGCGGCCGCTGTCCCGGCACGACCAGCGTCTCGAAGTTGATTCCGTGCAGCGCGCCGCTGGCGATGACGTAGACGCGGGAAGCGCGGGGGATACGCCCCGCCACGGGTGCGATGACGGCTCGATAGAGCCGCTGTCCGTCGTCTCCGCTTTTGAGCAGCGTGCCGTTGTGCGTGAGCAGCGTGCGGCGGTACGCGCGCGCCTCCTTTTCGATGACCCCGGCATCGGCAAGCGGGGCATACCTCACTTCGGAACCTGTGATGACCCAGACATGAGAGCGCACGGGGCTGAGCCAGTAGCTGAGGATGACCGCGCCGCGCTGCTTCGCAATTGCGCGTGCGTCGAGCTTGCGCGACGTCGCCTGCACGCCGAGGCCCTCGGCGAGCGACTGCGCGCGGATCAGCTCCGTGGCCGCGAGCGCATCTTCGATACGGTTGTCGTTCAGCAGGAAGTCGATGTAGCTGTTGAACAGGTCGATGCTCGTATTGAAGAAGGCGAAGCGGAGGAAGCGTTCCTTGATGGAGTCCCGCGCCTCACGCACAGCCGCGATCGCGGTGAGAAAGTTCGACTCCGCGAGCTCGTTGCGGCGCATGCGTACATAAAGCTGCGCGAGGTATGTCTGCGCTTCGACGCGCCTCGCCGGGTCCTTCGACTTCATCGCCGCGCGCAAGGTCGACTCCGCACGCGCAAAATCGCCCGTGACGGTCGCGATGCGTGCATCGACGATGCGCGCGCCGTCCTTGTCCGCCTTCGACGGCCACGCCAAGGCCGCTGCAACCAGCCGGCTCGCTTCGTCGGTCAGGCCGTGCTCCAGCGCGTTGCGCGCGAGGTTCGTCTGGACCATCGGGATGTCGTCGTTTGCCTCGACCTCGCGCGCCGTCCTCAGCGCGCGTGTGTAGTACTGCTCCGCCTTCGCGTAATCGCGGTCGAAGAAGTGGACGTTGCCGAGCTGGTTCTCCCACAGCAGCCGGCTCTTCGGAGTTCCAGCGCGGGTCGCGGCTGCCTCGGCCTCGGTGAACCAGGAACGCGCGGTCTCCCAGTCCCCGATCTCGCTGTATGCCCAGCCGAGGTTTCCGGCCACGGATGCAATCCTGCCGGTGGCCTCCAGGGCCCTGAGCGTGGCGAGCGCCTTTTCGCCCGCTTCGATCGCCTCGCGATATTGAGCCTGACCGGTGAAGTTGAACGCCTGCGATGCCTGTACCACGGCAATGGCCAGGCGGTTGCCGAAATGCTGCGCGGACTTCAATGCCGTGGCCAGACGCGCCTGTTTCTGCGCGGTGGTCCTGTCGAAGTGGGTGAAGGTGAGGTGAACCTGCCACAGAAGCTGCGGATGCTTCGCCTCGGCGAGCTGGAGCGCTTTCTCCACGTACCGGCGTGCGGCCTCCCGCTCGGCGGCCGCCTTCACCTGCGCCAACGCGAGAAGCCGCCTCACGGCGGCTTCGCTGTTGCGGAATTGCGGTGGAACCTCGCGGTCCAGGAACTCCTCGGCGGAGCTTTTTTCCGGTCCTGCCTGTTTGTACTGCACCTCGGCCTGGAGGACCCTGGTCGAATAGACCCATTCATCCTCGAGAGGACCCGCGCGCGTCAATGCCGCCCGCGCCTGGACGAGGGCCTGATCGAACAGTCCCCGTTCCGCCGCCCCGCGCGCGTCGCGGTACGCCTGCTCCGTCGAAGGCGGCGCCGCTGCGATCCCGCCGATGCACAGCAGCAGGATCAGCAGCGGCGCCATCAACGCGCTATTTGTTAGGCCAGATCGGCTCACCATTGCCATCGCCTGATCCGATCGACAGCATCCCCGAGTCCGCGACGTACTCCATCGTGGTCCGGTCGGTCTCGCCGGCGGGCCGACCCAGCTCGATGCGCATCAGGCTCACGCGGCGTTTGCCGCGCTTCACCAGCAGCTCGCCGAAGAAGATCCTGCCGAGCCCCGGGACAGTCAGGATATTGCTGCCGTCGGTCTGGACGAGCGTGCCGGGCAGAAGCCGGACCGGCAACTGTTTCACGACGCTCGTGCGGACCACGTCGCCGCGCTGGGCCGAGACAGCGTCCAGTTTCGCCGCACCACCCGCGGCGAACGCGGGCCCCTGGCCGGCCTTGACCGCGTCGTGATGCCACTGGTAATTGGCCTTGCAGCGTTCGTCGTCGATCGCCGGCGTGACCGGGCACTCGTCCACCAGGACCCCGTCGTATTCGGCATTGATGCTGAAGGTCCCCTCGTCAAGGCCGGGCCGCCCGATGCGCGTCGACGTGACCATTGCTCTCAGCGTCTTCACGGAAAGTTTGTTGAAGACAGTCAGCCCTTTGATCACGATCTCGGACTCGGTGGTGAAGACAACTTCGCCGCCGACGACGGCGCTCCGGCCGCTCACGCGGCTGACGGCGCTGTCGAAGGTGACGGCGGCGCTGCTGAAGCCGTTGACGACTGCCTCGCCGATGCCGCCCGTCGAGGCGAGAGCGACCGAGGCAAGACTCGGAACTACGATTTTCTGGCCACCCTGGGTATATTCGCCGCCGATCCCGACCGCGCTGGCGTTGAAGGTGTATTCGACACTCATGACTCTCTCCTTAACTTACCTACGGACCTCGAATGATTGCGTAGCGATGCGAGTGCGCCGGTTGCCGTCGGCACGCTCGATCGCGACTTCATAGCGGCCGGCGGGCAACGCGCTCGGCACCAGGAAGAATGGGCTTTCGGATTGTTCCGGGGTCAGCTTGATGGCTGGCGGGATGAGCTTCTGTGTCTCGGCGTGTCGGATGACCACTTCGTCTCCGACGGAAGCCTCCTGTGGTACCAGGACCTCGAAGAGGATCGGGTCGCCGGCCTGGAAGGTCAGCGCGTTCGTGACTTCGGCGCGGTTCAGCGAGAACTCCACCTTCTGCGACTCGGGGCTGGAAACGCCCGGCTGCTGCTCGGGTGTCCGAGGGATGGCCTGCAGCAGGACAACCGCCAGGATCGCCGCGGCGGCAAGCTGCATCCACTGCCGCGGCCTCCAGGGAAGAGGGGCAGGAAGGGGGTCGGGAGCGGGTTGTGGAGCCGGCTTCGGTGCCGGGCCGTAGACGACCTGGCGTCCACCGTCGAGCAGCATCTGCGTTTCGACGACGTACTCGGCGCAACTGGCGCATTCGAAATAGTGCGCCTCGAAGGCCTCGGCCTGGGCATCGTCCAGCTCACCGAGGAAGTAGCGCTCGGCGATTTGCTGCTCGGGGTCGTGTGCTTGTTCAGTCATGGTCTCACTTCGGTAGTGAAGGATCGCGCCCAAACGTTTCAAAAATCGTCCGGCGTCCGCTGTTCCGGCGCATGAAGGCGGCACGGAACTTCGCTTTCGCGCGGTGCAGCAGCACGCGCAGGTACTGCCGGTCGACGCCGTAACCCTCGCAGATGCCGTCCTTGTCGGCGTCGTCGATGAAGAGCGCCTTGAGGATCTCGGCGTCGCGATTGTCCATGGCGGCGAGCACGGCCCGGACGCGCGCGGTGTTGTGGGCGCTGTCGTAGGCGACCTCGAGATCGGTCGTGCCGGCTTTCTCGGGATGCTCGTCGAGCGACACCGCGCGGCTCTCCTGGCGGTAATACTCCATCAGCACGTGATTGCAGGTGCTGTTGACGAAGGCGCCCAGCTTACGGCCGTCGGCGATCTGGTCGAGGCGCTCGAGCGTGCGGAGAAAGACTTCCTGCCGCACTTCCTCGATGGCATCCATCGAGCGGAGCCGGCGGCGCAGTTTCGCGTACAGGAGGTCGCGGAAGTAGGAGTTGAAATGCGCTGCTGTTTCGCGGTCCCCATCTCGCAGACGCCGCACATAGTCGTCGTCGAACGAAAACAGATCCATTTGGGTGTCTTGCTACTGTAGCGGATCTACAGCGGTAAGGCTACGTTGCCCCCGGATTAAGTAGAGGGACGCAGACGCGCAACGATCTGACGGATGGCGGCATGCGCGATGGCGACGTCGACGTCGCGCTGCAGGATCGGCACGTAGCGCGCCGCGAACTCGGCGTCGGCGCCGTTGCCGAAGAGGCGGTCGAGCCGCTCCACGAGCGCGTCGACGCCGGCGCGCTCGAAGTCGGTGCGGGCCATCGAGTCGATGTCGACGATGAGCGACGTCATCGGCTTGAGCCAGTAGAAGAACGGATCGTCCTGCAGGAGCTGGAGGAGGTGGCCGGGCCCGGTCACCGGTCCGATGCTGGCGGTGTAGCCGGCGCTGGCGGCGTCGATGAGGGAGCGGTGCAACGGCAGAAGCTGCTTCCAGAGGTCGCGCAGTGCCGCACGCAGCGCCGCCCGAACGGGATCGTCGGGGGTGTGCATCATCCGCGCGTAGACGTCTTCCTTTTTCATGGAGGGAAAATCACGCCTCCACGGTTGGCTGGGGAAGGGTGGGTCAGGCAGTTCGCCAACCGTAGAGGCATGAAAGCTTGCTGCAAGCTCAGGAGGCATTAGTCTAGCGCAACTGCCGGCGGCGGCAAGGGGGAAGTTGCGGTTGTCAGCCGGGAGTGGTCTGAGTAGAATGCGCGCCCACCCGGAATGAACGTCCGGGACGGATCGTTAGGCTCCGTGCTCGCACCCATAGCTCAATTGGATAGAGCATCTGACTACGGATCAGAAGGTTTGAGGTTCGAGTCCTCATGGGTGCACCAATCAGGATTCAAGTGACGGCGGGCGATGCCCGCCGTCGTATTCTTTGACAGATGAATCAGGCGCAGTGGATGGAAACCGCACTTGCGCTTGCCCTGGAAGCGGCTGCCGACGGAGAGATTCCGGTGGGAGCCGTGATCATCGACCGGGACGAACGGATCATCGGGCGCGGCCGCAATCGCCGCGAGTCGGGCGATCCGCTCGGACACGCCGAGCTCTACGCGATCTCGGAAGCGGCCCGCGCGATCGGCGACTGGAGGCTCGAAGGAACGACGATGTTCGTCACCCTCGAGCCCTGCGCCATGTGCGCCGGCGCGCTGGTCAATGCCCGCGTCGACCGACTGGTCTTCGCGGCATACGATCCCAAGGCAGGCTTCTGCGGCTCCCTCGGCAACCTGGTGCAGGACCCGCGGCTCAACCATCGTCTTCAGCTCGAAGGCGGCTTCATGGAAGAGCGCTCGCGGGAGATGCTCCAGGAGTTCTTCCGGAAACTGCGCCAGCGCGACCGAACGGAGAGGTGGCAGAGTGGTTGAACGCGGCGGTCTCGAAAACCGTTATACCTTCACGGGTATCGAGGGTTCGAATCCCTCCCTCTCCGCCATTCGGTTGCGCAGGTAGTGCTTTCTCCCACGGAGAGATGGCCGAGTGGCTTAAGGCGCACGCTTGGAAAGCGTGTGTACGTTAACCCGTACCGTGGGTTCGAATCCCACTCTCTCCGCCAGCACGCGCGGACCGCGTGATTCATCGAATGTTGCGTATCGACAGCCCGCTGGGATGAGCCCGGGTCCTGTGCAGCAGGCGCACCGAACCTCGTCAGGTCCGGAAGGAAGCAGCGATAAGGTGCTTTCCCTGCGTGACACAGTCAGGCCTGGGCTCTTCTCAGCGGGTTTTCCGCTTCTCCCCCGATATACTCACGCCGCATGTCCTATCAGGCTCTCGCGCGCAAATACCGCCCCCAGACGTTCGACGACGTCGTCGGCCAGGAGACGGCGGTTCGCACGCTCCAGAACGCGATCGAGGGCAGCCGCATCCATCACGCCTACCTCTTTTCGGGCGTCCGCGGCGTGGGCAAGACGACCACCGCACGCATCCTCGCGAAAGCGCTGAACTGCGCCTCCGGCCCGTCGATCGAGCCGGACAACACCTGCACGATGTGCCGTGAGATCACCGAGGGGATCGACATGGACGTGCGGGAGATCGATGCCGCGACGTACACCGGCGTCGACAACGTCCGCGAGCTCCGCGACGTCTCGCAGTTCCAGCCCGCGCGCGACCGTTACCGCATCTTCATCATCGACGAGGCGCACATGCTCTCCGGCGCCTCGTGGAACGCGCTCCTGAAGCTCATCGAAGAGCCGCCGCCGCACGTGATCTTCATGTTCGCGACGACGGAGATGCACAAGGTCCCGCAGACCATCCTCTCCCGCGTGCAGAAGTTCATCCTGCGCAAGATCGAGCTGCAGGACCTGATCGGGCAGCTCGAGCGCATCTGCAAGGCCGAGGGGATCGAGGCGGAGCGTGCGGCCCTGGAAATCGTGGCCCGCCGCGGCGAGGGAAGCGTCCGCGATTCGCTCTCGCTCCTCGACCAGATCATCGCGTTCTCCGGCCGCTCCATCAGCGTCACCGACGTGGCCACGATCCTCGGCCTCTCGGAGACGAACTTCTTCGCCCGCGTCACGACCTACATCGCGCAGGGCGAGCACGCCGGCGTGCTCGACTCGCTGCAGGAAGCGGCGGACACCGGCCGCGATTTCAAGATGCTGTACCGCGACCTGCTCAACTTCGTGCGCAACCTCCTGCTCCTGGCCGGCGGCGCGAACGAGCAGATCCTCGCCGTCGCGCCGGAAGACCTCCCGGTTCTGCGCACCGCCGCGGAACAGTTCTCCTACACGGACCTCCTCCGCATCGCGAACCTCCTCCTCCGCGACGACGAAACCGTCAACCGCGCCGAGCACCAGAGACTGGCCGTCGAGATCGCGCTGCTGAAAGCGGCCACCTTCCCGAGACTGAAATCCGTCGAGCAGGTCATCGCCGGGAACATGAGCGCACCAGCACCGGCGCCGGCTGCACGCCCCCGCCAGGCCGCACCGCAAAGCGCTCCGCCAGACAGCAAACCCCAACCCGACAGACAACCGACCACCGACAACCGACAACAGTCCTCAGCCGAGCCGACCGACCTCATCGCAAAAGTCCGCCAGAAACGCCCACTCGTCGGCGGCTACCTGGCCGCGGCCACGATGGAGCGCAACGGCAACAAGCTCACCTTCCTCTTCGAGGATTCGTTCCAGGCCGACACGGTCGGCGATGCCAAGGACGCGATCGCGCAGATCGCCTCGGAGCTGTACGGCGAGAAGATGACGGTCGAGACGCGCGTCGGATCCGCTGAACCCGCACCCACCCCCGGCCACCGGGCCGACGACAAGCCGACGCCGCTCCGCGACGATCCTGTCGTCAGCTCATTCCGCAAGCACCTCGGCGGCGAGCTCGTGAAGGAGAAACGATGAACATCAAACAACTGATGAAGCAGGCGCAGCAGATGCAGGAACAGATGCAGCGCCAGATGACCTCGATCCGCGTCGAGGGCACCGCCGGCGGCGGCATGGTCAAGGCCGAGATGTCGGGCAACAAGGAGCTGCTCTCCATCATCATCGACAAGGAAGCAGTCGATCCCGAGGATGTGGAGATGCTCCAGGACCTCGTCAAAGCCGCCGTCAACGAAGCAGCGCGCAAGGTCGACGAGGAAATGCAGTCGTCGATGGGCGCCATGACCGGCGGGATGAAGATCCCCGGCTTCTAGATGACGGCGCCCCCGCTCGCGAACCTCATCAACGAGCTGACCAAGCTCCCGGGCGTCGGCGGCAAGTCGGCGCAACGGCTCGCGTACCACATCCTCAAACGCCCCGCGGCCGAGGCGGAGTCGCTGGCGACCGCGATCCTCGACGTGAAGACGAAGATCTTCCGCTGCTCGGTCTGCAACAACATGACGGACGTCGAGCCGTGCGCGATCTGCACGGACGCACGCCGCGACCCGTCGGTGATCTGCGTGGTCGAGGAGGCGTTCAACATCCAGACGATCGAGCAGACGCGCGATTTCAAGGGCGTCTACCACGTCCTCCTCGGCGCGCTCTCGCCGCTGAAGGGAATCGGCCCGCAGGACATCGACGTGGCGGGCCTGACGAAGCGGGTGCAGTCGACCTCCCCGCGCGAGGTGATCATCGCCACGAACCCGAACGTGGAGGGGGAAGCGACCGCGCTCTACATCGCGCAGCAGCTCCGCCCCATCGGCGTCCGCACCACCCGCCTCGCCTTCGGCCTCCCGGTCGGCGGGGATCTGGAGTACGCGGATCAGGTCACGATGTCGAAGGCGCTGGAGGGGCGGCGGGAGATCTAGGGGTACGCGCGCCAGCGGTTTGGAGTGCGGTGACCGCAGTCACCGCTTTTCCTGTGTGCCTGTGACACCGACCGCGCGAGGCGGCAGCTGCGGCTGCCGAAGTCAAAGCGGTGACTGCGGTCACCGCACTCCAAACTAGGCCCTGCTGATCTTTTCGAACTCCTCGTCCGTCAGCGTGATCTCCGCTCCCTTCATGTTCTCCTCGAGATGCTTCACCTTCGACGTCCCGGGGATGGGCAGCATGACCGGCGAGCGCTTCAGGAGCCAGGCGAGGGCGATCTGGGCCGGCTCGGCGTCGTGGGCCTTGGCGATGCGCGCCAGGGGGCCGCTTCCCTCGGCGAGCTTGCCGACCGCCAGCGGGAACCAGGGGATGAAGCCGATGGTTTCGCGTTCGCAGTAGTCGACGACGCTTTCCCATTCGCGGTCCGCGAGGTTGTAGCGGTTCTGGACCGTGGTCACCTCGAAGAACTGTTTCGCGCGCTCGATCTGCGTGACCGTCACCTCGGAGAGACCGATGTGGCGGATCTCGCCGGCCTGCTGCGCGTCGCGGAGGAAGCCGAACTGTTCGTCCTCCGGGACGTTCGGGTCGATGCGATGCAGTTGATAGAGGTCGATGCGGTCGAGGCGCAGGCGCTTTTTGCTGCCGTCGAGCTCTTCGCGCAGGCGCTCCGGACGGCCGTCCACCGGCCATTGGTTCGGACCGGTGCGATCGAGGCCGCCTTTGGTTGCGATCACGAGTCCGTCGCGATACGGGTGGAGGGCGCGGGCGATGAGCTCTTCGCTGACGTGCGGACCGTAGGACTCGGCCGTATCGATGAAGTTCACTCCCAGCTCGACCGCCCGGCGCAGGACTGCCAGGGCCTCCGCTTCGTCGGCGGGCGGACCCCAGACGCCGCGGCCGGTGATGCGCATCGCGCCGAAGCCGAGGCGGTGGACGGGGAGGTCGCCGCCGATGAGAAAGGTGCCGCTTTGCTGTGCGTTCATGGAGAGACTCTATGCAAATCAACCGCTAGGTTGGAAACGCAGGCTGTGCTATACATCTGCGTCCCCGTCCCCGGGCACACACGGTGAGAATGAATGGCTTCTCCTGATCTCGTGATGTACGAGGAGGAGTACCAGCAGATCAAGGACATCCTCCAGCGTCTGCAGGTCGACTCCAACTCGAAGATCGTTTTTCTGGTCGACAAGAATGGCCAGCAGATCGCCGTCCAGGGCGATATGCGCGGCGTCGACGCGACCTCGCTCGCCTCGCTGACGGCCGGCAACGTCGCCGCGACGGACGGCCTGGCGAAGCTGATCGGCGAAAAAGAGTTCTCGATCCTCTTCCATGAAGGGGAGAAGGACAACATCCATATCTCCCTGGTCGCCCAGCGCGTGATCCTCGTCGTGATCTTCGACGAGAAGTCGTCGCTCGGCCTGGTCCGGCTGCGCGTGAAGAAAGCGTCGCAGGAGCTCGAGCGTACCTTCGAGGTGCTGATCCAGAAGTCGGAAGCGGATCGCGGCTCGATGGCCAACCGCTTCGACTCGCCGTTCGCCGAGATCACCGACGAAGACATCGACAGCCTGTTCAGCGAATAGTTCACCCATGACGTTCATCAACTACGCGGCACGGGAGATCAACTGCAAGATCGTCTATTACGGGCCCGGTCTGTGCGGCAAGACGACCAACCTGCAGTGGATCTACGACAAGACGAACCCGCAGGCGAAGGGGAAGCTGATCTCCCTCGCCACCGAGACCGACCGCACTCTCTTCTTCGACTTCCTCCCCCTCGACCTCGGCACGGTGCGCGGGTTCAAGACCCGCTTCCACCTCTACACCGTCCCCGGCCAGGTGTTCTACGACGCCTCCCGTAAGCTGATCCTCAAGGGCGTCGACGGCGTGGTCTTCGTCGCCGACTCGCAGGATGCGCGCATGGAGGCGAACGTCGAGTCGCTGGTCAACCTGGAGAAGAACCTCAAGGAGCAGGGGTACGAGCTGAAGAACGTCCCCTACGTCCTCCAGTTCAACAAGCGCGACCTCCCGACCGCGCTGCCGATGGACGAGATGTACCAGAGGCTGAACTTCAAAGGGGAACCGACGTTCGAAGCGGTGGCCATGAACGGCACCGGCGTCTTCGATACGCTGAAGGCGGTCGCGAAGCTCGTGTTGACCGAGCTCAAAAAGAAATGACGGCGCAGCCGTCATCCTGAGCGAAGCGAAGGATCTAACCGCATGGACGCGCGTTTCCGAGAGCTTTTCAACCGCCAGTTCACTCCCGAGCTCTACGACTTCTATCAGCGCACGCTCTCCTCGCGCCTGGAGACGGAGTTCGAGTTCCGTCTCGCGGAGACGCCGCTGTTCCTCTCCGACGATTTCAAGGCGAAGGCGGTCGAGAGCGCGAACGCAATCGTGGAGCAGCTCTCGAATCCCGCGCTGATCGAGAAGATGAAGGCGGCGATCCCGGAACGCTGGAACACGCCCGGGATGGACGCGCTCCCGAACCTCGCGCAGGTCGACTTCGCTGTCGTGCGCGACGAGAGCGGTGACTTGGTCCCGAAGCTCATCGAGCTGCAGGGCTTCCCGTCTCTTACCGCGCTGCAGATCGTGCAGCGGGATGCGTGGAGAGACACGCTGGCCGAGATGGATGGTCTGGACGTCGACTGGTCGTGCTGGTACTCCGGCTACGACCGCAGCGCCTTCATCGAGCTCGCCCGCCGCACGATCGTCGGCAGGCACGATCCGGCGGAAGTGATCCTGATGGACATCGACCCGCCGCGGCAGAAGACCTTCCCTGACTTCTCGGCCACGAAGCTGCTCTTCGGCGTCGATGCGGTCGACCCGACCATGCTGAAGAAGGTGGGGAACAAGCTCTATCGCGGCAACGACGAGGTGAAGCGCATCTACAACCGGGTCGTGTTCGATGAGCTGATCAACAAGCGCGTCGAGCTGCCGTTCGACCACCGCGAGGAGCTCGACGTGGAGTGGGCGCCGCACCCGAACTGGTACTGGGTCTGGTCGAAGTATTCGCTGCCGTTCCTCGATCACCCCTCGGTGCCGCGGGCGACGTTCGTCTCCGACCTCGATCCGGTGCCCGACGATCTCTCACGCTACGTGCTCAAGCCGCTCTTCTCCTTCGCCGGCGGCGGCGTGAACGTGGAGCCGACGCGCGCCGATGTGGACGGGATTCCGGAGATCGAGCGCCACGCCTGGTGCCTGCAGGAGAAGATCGAGTACGAGCCGGCGCTGCGCGCCATCGACGGCGGCGGCGTGAAGATCGAGATCCGGATGATGTTCCTCCGGCCGGACGACGAGCCGAAGCCGATCCTCGCGCAGAACCTGGTGCGCCTCTCGCGCGGCAAGATGCTGGGAGTCGATTTCAACAAGCAGTTCACGTGGGTGGGGTCGTCGGTGGGGCTGTCGCTGACGTCATAGCGCGCCCGCCGCGGTACAGCAGCCAGAGGGCCGCGAGCTGGATCACGTGATAGAGGTCGTTGTGGTTGAAGTGGCGGTGCAGCGTGAAGCCGCTCCGCTGGACCAGCGCGGCGCCGACCGAGACGGCGATGCTGCCCCAGATCCAGGAGCCCGACCCGTCGCGCCGCAGCAGGGCGGCGATGCCGACCAGCAGCAGCGTGATCCCGTAGTCGGCGATCACCCATTCGAATCCGTCGTGGAAGATCATCCAGCTGCAGTAGGCGACCAGCTTGACGGTGGCGATGAGCGCGAATGCGCGTCCGGAGCCGACCAGCAGGAAAAAGCTGGCGATCCCGATCGCGTAAACGACTGTCTTCCAGAGCGCCGGCGACTGCAACAGGCCGTGATACGTCCCGCCGAGGAAGGAGCCGAGGGCGGTGAACGCGAAGGCGAGCGCCCACATCCGGTGGCTCCCGCGGAGCTTCGCGGCGAACACCGCCGCGGCGATGGCGAGCATGTAGTCGGTGGCGAGCGTCATCGGCTCGTGGATGGTCACGCGCCGAACATCTCCGCATGATGCCGGTACCAGTCACTGGTGAAGCGGAGTTGCGGGTCAGCGCGCCGCTTCTCGCGGAGGAACTCCGCGAAGCGAGGGTACCCGCGCTCAACCTGTTCGCGCGTGGCCCAGCGGTGATAGGTGAGGAAGTAGTTGCCGTCGCGCTCCTGCGCCACGTCGATCAGCGCACGGAACGCGTCCGCGGCCCGCGCTTCTCCCTCCGGCCCGTGCTCCACGTGGAGGTTGAAGATGACGCAGGCATAAGACTGCTTCGCCCACGGCAGCACGGTCTCGTCGTCGCGCTCGATGAGGCGCACCGTGCCGTAGACCACGTTCTCTTTCCGCCTGCGCAGGTCTTCGCCGGCGGCGGCCATGAAATCGGCCAGCCGCGTGCGCGGCACATAGAGCTCGGTGATCATCTCGGTTGCCCGCGCGGTGCGGAGCAGCGGATCGAGCGCGCGGTGGTAGTCGTCCGGATAGAAGCTGAGCTGATGCTCGTCCGACCAGTACACCTGCCCCGACGTCGAGAGGTAGTACCCGACGTAGCGCTCGAAGGCCTGCTTTTTGTCCGCATGCGCGAGATAGAGAAGGCGCATCCAGTCCTCGGGCTTCAGCTCCGCCTGCGCCTCCGGCGGCTGCTGCGAGACCGGCCGGTAGCAGGAGAAGACGCCCTTGCGCAAAAAGTCGGGGGAGGCGTCGTCGATGGAGAACTGGAAGTCGCCGTAGAGGAACCCCTCCGCGATGCGCGACTCGAACGCGCGCATGACCGTCTCGACGTCCTGCACCTCGACGACGCGCTGCACCGGCTGCCTTTGTGAGAGGCGCAGGCGCACCGAGGTGACGACACCGAACAGGCCATAGCCGCCGATCGCGTGCGAGAAGAGCTCGCGGTTCTTCGTGCGGCTGCACTCGAGCAGCTCGCCCTGCGCGTCGACGAGCGTGAACGATTCCACGTCCTCGACGAACGGCTTCATGGTCAGCCCGCGCCCGTGCGCGTTCGCGGCGATCGCGCCGCCGATCGATAGCCGGTCCGCGCCGGTCTGTTTCTGCCGGATGCCCCACTTCGTCGGGCGCAACGCGGCGATCAGCTCCGGCCACTGGATCCCCGCCTCGACGTCGGCGATCCCCGCCGCCTCGTCGACGCCGAGGACGCGCTTCATGCCGTTCATGTCCAGGAGCGTGGCGTTCGACGCGAACTGCTGTCCGCCCATCGCATGCCGTCCGCCCGCTACGCAGATCGGGCCGCGGCCGATCGCGCGGCGCAGCTCCTCGAGCGATTCCGGCCGTACGACGTTCGAGACCCAGGTGCGATTGAGCTGCGAATGGATGTCGTTCACCCACGCGCCGCGCTCGCGCATCGAGACGCAGGACGCCTGCGCGAGCGTGGCCAGTCCGGCCAGCTCGAGAAATTCACGCCTGTTGAGCATGGCTGGATTGTACCCGCGGCACGTCGCATGCTTGGCCTCGGTGCGTGGAGCTCCGGACGGCCGCACCGCTCATTCCGCCCCGCCCGACGCTGAACAAGCTGCGCGCGGTGGCCGCCGAATGCACCGCCTGCGATCTCTGGAAGATCGGGACGCAGACGGTGTTCGGCGAGGGGAAACAGCGCTCGCTGATCATGTTCGTCGGCGAGCAGCCGGGAGACAAGGAAGACCTCTCCGGTCGCCCCTTCGTCGGCCCCGCCGGCGCGTTGCTCGACCAGTCGCTGGAGGAGGCGGGGATCGATCGCGGCAAGGTCTACGTGACGAACGTCGTCAAGCATTTCAAATGGGAGCCGCGCGGCAAGCGCCGCATCCACAAGAAGCCGAACGCGGTGGAGATCACCGCCTGCCGCCCCTGGCTCCAGTCGGAGATCGACGTGATCAAGCCCCGCGCGATCATCTGCCTCGGCGCGACCGCCGCCCAGGCGGTCATCAGCCCGAAGTTCAAGGTGTCGGTGCAGAGAGGCCTGTTCGTCCCCTCCGACCTGGCGGAGTACGTGACGGCGACGGTGCACCCGTCCTCGATCCTCCGCGCGCCGTCCGATGAAGCGCGGCGCGTGGAACGGGAGCGGTTCGTGGAGGATCTGAAAAAGATCCGGGCCGCCTTGGGCGATATCGCGGCGTGACTTCGGCCCACGGAGAGCCGACGAGAGGCCTCCGGCGGGCCGGTGTGACCGGCGGCATTTGTTTGCGCACGGACGGCGCTTCGTGCGAGAGGCGTGCGTTCAGCCTTGGGCGACCAGTGCTGCCGGTCACACCGGCCCGCCGGAGGCCCCCGGTCGGTTCTCCGTGCCTAGTTCGTGGCGTGGTACTTCACCATGCGCCACTGGTAGTAGCCGGTCTGGTCCTTCGAGCCGATGTGGCCGTAGGGGTAGCCGCTGAACGTCTTCTCGCCGTTCTGGGCGGGGATGCGGCAGGTGGACGTGCCGTAGACGACCGTCCCGTAGCCGATCACCTCGTCCGCGCTCGACCAGATCGTGTAGACGTACGACCCTTCGTAGTGGCTGGCGCCCGCGAGGTCGACCAGGAATGACGACACTCCGTACGGACCGAAGCCGCCGACGAGGTAGCCGGGGTAGAGGCCGTTCGTCGAGCCGCAGGTGGGCGTCGTGGGGCCGGTCATGTAGCAGGTGGTGAGGCCGCGGTTCGCTCCCGCGATGCCGACGAACGTATCGACGGAGGTGGTCAGCGACGCGCCGAGGTTGTAGCTGCCGCCGGCGAGGGAGTCGGAGGCCGCGCCTCCCTTGATCACCTTCCGGGCGAGCGTCACACCCATCGAGTGGGTCACGATGTCGACCTTCGTCGCGCCGGTGTACGCCTTCACGGCCAGCACGAACGCGCGCAGGCGCGTCAGGTTGTCCTTCGAGTGGTACTGCTGCGACGACAACGCCGCACTGGCCGGGCCCCAGGTCGTCGCGTACAGCTCGGCCGAGGTGTAGCCCTGCGACTGGAAGTAACTGATGCTCGAGGACCAGCCGGTAGCCAGCGACGAGCCCGTGCCGAGGGCGGAGTCCGAGTTGCCGTGGATGAAGATCACGGGCTGGTTCACGACCGGCTGCCCGGCGTACGTGCGCCCGCCGTAGCTCCCGCCCGCCACGTCCGCGCGGTCGAAGTTGTACGACGAGTAGCCGTTCGCGCTCAGCCAGTTTTTGAAGTCGGCTGTGAGCTGCGCGTGAGCGGTCGAGGCGAAGAAGAGGAGAGAGGCGAGGATCAGATGTCGCAAGACATCATTCTATCTGCACTTCTCCCCGTACTCGGTCCGGAGGCTCGGCGCCACGCCCGACATCGCGTTCACGATGGCGGTGAGGTCCGCCGGCATCGGGAGGGGATCGTCGATCCACTCCACCGTCCGCTGCGAGCCTGCTTCATCGATCGTCAGGATGTACTCGATGCGGTCGCAGCAGCGGTCCTCCGGCGCGTAGGACTCCTTCCACTGATCCCTGCGCGCCTTCGCCAGCAGGTTCGTGAATCGCGTCAGCTCCTCGGCCGTCGCATCGAAGGTGCAGCTCCTGCCGCCGAAGGCCGTGATCTCCACCTTCCCGTCGGAGTTGATCGCCCAGCTGCCATTGCCGCGTCCGGTGATCCCGCCGGAGGTCGTGATTCCCATCCGCCAGGGGGTGGCGGGGGCCGAAGTTTGCGCGGTCGTACACGACATCATCAAAAGAGCCGCCATCAAGGAAAGCTTCATAGCATTCTCCGCGTTGTAGATTTTATCGAGCTAACAGTACGGTTTCGCGCACTTTCTTGCACGCCTAATACCGCCGTCGTACACTCGCTGCACCACACGTATGACCGTCGAATCGACCCTTTTCCCGCGCCTCTACTCGGCAACCAGCTCCGGGAAAAAGAATGAAGGAGCAGGCTGATGGCCATTGTCCCCTCTGATAAGTTGAAAGCATGCGAAACGGCACTCTCGCAGATCGAGCGCCAGTTCGGTAAAGGCTCGATCATGCGCCTCGGCGCGAAGGAGTTCATCCCGATCGCGGCGATCTCCACCGGCTCGATCGGTGTCGACGCGGCCCTTGGGGTCGGCGGCGTGCCGCGCGGCCGCATCATCGAGATCTTCGGACCGGAGTCTTCCGGTAAGACGACCCTCTCGCTGCACATCATCGCCGAGGCGCAGCGCGCCGGCGGGCTGGCGGCGTTCATCGACGCGGAGCACGCGCTCGACGCCGAGTACGCGAAGAAGCTGGGCGTCGACGTCGACAACCTCCTCGTGTCGCAGCCCGACTCGGGCGAGCAGGCGCTGGAGATCGCCGAGGTGCTGGTGCGCTCCGGTGCGATCGACGTGATCGTCATCGACTCGGTGGCCGCGCTCGTGCCGCGCGCCGAGCTCGAAGGCGAGATGGGCGATTCTCATGTAGGTTTACAGGCACGATTGATGTCGCAGGCGATGCGCAAATTAACAGCCATTCTTGCGAAGTCAAAAACGTCTATGATTTTCATCAACCAGATCCGCGAGAAGATCGGCGTGATGTTCGGCAATCCCGAGACCACCACCGGCGGCCGGGCGCTGAAGTTCTACTCGTCGGTCCGCCTCGACATCCGCCGCACGAACCAGATCAAGGAAGGGGAGGAAGTGGTCGGCTCCCGCGTCAAGGTCAAGGTCGTGAAGAACAAGGTCGCGGCACCATTCCGCCAGGCGGAGTTCGACGTCGGCTACGGCGAGGGGATCTCCAAGACCGGCGAGCTCCTCGACTTCGGCATCGAGCACAAGATCATCGAGAAGTCGGGCTCCTGGTTCTCCTACGGCGACGTCCGCCTCGGCCAGGGACGCGAGAACGCGAAGCTCTTCATCCGCGAGAACGCCGACCTCTCCAGCGAGATCGAGGTGAAGGTCCGCCGCCTCCTCGGCATCGGCGGTCCCGAGCTGCACGTGATCGAGGGGGGAGAGCCGGCGGCGCCCGCGAAGCCGGAGCGGATGGTCAGGAAGTAGCCGCTTGCGGCTGGATCAGGCCATCGCCGCACGTTATCCCGAGCTCTCGCGCCGCAAGGCGCGGGAGCTCATTTCACAAAAGCGCGTTTTAGTGAACGATCGTCCGGTCGGCGTGGCCTCGCGCGAGGTGAGCGACCGCGACCGCATCGTGATCGTCGAGGAGCTCACCGACCTGACCGTGCTCCGCGAGACGCTCGACTGGATCGCGATCGACAAGCCTCCCGGGATGTCCACCTCGCCGGTGCGGGGGCGGAATCAGCGCTCCCTCGAGGAGCTGCTGCGGCTGCGCTACGGGATGATCTTCGTCGTCCACCGCATCGACACGCAGACCAGCGGAGCGGTGGTCTTCGCGAAGCGGCATCGGGCCGCGGCGGAGCTGTCGGCGCTCTTCGCCTCGCGCGAGATCTCGAAGACGTATCTCGCCGTGGCGGAAGGGTCGATCGAAAAAGAGACCACCATCGAGTCGGCGATCGGAGGCAAGGACGCCCACACCATCGTCCGCCCGCTGACGCAGCTCGACGGCATGACGCTCCTCGAATGCGAGATCCTCACCGGCCGCATGCACCAGATCCGCATCCACCTCCGCTCCATCGAGCGCCCGGTGGTCGGCGACCGCCGGTACGGCTCGACGATGTCCGCCCCGCGGATGCTGCTGCACGCCTGGAAGCTGGGGCACCGGTACTTCGGTGAGACGCTGGTGGCGCCGGTGCCGCGGGACTTTCCGTCGCTGCCGTAGTTAGTCAAAGCGGTGACTGCGGTCACCGCACTCCAAACCGGACCACGGCAGGTGCGATACGATCCCCCGGATGGACGAAATGGTCATTCACGCAACGACCGTCATCTGCGTCCGCCGTGATGGCCAGGTGGCGATGGCCGGCGACGGGCAGGTCACCGTGGGCAACACGGTCATGAAGCATGGCGCGGCCAAGGTCCGGCGCCTCTACCACGACAAGATTCTCTCCGGCTTTGCCGGTTCCGCGGCGGACGCGTTCGCGCTCTACTCCCGCTTCGAGGCGAAGCTCGAGGAGTACCGCGGCAACATGGAGCGCGCCGTGGTCGAGCTCGCGAAGGACTGGCGGATGGACAAATACCTGCGCCAGCTCCAGGCGATGCTCATCGTCGCGAACTCGGAGCGCGCCTATCTGATCTCCGGCACCGGCGATCTCATCCAGCCGGACGACGGCATCCTGGCCATCGGCTCCGGCGGTTCGTTCGCCCTCGCCGCCGCCCGCGCCCTCGTCAAGCACACGCCGATGACCGCGGCGCAGGTGGCCGAGGAGTCGCTGCGCATCGCCTCGGAGATCTGCATCTACACCAACGACCACATCACCGTCGAAACCCTTTGAAATCCATGGTCATCCAATTGCCGTCCTCTCTCGACGACTCCGCGCTGGACGCGGAGCGTCTCACCCCGAAGGAAATCGTCCGCGAGCTCGACAAGTACATCGTCGGCCAGCGCGCCGCGAAGCGCGCGGTGGCCATCGCCCTGCGCAACCGCTGGCGCCGGCAGCAGCTGCCGGCGGACATGCGCGACGAGATCGCGCCGAAGAACATCATCATGATCGGGCCGACCGGCGTCGGCAAAACCGAGATCGCGCGCCGGCTGGCGCGGCTGACGCGCTCGCCGTTCCTCAAGATCGAAGCGTCGAAGTTCACCGAGGTCGGCTACGTCGGCCGCGACGTCGAATCGATCGTGCGCGACCTCACCGAGATCGGCGTGAAGCTGGTCAAGGACGAGAAGAACAAGATGGTCCGCGAGACCGCGGAGAAGAACGCCCGCGAGCGCATCCTGGACATCCTCCTCCCCGACTCCCGACCGCCGCGCGCGCGACCGGCGTTCGTGTCCGGTCCGGAGCCCGAGGATTCGTCGGCCGAGACGCGGGAGAAGCTCGGACGCTGGCTCGACGAGGGAAAGCTCGACGAACGCGAGATCGAGGTCGACATCAAGGACCAGGGGGGCTTCCCGTCGTTCGAGATTTTCACGCCGCAGGGCGTGGAAGAGATGGGCGTCAACGTCAAGGACATGATGGGCGGCCTCTTCGGCAACAAGACCAAGCGCAAGAAGATGCGCCTCGGCGACGCGCGAGAGATCCTGATCCAGGAAGAAGCGGAGAAGCTGCTCGACCAGCAGAACGTGGCCCGCGAGGCGATCGACCGGGTGGAGCAGAGCGGGATGGTGTTCCTCGACGAGATCGACAAGATCGCCGGGCGCCAGAATGCCGCGAACGGTCCCGACGTCTCGCGCGAAGGCGTGCAGCGCGACCTCCTGCCGATCGTGGAAGGGACGACCGTCAACACGAAGTACGGGATGGTGAAGACGGACCACATCCTCTTCATCGCCGCCGGCGCGTTTCACGTGTCGAAGCCGTCGGACCTGATCCCCGAGCTGCAGGGCCGCTTTCCGATCCGCGTCGAGCTCGAGTCGCTGACCGAGAACGATTTCGAGCGCATCCTGCGCGAGCCGAAGAACGCGTTGACCACGCAGTACGTGGCGCTGCTCGGCACCGAGGGGGTCACGCTCACGTTCCATGACGACGCGGTGCGCGAGATCGCCCGCTACGCCGCGCTGGTGAACGAGAAGACGGAGAACATCGGCGCGCGCCGGCTGCATACGATCCTCGAGCGCCTCCTCGACGAGCTGTCGTTCGAGGCCACCGATATGGGCGGGCAGGAAGTGGCGATCGACGCGGCGTACGTGCAGCGCGTGCTCGAAGGCGTGATCAAGGACGAAGACCTCTCGCGGTACGTGTTGTAAACCCTTGCGTGCGCATGCGCGTAAACCGGCCGATGCGCACGCTCTTCTTCAGCCCTGACGATCCGGCCCGCCCGCGCCCGGCGTGGCGAGCGCTGGTTCACAGCGGCGCGTGGTTCGTCGTGCTGCTTCTGCTGATGCTTCCTGCCATCGGCATCGACTCCGCCCTCGGCGGCGAGGCACTGCGCGAGGGAGAGGCGGACAGTCACCTGCCCTTCACCCTCCTCATGTGCACCGCGGCGCTGATCGCCGCGCGTTTGCTTGCGCGCCGCATGGACCACCGTCCGATCGCCGACTACGGCCTGCGTCTCGACCGCTCCTGGGGGCGCGACTACCTGGTCGGACTGGCCTTCGGCGCGCTGCAGATGACGTTCGTCTTCGGCGTGCTCCGTGCCGGCGGCTGGATCGAGATCGAATCGATCCAGCTCACCTCCGCGATCGCCATCGGCCTGCTGGTCGACTTCCTCGTGCATCTCTGCGTCGGCTTCGGCGAAGAGCTGACGTCCCGGGGTGGGCTGCTCGTCAATCTCGAAGAGATGTTCCGCTTCAGCCGCCTGCATCCGGCTGTACCGGCATTCCTCGCGACCGCGATCACGTCGACGATCTTCGGCATGATGCACGCCGGCAATCCGAACGCATCATCGATCAGTACGTTCAATCTCGTGGTTACCGGTGTGGCGCTCGCGATTCCGGTGCTGCTGACGCGGCAGCTCGCCATCTCCATGGGCGCGCACACCAGCTGGAACTTCATGCAGGGCGCGATCCTCGGGTTTCCGGTGAGCGGCCAGCTGCTGGTGAAGCCGGTCATTGATACCGAGGCTACCGGCCCGCCGTTTCTCACCGGCGGCGCCTTCGGACCCGAGGCGGGCGTGCTGATGTTCGTCGCCGATGCGCTGCTGGTGGCCGCGACCATCGTTTACGTGAAGAAGACGCGCGGGCGCGTGGCCATCCTCCCGCCGCCTCCGCTCCCTGTATATGATTTTCCCGCCATGACGATTGCCAGCGTGAACCCCGCGACCGGAGAAGTCCTCGCGACGTTCGAAGCGCTCACGAGCGCGGACGTCGAGCAGAAGCTGCAGAAGGCGGCGGAGGCATTCACCGTCAACCGCGCCCGCAGCTTCGACGAGCGGGCGCAGCGCATGCGCAGGGCGGCCGAGATCCTGGAGGAGCGTGCGGATTCGCTGGCGCGGACGATCACGCTGGAGATGGGAAAGCCGCTCGCGGCGGCGGTGGCCGAGGTGCGCAAGTGCGCGAACGTCTGCCGCCATTACGCGCAGCACGCGGAGCAGTACCTCGCGCCGGAGCACATCGCAACCGACGCGCAGGAGAGCTACGTCCGCTTCGATCCGCTCGGCGTCGTGCTGGCCGTGATGCCGTGGAACTTCCCGTTCTGGCAGGTGTTCCGTTTCGCCGCTCCCGCGCTGATGGCCGGCAACGTCGGCCTGCTCAAGCACGCCTCGAACGTGCCGCAGTGCGCGCTACTGATCGAGGACATCCTGCGCGAGGCCGGCTTCGACCACGGCGAGTTCCAGACGCTGCTCATCGGCTCGGACAAGGTCGCGGCGCTGCTGGATGACGAGCGGGTGAAAGCTGCCACGCTCACCGGCAGCGAGCCGGCCGGCGCAAGCGTCGCCTCGAGCGCGGCGAAGCGGATCAAGAAGAGCGTCCTGGAGCTCGGCGGGAGCGATCCCTTCGTGGTCATGCCGTCTGCCGATCTCGAGACGGCGGTGAAGACCGGCATCAAGGCGCGCATCGTCAACAACGGCCAGTCGTGCATCGCGGCCAAGCGCTTCATCGTGCACGAGGAGATCGCGGACGAGTTCGAACAGCGGTTCGTCGCGGCGATGGAAGCGCTGCAGGTCGGCGATCCGTTGGAGGGGTCGACTGACGTGGGACCGCTCGCCACACCGCAGATCGTCGACGACATCGCGAAGCAGGTCGACGCGAGCGTGAAGGCGGGGGCGACGCTGCTGACGGGCGGCAAGCGCCTGCGCGACCGCGGGAACTTCTACGCGCCGACGGTACTGCGCGACATTCCGCAGAACGCGCCGGCATACGCCGAGGAGACGTTCGGTCCGGTTGCGTCGCTGTTCCGCGTGAAGAGCGCGGAAGAGGCGGTGCAGCTCGCCAACGCCACCATCTTCGGCCTCGGCGCGAGCGTCTGGACCAACGACCCCGCGGAGACGGAGCGCTTCATCGCGGACATCGAATCAGGGCAAGTGTTCGTCAACGCGATGGTGGCCTCCGACCCGCGTATCCCGTTCGGCGGCACGAAGCACTCCGGCTTCGGCCGCGAGCTCGGCGTCTACGGCATCCGCGAGTTCACGAACATCAAGACGGTCTGGATCGCGAAGTAGCGCTCGCACCACTGTCATCCTGAGCGGGGTCGGCAGGGCGGGTGTGAAGCGAAGGACCCCCTGCGGTGCACGAGACTCGCGCTGTCGGAAGGGGGTCCTTCGCTTCACACCCGCCCAACCCCCTCGCTCAGGATGACAGCGGTGTTCTTCGTTACTTCGCCGGGTAGAACAGCCGCAAATAATCTTCCTGCTTCGACGTCGACCAGATCTCTTCGACCGTGTTGTCGTCGAAGCGGAACCGCACCGCCTTGATGTGGCCTCCGTCCGTCACGTTGCCGGTGATGGAGACGAAGTCGAAGACCAGCTCGTTCGCGTTCGACTTCGCGGTGTTGAGCTTCATGCGCGGCTGGTTGCCGCCGGAGCAGTAGTGCGTCGCCGCGACGGAATCGTTCTCGAGCGAATACACCGTCACCATCTCGTGCGGGTCTCCGGCGAACATGGTCTCGATGACCGCGGTGCCGTTGGCGGTGACGCGATAGTCGACCTTCGTCTTCTCGCCGTCCACGGTCATCATCGCCGGCGAGTGATCGCCGGCCAGCGCTTTCAGCTTCTCGAACGCCGCGTTCGCACCCGCCGGCTTCGCCGCGTGGTCGTGGTCCGCGTACGCGGTCACGCCGGTGAGCGCGAGGACGAACATGAACGCGGCTGCGGCCTGGCTGCGGCCCGCATTCGCGGGGCGGCCGTAGCGCTGCGTGGCCCAGCCGATCACGCCGCCGAGCAGGCTGCCCGGGACCATGATCTGCCACCAGTAATGCTCGCCCGTCGTCGGATCCGGCATCGCGGCGACAGCGAACGCGAGCAGCAGGCCGACCGCGAAGCCGAACGCTATCCCCTTCGGCACCGACTGCACCTTGCGGGCGAACCACCCCGCCGCCACGCCCGCGATCACGCCCTTGATCGTCGAGAAGAAGACGATCTCCAGGATCTGCGCGCGCACCTGCGGCGTGAACCACGCCGTCAAGCCATCGATGGCACCGAGCACGGCGCCGACGAGCAATCCCACCAGTACTTTGTTCATCGATCCATTCCTCCACCAGCTTGATTCAACGTTCCGCCGGAATCCTTTAGAGCTTCATCGAAAAAAAGACGATCACGCGCATGACCAGGTACGCGGCGACGATCGCCAGCAGCGCGCGATGCCGCCCGATCCAGCGGCCGGAGCGCTCGAAGACGCTCTCGCGATACGCGCTCACCGGCTCGCCGTCGAGAAAGCACAGCACGTCGGTCGCGAGCTCGCGCGCGTCGGCGTAACGGTCGCGCGGCTCCTTCGCCATGGCCCGCTGCACGATCGCCTGCAGTGGCCGCGGGACGGGTTCGCCGTGCAGCAGGAACTGCAGCATCGCGCCGAGGGCGTAGATGTCGGAGCGGGCGTCGGCACGCTCGCCGCGGGATTGCTCGGGCGGCATGTAGCCGAGGGTCCCGACGATGACGCGGTCGTGCTCGACGTCGTCCGTGCGCGCGACGCCCCAGTCCATCACCAGCACCGCGCCGAACTCGCCGACCATCACGTTCTCCGGCTTCAGGTCGCGGTGCACGACACCGTTCGCATGCGCGAACGCGACCGGCTCGCAGATGCGCGTGAAGAGACGCAACGCCTCGGTACGTCCCCGGTGGTCGCGCCTCCACTCGTCCAGCCGCACGCCGCGCACGAGCTTCATCGTGTAATAAAGACGGCCGTCGGCGAGCACGCCCGTGTCGTGCACCGGCACGATGCCGGGATGTTCGAGCGCGGCGATGATCTGCGCCTCGCCGCGCGCCGGATCGTCGACCACCTTCATGGCCACGCTGCGGTCGAGCTCCCGATCGTGGACCTCGTACACCACTCCCATCCCGCCGCGCCCGAGCTCGCGCACGAGCTGATAGCGCGTGCCGGTGAGGTCAGGCGTCTCCGCGATGTATTGCAGGTGGGAGAGCGTGTCGTCGGAGAGCCACGTCATCGCGAGCCTCCGAGGAGCGCACGCGCTTCGGCACGAAACTCCCGCTCCGTGGCCGTGACCTCTCGCAACGCCTCCAGCACCTGCTCGCGGAAGCGGCGGCGCATGGCGGCGAGGTAGTTCGTCACCTGCGTCTCGGCGATGCCATATCGCGCGGCCAGCTCGCGGTACGAAGTTTCCCGTTCGCGCTCGAGGTCGTACCTTTCGAAGATCGCAAAGTGCGTCTGCTTTCCCTCGACCGCACACGCCGCACGCAAGCGCTCCACTGCGACGGAGAACACGCTGCGCACCCACTCGCGATGGAAGTACTCATCCGGCGCGACCGGAGCGCTGTCGCGCCCGATCTCGGCCTCGGCGGCCTCGAAGTCGAGATGCACTTCCGCGCCCCCGCGCTTCAGCCGCTGCCCCGCCTTCCAGTCGTTCGACACGTGCCGGTCGAACAGCAGCCGCAGGAACGTGCGAAAGCTCGCCTTCGCCCCGTCGTACGTGGCCAGCGATTCCTTCTCGAACGCGCGCGTGAAGAAGCTCTGCGTCAGGTCCTCCGCGTCTTCCCGCGACCGGTGCCACGCCACGCGCGCGTACTTGTACAGCGGCTTCCAGTAGCACGCCACCAGCGTGTCGAACGCGCGCGTCCGCTCGGCTGCGTCCGCGCTCGCCAACGCAATGACGACGCTACGGCGCGTCGTGGGGAAAGGGGCAACGCTCATAAAGGACCGGTGGGGGTAAGGGTAGCACCGCCGCGATGCCGTTGATCATGCACTACGAACGACACGTGCTCTGCGCAGCGATGCGAGTCACTTCACGGTGAACAGCAGCGCGCGTGCATTCGGTTGGGCGGGTGAGGGCAGCTCGTAGATCAAGCTGGCGACGATCTCCTGTGGCGCGGCCGGAGGGCAGGTATCACAGCCGTGGCGGCTCAGCACTTTGCCGAACGCCGGCATGAGCGCACCACCGGTCGTCTGGTCCAGCGAAAGGAGGGTCAGCGTTCCCTTGTGATAGGCGAGTGCGAGCTCGCTCGACTGGAGGGAGGCCAGCGGAGATTCAGCCTTCTTCGAGCTTTTCCGAGCCCGCTCGTACCACTTCGTCTCATTCCGGCGCGCGGTGTCGATGTCGAGGATTTTTCGATGGTCGAGGTATTTGTAGGCGCTGAACTGCGGGAATGACTCCAGCACGAACAAGCTTCCCGGCGCTTTCGTCGGTACGGCCTGGTAACCCCACCACTCATGGGCGATCTCGTGCGCGAGCACGAATTCCGCGAGATTGCTCGTTCCGCCCGTAATCGGATCGTGGGTCTGCACGATGCGCTCGCTGAGCGCGACGACACTGTCGAACGTGACCGCCTCGCCCGAGGGAGCGGGTGTCTCGAGGATCGTCAGCGCCGGCCGGCCGTAGCGCGGCCAATGCTGCTGATAGAACGCCACCGCCGCCCTGCTGATCTCCGCGAGCGCACCCGGCTCGCGCTTGGCGCGGTAGACCTCGATGGCGGGCTCGCCGGCGGCGGCGGGGACGATCGTCGTCGCGAAACGGGCGCAAGCAATGACGAAGCGGTTGTACTGCGGCGGACTCACCCGGAATACCGACTGCGTGCCGGCGACCGTCCGCGTCCCCGGACCGACGGACGTATAGCCGGCGGGAGCCACAATCCGAATCGTGCCTGTGGCCTTGTCGCTCAACGTGTAGCTTTCGCTCTCGCAGGCCGCGGGACGGCGCGAGCCCCCCTTCGGGGGCGCGCCGAAGCAGGACAGGCGCCGCGGCGCGATCAGCAGATCGGAATCGGTGAGAAAGAAGGCTTGCGGCAGGACCTTGTCGTGGACGTTGAGGTCGAACGGGTTGGCCGCGTGAATCACGCCCGAATAAAGCAGCCGGACATTCTTTCCCGCCGGCAACGGTGCAGGAAATTCGACGTAAACGTAATTGCGCAGCCGCGTGAGTTTGTGTTGTCCGGCGCCGTCCAGACGAACATCCTCGAGCGTCAGGACACCGGGCAACTGCAGATAGGCGACGCGAAGCGAAGTCCCGGGACCGTTCTGCAGCGCAATGGCACCCGAGACGCGGATCGTCTTCCGGACCGGCTCATAGGTGAGCGCCAGCTCGTAGCCGCGCAGCCGGAGCCGTGATTCCAGGTCGTTCGCCGATCCGATCCGCTCGAGCCGCCGCATGGAGACGGAGCGGTATTTGGCGAGGCTGTTCTGCTGAAGCTGCAGCAGCACGATGGCCAGCGGCAGAAAGACAGCGACCGCGGCGATGATCGCGCGTCGCGAACCGCGCCGCTTTTCCCGATCGTGGTCGATCATCGCGGCGACGATCGATTTTTCCAGAGGCTGGAAGCGATGCAGGATCACGAGCAGCACTCCTGCAGCGGCGATCCAGTACGCGCGGAACAGCCACTCGCCGGCGAAATACAGCGGCATTGCCGCGTAACTGCTCAGCCGCACCGGCACCGTCGACGCAAACCCGATGAACGACGTGAGGTGCCACTTCGTGCCGAAGACGATCACGAACGCCGCGTAAAGCACGAACAGCAGCAACGTCAGCCACGTCCGGCGCGTCAGCGCATGGAGAAAGATCGTGAAGATCCCGATCAACGTCAGGTCGACGATGAAGCCGATGGCCAGCCAGAGCAGCGTCGTGCCCGGGATGTCCGGCCAGGCGCGGCTGGCCACCGCGATGGCGCCAGCCGTCAGCACCGTCGTCACGAACGCGAGAAAAACGCTGATGCTGACCGTGGCGAGCACATACGGAGCCGGCCTGCCCGCGAAGCGGCGCTGCGCAAGACCGCCGATGACATTGTGCCGCCACGACGAGACGAAGATCAGGAACAGCGCCGCAATGATCGGGAACGCGCGCAGCGCGATCTCGATGGCCGTGCGTGATTCCGGCACGACGCGAAACCCATAGACTTCGACCGTTCCGCGGGACAGCAGCCAGGCGACCAGAGCAAAGTACGCCGCCGGCACCAGGACCGCGAGCGTTAGCCGGGTGATAGACCTTTGCACTGCCATGAGACGAAGACTACGACAGTCTGCGCATCTTCATGCCGTCGAGCGCGCCGAGCCTCTGCAGCAGGCTCTGGTCTGCGTGCGGATGCGGCCCGTCGGTCCTGCCGTCCTGCGCGATGTCACCCGGTGCGCCTTCGAAGGCCACTTCGCCGCGGTCGAGGATCACTACGCGGTCGACGTTCGCCAGCAGCGCTCCCTGGTGCGCGATGATGACGAAGGTGACGCGGCCGCGCAGATCGTCGATGAGCGCCTTGATGCTCTGCTCGCTGACGACGTCCAGTGACGCCGTGGCTTCGTCGAGAATCATGATGCTCGGCCGGCCGGCCAGTGCGCGCGCGATGGAGATCCGCTGCCGCTGCCCGCGCGACAGGTCCTTGCCGTGTTCCTGCAGGACTGTTTTGTACCCGTCCGGCAGAGTCATGATGAAGTCGTGGATGCGCGCGCTCATCGCCGCCTGCCGCACATCCGCCTCGGAGATCCATTCGCGTCCGAAGGTGATGTTCTCGAAAATCGAGGCGGCAAAGAGGAACGGCTCCTGGGGGACGAGGGCGATCTCCTGCCGCACGTCGATCGGGCTGACACCGGCGGCGGTTCCGTTCTGCGTCAGCCGGATCGCGCCCGACTTCGGCCGATAGAGGCCGCACAGCAGCGCCGCCAGCGTCGACTTGCCGGCGCCGCTCTCGCCGACGACGGCGTTGACGCGTCCGGGCAGGAGGCTGAAAGTGACGTCGGTCAGTGCCGGCGCGTCCTTCCCCGGATAGGCAAAGGAGACGTTCTCGGCGAGGAAGCCATACGGTTCCGACGCCGGATCCTGCCGCTGGGGCTCGCTATCAGTGACGGCCGCCGGCGCCAGACCGGTGAGCATCCCCTCGTGCTTGGTCAGCATGATGCTCGACTGGCGCAGCCGGCCGGCCAGGTAGCCGACCTGGCTGCCCGACATGACCAGCACGATCGCATACGAGAAGTACGACACGAGCTGGTCGACGGTCATGTTGTCCGTCTGCAGCGCGCGCATTCCGTAGTACGCAACGACGCTCATGACGCTCGCGAACAGCACGAGCGACACCGGGCTGATGCTGGCCACGAGAAGGAGGAAAAGGCGAACGCGCTTGAAGAGCTCGCGCAGCGCGTCATTGAAGCGGCCGCTCAGGTAGTCGACCCGGTTGTAGGCCTGCACGATCGTGACGTTGGCCGCGCCCTCGAGCAGGAGGCCGATCACCTTCGCGCGATAGCGCTGGATCGACATGATCGCCTTGTTGGCGTTCCGGATCATCAGGACGATGAACGTGCCCAGGACTGCGATGCCGGCGAACGCCAGCAGCGTCAGCTTCAGGTCGATATAAAGCAGCGCGCCCAGGCAGCCGAGGACGGTCAGCGCATAACGGACGAAATTCAGCAACGTGCCCGAAAGGCCGTCCTGGATGAGCGAGAGGTCCGACGAAAACTCGGAAGCGATCTCGCCCAGGTGTTTCGGCGACTGCTCATCGAGCGGCTGGGCGAGCATGTTCCGGTAGAAGCGCGCGCGCAGGTCATTGACGATTTTCTCGGAAGCGATCGCCGCCATGAACGCGTAGGTGACCGTCGCCACCGCATCGACCAGCAGCAGGGCCACGATGATGTAGAGCGCGTTCAGCGCCGCCGGGGCGCTCTTCCCCGCTTCGAGGAGGTGGAACGAGTTCACGACGTCGCCGAGGAACCGGGGGACGAAGAGGACAGTAGCCGTGCCTAGCAGCAGTGCGAGCGACGCGGCGATATAGGACCCGCGCTGGCTCCGGACCAGCCTCAATAATGCGAACCGGTCTGTCATGCTGTACCGCCGACCGCTTCGATCATGAACAGCCACACCGCGTTGAGCGTGAGCGGCAGGTGGAGCGTCAGCTCCGGATCCGCCGCCGCGCCCGACTTCTCGGACAGCCGGTCGACGAAGCCGTAGCGGCCGTCGCGCCGGCGCTGCAGAGCAATGAAGTCGACGCCGTCCCGCGCCTCGTCACAAGGAATGCCCCACTGCATGACCGCGCGCAGGAGCTTGCAGCCGAGATCGAGACGGTAGTTGCGCAGCTCGCCGAGGGCGATCAGCGCGAGGATCCGGCTCTGCGGCTCGTCCAGGCGGACGCGGTTCGCCACGAGGTGGTCCGCCAGGTCGGACAGGCGCGGCACTGGGGCGGTGATCCACGACTCTTCCTCGTCGAGCAGGTTCGCGGCGTCCTTCGACGCCTTTACCGGCTTGGCCGGGAAACCGAGCTCGGAAAGAAGCGAGGCGATGACGCGCACGCGGCCGATCGAGCGGACCTCCGACGGCTGCTTCTCCAGCTCGGGACCGATCTTCGCGAGGAGCTCGCGCAGTGGCGCGACCTCCCGCCCTTCGCGTTTCATCATGCGATGGATCTCGATGAGCGCCAGCGGGTCGAGGTCGGGATTCCCCTGCGGCGCCAGGCGGGCGAGGTCATTCGCGAGCGTCGCCGCTTCCTCCGCGAGCGCGGACCATGCCGGCTCCGGTGCAAGCGTCGCGAGACAGCACCTGCCGAACAGGGACTGCACGCGTACGACGGGCGTGGCGTACCGGTCGCGGACGTTTTCGAGATAGTTGCTGGTGCGCTCGATCTGTTCGGCCGAGAGCCGCGTCGTGGTCATGGTCATCACTGTCATGGTGTCTTCCTATTCGGGCGAGCAGAGAGCGAGGGCGATCGTGCTTCGCAGACGCAATCCCCGCTCGCTGCGCTCGACATGCTCACTATCGGTCTGGCCGGTCGGGGGCGGCGGCAGCAGCTCGCCGTCCGCCGGCGCGATTTCCCGCAGCGCTCCGGCGACGCCGGACCGCAGCATTTCCGGGAGACCGAAGAACTGCGTGCACAGGAACGCCAGCACCGGCGCCCAGTTTCTGTTTCGCTCACGCACCGTCTCGATGAGCATCGCCAGCGGCTGGACCCGCGGCATCAACTGACCGCCGTGCGATTGCAGCTGGATCAATTGCGCGCACATCACGAGAGTGTGCAGATCGAATTCGTCGTAGGGGCGCGCCCGCAGCACGCGCTTGTCGATGACCTTCGCGAAATTCGTGCGGTACGACGCCGTCACGTCGACGGGAACGCCGCTGCGCGAAAGGTACGCATTGATCAGGAGCTGGCGCATCACCGGGATTTCGCTCCTGACGATCAGGCGCCCTTCCGCCAGGGTACGGATCGTTTCCATGTCGGAGGGGCTCCAGGCCTGTGAGCCGCGGGCGAGATAGCTCAGCAGCGCGACGTGATAGGCGAATTCGACGCGCGTGACGACCAGCTCCTCCAGCAGGCCGGAGCGCAACCACCTGGCGCCCGCTTCCGCGAGCAGGCGGCGCAGTGATTCCGCGTCGGAGCCGGCAGGCGCGAGCACGACGATCTCCGCCGCGGCGCCGAGGTCGAAAAACGCCGTCCGCGACGGCGCGGCTTCCATCTCCTCGATGATTCGCGCCAATTGCGCGTAGCACGTGCTCAATACCGGCGTGGTCATTAATTCAAGCGGCATAAGCGGGCGTCTCCTTCGCGGCGAGCGAGAACAGGAGGGCCGCTACGAGTGTGGTGTGGTACGAGTCATTGAATGTCGTCTGTCCGGCCTGCGCACGCGGCAGTGCGCGTAAAGCTGCAACGGTTTCTCCCGACGAGATCGTTGCGGAGACGACGCGCTCGAACGCCTGGCGGAACAGCATCTTGTTCAATGGCGTGTCCGGAACCCTGCAGAAGATCCAGCAGATGAGAAATTCGCCGAGGACGTCGATATTGTCGGAACGCATGACCACGCCCGTGAGCTCCACCAGTTCGTTGTGCAGACGTCGAGTCGTTTCGGCATCCAGCACTTCGGCCACGTCGCGCGTGCCGAAGTTGCTCAGATAGAACGCCGCGTGCGTGAGTGAGTAGAGATCGTCGATCGTATAGCGCGTGTAATGCTGCCTGCGCCCGAACGCGGTGCCGGCGAACCACATCGGCAGCTCCTTCGCGTATTCGGGAGAGATGAGTCCCGCCAGGCAATGCACGCGATCCATTTCGCGATAGGGAACGCGATCCATCCCTTCGAGATATCCGGACGTGTGCAGGAAGCGGCAGAAGTCGAGCTCGAACGGCGGCTCCACGTCATTGGCGGCGAAGAATTCGGCGACCGTGCCGAGAATCGTCGCACCCGACGCATCGAACGAGAAGTGCCGGTGCCAGTCGAATTCGTTCGCCTCGGCAATGGCGCGGTCGCTCAACCGCGAAACGTGCTCGTTCCGAATGTCGTATTTGGCGAGCACACCGAGCAGCAGCATCAGCTCCGTGAGCGGCTTGATTTGCGTGAGCACCGATCGCGACGCCGCAGCTTCTACGCGGAAATCATCGGAATGCTCGGCCAGCCAGCGCAGCGTCGCCGAGGAAAGGTGCTTCAAACGAATGGAGGACAGGAGCCGTTGTACGTAACCCATGACATCACCTGGAGCCGATTACAGACTTGTCGCGCCGATGCGCGGAAATTAGATCGCGCGGCGGAAGAACCGCCACACTCACCACCTGAATTAATCTGGATCAGCGTTAGCGCGCGGGATGGCCGGCAACACGGATCAATTGCGGCCTCGCCCGAGGAACCACACACTCTCTCGCTACGCTACTTCAGGGACGGGAACCGATCTCTCTCTATAAATAAGCCCGCGGTCGAATGAACGACCGCGGGCCTTTACATCGAACCGTACTCAGTGCTGAGTACGAGTGCGATTACGCTGCGCTGACGACGAGCACGTAGTCGCTACCGAACAGGACGTACCAGTGCGGCAGGGTGGCTTCGTTGTGATCGAAGCCGGTGACAGCGGACAAACCAGACGAAATCGAATCATTGAGAAAATTGAACATTTGCCTACCCTCTAAATTGGATTTTGGACTGCCGCCTCACTTGACGGCGAGGCGCAGATTAGGGGAACATTTGTTCCATGTCAACGGAAAATATCAGTTCCATCACAACTTTGTTGCGCCGTGCTCGCTTGACGGCCGGAATTCTTGCCGTCGTTATAGTAGAGGCCGCGTCTGCAAGCGAGTGGCAGCAACGCTGGAGTGTCGCCGGCACCCCCGAATTGGCGGTGTCATCCACAGGCATCGACTTAATTGTCGAGCCGGGCACGGACGGTACGGTCGAGGCAGTTCTCGAAGCCGACGGTGCCGCACTCGGGAATCCCGCCGCCAAAGTCGACCACCGCGTTTCGGGCAACACGATTACGATCGATGCGCGCGCGCGTCCGTTTCTCGGCGCGCGTCACCTGCGCCTCCGCATTCGCGTTCCTCGCCATATCGACGCGGACCTGCGCTCCCGTTCCGGCGCTCTCTCGGTGCGCGGGCTCGAGGGCAACCTGCGATTGGAAACGAGCTCAGGAACGCTCGATGCGGACTCGCTCGGCGGCCGGGTCACGGTCGCGACCCGCACCGGCACGGCACGCTTGAGCGGGCGGTTCGATTTCCTGCACGTCCGCACGCGCTCCGGAGCGATCCAGGCCGATGTGCTGCCTGGTTCCAGACTCGCGTCCGACTGGGAAATTCAGTCCGCCAGCGGATCCGTTTCGCTGCGCGTCCCCTCCTCACTCGCCGCCGAGATCCAGGCTCGCACGTTGAAAGGTGAGATTCGCTCGGACTTGCCGCTCGTCGTCCGGGGGAGACAGGACAGGGAATCTCTGCGTGGCGAGCTGAATGGTGGAGGACCGACGCTCCTCGTCTGGAGCGACCGCGGCTCGATCCGCCTCTCCGCGATCTGATTTCAATTCTTCTGCAATCGACTCCGGCCGCCGTCGCCCGCGGCGGCCGCGATCTCCGCGCGCGCTTACACTTCGCACCATGCAGCTCTCCATCGAGAACGTCAGTAAGAGATACCGCTCCGGCGTGCAGGCGCTGCGCGACCTCACGTTGACGATTCAGCCGGGCGTGCTCGGGCTGCTCGGCCCGAACGGCGCCGGCAAGTCGACGCTGATGCGCATTCTCTCGACGATCACCCGTCCCGATCAGGGACGCGTCCTGTGGAACGGGCAGGACGTCGCCAGGGACCCGGACACGCTGCGGAACGTCCTCGGCTATCTCCCGCAGGATTTCGGCGTTTACCCGAAACTCAACGCCATCGAGTTCCTCGACTACATCGCGGCCGTGAAAGGCATCGACGCCGCGAGTGCACGCAAGCGCATCGACGCGCTGCTCCCGCTCGTCAACCTGGCGGACGCGGCCAGGCGGCCGCTCGGCGGCTACTCCGCCGGCATGCGGCAGCGCGTCGGGATCGCGCAGGCGCTGCTGAACGATCCGCAACTGCTGATCGTCGACGAGCCGACCGCGGGGCTCGATCCGGAGGAGCGGGTGCGCTTCCGTAACCTCCTCTCCGAGCTCTCCGGTGAGCGGGTCGTCATCCTCTCGACGCACATCGTGTCCGACGTGGAGGCGGTCGCGACCGAGATCGTATTGCTCGCGCGCGGGTCGATCGTCGCGAGCGGAGATCCGGAAACGCTGCTCGCCCGCGTGACCGGCAAGGTGTGGGAAGTGATCGTCCCGAGCGCCGACATTCGTGCGTTCCGCGAGACCCACGTCATCAGCAACGCCGCGCATCGTGCGGACGGCGTGCACGCGCGCGTGGTGTCGGAATCGGCACCCGCGGCCGGCGCACGCCCGCTCGAGGCGACGCTCGAGGATGCTTACCTCTGGGCGCTGGCGGCGCAGCGCAGCGTCGATCGCACAGGGGGAACCACGTGAGGCGCCACGCGATCTTCGCGATCGCGCGAGCCGATTTCCTCGAGCGCGTCCGCCGCTACAGTTTCCTGGTCACGCTCCTCATCGCGGTTTTCCTCGGCTATGCCGCGGCGACCGGGAAGATCACGCTGAAGCTCGGCAACTACCGGGGCGTTTACACCTCCGGCTGGGTCGGAGCGATGGTCGCGCTCGTGACCACGACCTTCGCTTCGCTGATCGGGTTCTACATCGTCAAAGACAGCGTGGAGCGCGACCGCGCGACCGGCGTCGGAGAAGTGCTGGCGACCACGCCCCTTTCGAAGCCGGCGTATGCGATCGGCAAGTTCCTGAGCAACGTCGCGGTCCTCACCAGCATCGTGCTCGTGCTCGCGGTCGCGGCAGTGGTCATGCTGCTGTTTCATCGGGAAGACCCACGCTTCGACCTGTGGGCCCTGCTCTCCCCGTTCCTGCTCATCGCCTTCCCGGCCATGGTCCTCACGGCCGCGCTGGCGTTGCTCTTCGAAATGCTCCCCGGGCTGCGCGGCTCGTTCGGCAACGTGGTCTGGTTCTTCATCTGGTCGTTTGCCCTCTCTCTGCCCGGCATCACCGGCAACCGCTGGCTCGATCCGGCCGGCCTCTGGACGGTGACGGAGAGCATGTCCGCCGCGGCGCGGCGCGTGATCCCCGGCTACACAGGCGGCTTCTCGCTCACCGTCGCCGATCCAGCTGCCGCCGTGCTGCTCGAGAACCTGCGCTGGCCGGGGCTGCAGTGGACCGCCGCGGAGATCCTGATCCGCATCGGATGGCTCGCAGTCGCCTTCGCACTCGCCCTGCTCGCCGCCGCCTTCTTCGATCGCTTCGACCCCTCGCGCACGCGACGCGACGCGGCGCGGCAGCAAACGGCCGCAGCGACCGGTGACGCTGAAAGTCCGCGCCAGGAGGTTTCCGTAACGGCCGATGCCTATCCAGCGGCACTCCTCATCCCGCCGCAGCCCGCTGGGGCCGGACGAATGTTCTTCGCGGAACTGCGGCTCGCACTGAATGGATTGCCGTGGTGGTGGCATGCGGTCGCCGGTGGATTGATCGCCGGCCAACTGCTCGCGCCGTTCACGATCGCACGAGGACCGCTGCTTGCCGCGGCGTGGGTGTGGCCACTGTTCATCTGGTCCGCGCTCGGCGCGCGTGAAGCGCAGCACGGCACGAACCGCATCGTCTTCTCATCGCCGCACGTCCTCGCGCGCCAGCTCCCGATGTCGTTCCTCGCCGGCGCTGCGGTCGCTGCACTCGCGGGATCCGGCGTCGCAATCCGCCTGCTGCTCTCGACTGATTTCACAGGCTTCGCCGCGTGGCTCGCAGCCGTGCTGCTCATTCCGGCGCTGGCCCTCGCGTTCGGAGTCTGGACCGGCACGAACAAAACCTACGAAGCGCTCTACACCGTGCTCTGGTACCTCGGCCCTGTCAATCACGTCCCGGCCCTCGACTTCACAGGAGCATCCCCCGGCAGCAACTCGCCGGCGTACGTGGCCATGTACGTGGTTCTCGCGGCGGTCCTGCTGATCAGCGCCTTTACGGCGCGCGCCGCGCAACTCTACCGAGCGTAGGGGGGGTGGTGGATCTCGAAATGGCTCCGGCAGTAGGACTCGAACCTACGACCCGCGGATTAACAGTCCGCTGCTCTACCAACTGAGCTATGCCGGAGTGCTGGTGACTCCGAAGGGGGCGGAAAATAGCATCCGGGCACCCCTTCGTCAAGGCAGGCGAGCGCGTTAACCGAAGAGGCGGCGGCGGGATTCCAGCAGGCGGAGGATGGTATCGGCGAGCTCGGCGGATTCGATCGGCGGTATTCTGCGGACGCACTTCGAGCCCGAGAAGTAGATGGTGGCCGGCACCTCTTCGCAGTCTACAATCGCGCCGCATGTCGCGCGAGATCGTGATCAATGCGACCCGACACGAGTCGCGGATCGCCGTGCTGGACGAGGGGCAGGTCGTTGAGCTGTGGGTCGAGCGCACCCGGCATCGCACCATCGTCGGCAACATTTATAAGGGCCGCGTAACGAAAGTCCTCCCGGGGATGCAGTCGGCGTTCGTCGACCTCGGGCTGGAGCGCGACGCGTTCCTCTACGTCTCCGACGTCCTCGAGGACCTCGAGGAGTACGAGAGCGAGACGAGAGACGCGCTGCATCTCGACGACGTCACGCAGCCGCATCGCCCCGAGGCCTCGATCGCCGACCTGCTGCGCGAAGGGCAGGAGATCGTGGTGCAGGTGGCGAAGGACACCATCGCCGGCAAGGGCGCACGCATCACCAGTCACATCACGCTGCCGGGGCGCTTTCTCGTCTACATGCCGACCGTGAACCACATCGGCGTGTCGCGGCGCATCGAGGACGAGACCGAGCGCGCGCGGCTCAAGGAGATCCTCGACCACATCCGGCCTCACGGCCACGGCGGCTTCATCGTGCGCACGGCGGGCGAAGGACGGGGCGAGGAAGAGTTCCTCGCGGACGTCCGCTATCTCACCGAGCTGTGGGAGCTGATCCGCAGGCGCGCCGACAAATCATCGGCGGCCACGCCGATCCACCACGATCTCGACCTCGTGCTGCGCACGATCCGCGACGTCCTCTCGGCGGAGTTCAAGAGCGTCTGGGTCGATTCGGTGGAGCAGTACCAGCGCATCGTCGAGTTCCTCGACCAGATCCAGCCACAGCTCGTGTCGCGCGTGCGGCTCTATCGGCGCGACGAGCCGATCTTCGACGACTTCGGGATCGAGCCGGAGATCGCGAAAGCGCTGAAATCGAAGGTGTGGCTGAAGTCGGGCGGATACATCGTCATCAACCAGACCGAGGCGCTGGTGGCGATCGACGTGAACACGGGCAAATACGTCGGGAAGAAGAACCTCGAGGAGACCGTGTTCCGTACCAACCTCGAGGCGGCGAAAGAGATCGTCCGGCAGATCCGGCTCCGCGACCTCGGCGGGATCATCGTCCTCGACTTCATCGACATGGAAGAGCCGGGAAACCGGCAGAAGCTCTTCGAGGCGCTCGAGCACGAGATCAAGAAGGACCGCTCCAAGACCAAGATCCTGCAGATCTCGGAGTTCGGCCTGATCGAGATGACCCGCAAGCGCGTGCGCCAGAGCCTCGAGCGGTCGCTGACGCAGGCCTGCCCCTACTGCGGCGGCAGCGGCCGCATCAAGTCGAACACGACCATCGCCCTCGAGGTCTGGCGCGAGCTGATGAAGCTGCGCGACTTCCACGAGGGGCAGGACGTGATCGTGCGGGTGAACCCGATCGTCTACGGCACGCTGCACACCGGCGACCCGATTTTCGAAGAGGTCGAGCGGACGCTGGGGATCCACCTGGTGTTCAAGCCGGACGAGTCCCTGCATCACGAGCAGTTCGATGTGATGAGGATCTGAGGCCTTAGGGGTTAGGTATTAGGTCTTAGGGTTCCTGGTTGCCTAAGACCTAAGACCTAAGACCTAACACCTAAGACCTGCCCCGTCTCCGGCATGTCGCATGCAGTAAGCTCCCGCTCGGAGTACCGATGCCCCTCGACGAGACGTTTACCAATCTAGCAGCGTTCCTGAACAGCCTGGATGCAGAGGGAGAGCAGAAGTTCGAGCTCTCGCACTCGCTCGTCATCATCTGCCCCGATTGCGGGAAGAACATCGCGTTCCGCGGCCGCTGCCCGAAGTGTGCGGGCAACAGCTGGATCCCGGCCGGCCACGCGAACGGCATCTTCGAACGAACCAAGGCGCAGCGGCTGCGCCGGATGATCGCGGATGAGGACGTGACGCTGCGCGGGACCGCGCGGGACGTCGCTCCGGAGGTGCCGGTGGTCGAGGCGCCGGCGGCTGAGCTGTCGGGGCCGCAGGATGTCTCGGATGGCGACGAGACGGTGGTCGATACCACCAGGAAGCGGCGGAAGCGGAACCATTAGCCTAAGGCTGCGGTCGACGACCGCAGCTACGAATCCAACCCGTCCCTCACCGCCTCCTCCTCGATGAACTTGAGGAAGAGCTCGTGCCACTCCTTCGTGTTCGGCCGCGGGCTACGCATCGCGGCGAGGCGCTTGCGCGCGTTTTCCTCGCGTTGCTCCTCGCGGCGCATCTCCTCGGCCAGAGCCTGCGAGACGGCGGCGCGTACGGCTTCGCGGTCGCGGAGCAACACGACGGCCCGCGAGCGCGCGAGCGCATCGACTAGCTCGCGGGCGAGATGCTCGGTGCGTTCGCGCGATGGGCGCATACCGGAAGTTTAGTGCACCGGTTCGTCGGGCGAGTCGGGAGTTTCGTCCCCCGAGGCATCGAGCGACCCTTCCACCGGCTCTCCTGTCTCTTCGTCCAACAGCACTTCTTCCGGCTCGTCGCGGTCGATCAGCTTCACCGCGGCCACGACCGTATCGTCCTCGTCGATGTTGATCACGCGCACGCCCTGGGTCTTGCGGCCGGCGATGCGGATGCTGCTGACGTCGGTGCGGATCATCATCCCCTGCTCGGTGATGAGCAGGATCTGCTCCTCTTCGCCGACGTGGGCGAGACCAGCGACCTTGCCGTTCTTGTCGGTGATCTTGAGGTTCGACAACCCGAGTCCGCCGCGGCGCTGCAGGCGGTACGCGGTGACCGGGGTGCGCTTGCCGAAGCCTTTCTCGGTGATGGTGAGGATGTAGCCGCGATCGTCCGCCGGCGGGGCGATTTCTTCCTCGCCTTCGGCATCGACAATCTCCTCCACCTCTTCGGCAGGCATCTCATCGGCGATCACTTCTTCGCCGGCATCCTCATCCGCCGGAGGCGGCGGCACGTCGCTCGACGCCGGGAGCACATCCATCTCGATGACGGAATCGTCGCCGCGGAGCGAGATCGCTTTCACGCCCGCCGCGCCGCGTCCCATGGGACGGACGTGCGATTCGGGGAAGCGGATGGCCATGCCCTGGTGCGTGGCGACGAAGATCTCGTCGTTCCCCTTCGAGAGGCGTACCGCGTACAGGTCGTCGCCTTCGAAGATGTCGATGGCGATGATGCCGGCCGCGCGCACGTTCGAGAACGCGGCGAGCTCCGTCTTCTTGATCCTGCCGCCGCGCGTGGCCATGACCACGTACTTGCCTTCGGTGAAGTCGCGCGAGGTGAGGAGCGCGCGGACGTTTTCGTTCTGCTCGAGCGGCAGCAGGTTGACGATCGCCTTCCCGCGCGCGTTCGCCGCGACCTCGGGGAGCTGGTGCACCTTCAGCCAGTACATCCGCCCGCGGTCCGTGAACACCAGCACGTACGCGTGCGTCGACGCCACGAAGAGATGCTCGACGATGTCCTCTTCCTTCGTGGCCATGCCGATGCGGCCTTTGCCGCCGCGGCGCTGCGACCGGTACATCGAGAGCGGCGAGCGCTTGATGTAGCCGCCGCGGGACACGGTGATGACCATGTTCTCGTCGGCGATCAGGTCCTCGATCGCGATGTCGGTCGTGTCCGCGATGATCTCGGTGCGGCGCTTGTCGCCGTACGCTTCGCGGATCTCGCGGAGCTCGGTGGCGATGATCTCCAGGACGAGCTTCTCCGACGCGAGGATCTCGCGCAGCCGCGCGATGAGCGCGAGCACTTCCTGGTACTCGGCCACGAGCTTCTCGCGCTCGAGCCCCGTGAGGCGCTGCAGGCGCATGTCGAGGATCGCCTGCGCCTGGATGTCGCTGAACTGCCAGCGCGAGATGAGGCCTTCTTTCGCCTCGGCGCCGGTGCGGCTGGCGCGGATGAGCGCGATCAGCTCGTCGAGCACGTCGAGCGCGCGGACGAGACCTTCCAACACGTGCGCACGTTCTTCCGCCTTGCGGAGGTCGAAGCGCGTGCGGCGGACCACGATCTCTTTGCGGTGCTCGACGAAGTGCCGGAGGATCGTCGCGAGGTCCATGACCTCCGGCTTGTTGTTCGCGATGGCCAGGAAGATGATGCCGAACGTCGTCTGCATCTGCGTGTTGCGATACAGGTGGTTCAGCACGATCTCGGCGATGGCGTCGCGCTTCAATTCGATGACCACGCGGATGCCGTCGCGATCGGACTCGTCGCGCAGGTCGGAGATGCCTTCGATGCGCTTGTCGCGCACGAGCTCCGCGATTTTTTCGAGCAGGCGCGCCTTGTTCGTCATGTACGGGACTTCCGTCACGACGATCTGCTGCTTTTCGCTCTTCTTCTGCGTCTCGATGATGGCGCGCGCGCGCACCTGGATGATGCCGCGGCCGGTCTCGTACGCCTGGCGGATGCCTTCCAGGCCGTGGATGTAGCCGGCGGTCGGGAAGTCAGGGCCGGGGATGACCGTCATCAGCTCGGCGATGGAGACGTTCGGGTTGTCGATGACCATGAGGCAGGCATCGATCACTTCGCCGAGGTTGTGCGGCGGGATGTTCGTGGCCATGCCCACCGCGATGCCGGACGAGCCGTTGACCAGGAGGTTCGGGAACTTCGCCGGCAGCACCGAGGGCTCGGAGAGCGAGCCGTCGTAGTTCGGAACCCAGTCGACGGTCTCCTTGTCGATGTCGTCGCGCAGCAGCTCTTCGGCGAGCCGCGTCAGCCGCACCTCGGTGTACCGCATCGCGGCGGGGTTGTCGCCGTCGAGCGAGCCGAAGTTGCCCTGGCCGTCGACGAGCCGGTAGCGCATCGAAAAGTCCTGCGCCATGCGCACGACCGTGTCGTAGATCGCGGAGTCGCCGTGCGGGTGGAACTTGCCCATGACGTCGCCCACGATGCGGGCGGATTTCTTGTACGCCTTGCCGGCCGTGTTCCCCTGCTCGTACATGCCGTAGAGGATGCGGCGATGCACGGGCTTGAGCCCGTCGCGGACGTCGGGCAGCGCGCGTCCGATGATGACGGACATCGCGTAGTCGAGATACGACTTGCGCATCTCGTCTTCGATGTTGACGGGATAGCGCTGCTCGATGAATTGCGGTGTATCGGTGGTGTCGTCGGCCATTCAGTCGTCTTAAATGTCGAGGTTCTTCACTTCGAGCGCGTTGTCCTGGATGAAGACGCGGCGCGGCTCGACCTGATCGCCCATGAGGATCGTGAAGATCTCGTCGGCGCCGACGGCGTCCAGCACCGTGACCTGCAGGAGGCGGCGCGTGAGGGGGTTCATGGTGGTGTCCCAGAGCTGGTCGGGATTCATCTCGCCGAGGCCTTTGTAGCGCTGGATCGAGAGCCCCTTCTCGGCGAGCTTGTAGATCTGCTCGAGGAGCGCGTCGATGTCCGTGTAGACGGTGGGGTCGTCGCCGTGCGTGACGGTGTAGGGCGGCAGGCCGAACGCGGAGAGCTGGTCGTACGCCTTCACCAGCTGCCGGAACTCGTACTGCCCGAGGAGGTCGTTGTTGATCGAGAAGGTCTTGCCGTTGCCGTTGTTGCCGGCGCGGAACTGGATCGAGACCGTTTCCGCGATCTCGTCGCGCACGATGCGGACGTCGAGGAAGCCGGCCTTGGTCAGCGACTCGACGAGGTTCGCGAGCTTCGCTTCATCGGCGAGCGCGGTGCGGTCGGTGAAGCCCTCGCGCACGAGCACTTCCTGCGCGTCGCGCGGGATGCCGCGCACGGCGAGCTTGCGGCCGTGCTGGCGGTACTCCTCCATCCGCTGGAGCATGTTGATCAGCGCTTCGCCGCGGACGGTGAGGCCGCCTTCCGGCGTCAGGTCGATCGCTTCCGCGATGCGCCCGAGGAGGAAGCGCGACTTCTCGACTTCGTCCTTGAGGTACGTGTCCTTCTTCCCCTGCGTCACTTTGAACAGCGGCGGCTGCGCGATGTAGAGGTAGCCGCGGTCGATGACCTCGCGCATGTGGCGATAGAAGAACGTCAGGATCAGCGTGCGGATGTGCGACCCATCGACGTCTGCGTCCGTCATGATGATGATCTTGTGGTAGCGGAGCTTGGCGACCGTGAAGTCGTCCGCGCCGATGCCCGTGCCGAGGGCCGTGATCATCAGGCGGATCTCCTCGGACGACAGCATCTTGTCGAGGCGTGCTTTCTCGACGTTGAGGATCTTTCCCTTGAGCGGGAGGATCGCCTGGAAACGGCGATCGCGTCCCTGCTTCGCGGAGCCGCCTGCGGAGTCGCCTTCGACGAAGTAGATCTCGCAGAGCGCGGGATCGCGCTCGGAACAGTCGGCGAGCTTGCCGGGGAGCGAGGCGGAGTCGAGCGCGCCTTTCCGCCGCGTGAGGTCGCGCGCTTTGCGTGCGGCCTCACGGCCACGCGCAGCGTCGATGATTTTTTCGGTGATGCGTTTCGCGTCGCGCGGGTTCTCTTCGAAGAACTCGGCGAGCTTGGCGTTCATGACCTGCTCGACCCACGTCTTCACGTGCGACGAGACCAGCTTGTCCTTCGTCTGTGACGAGAACTTCGGGTCGCGGATCTTGATCGAAATGATCGCGACCAGCCCTTCACGGATGTCGTCGCCTTCGAGCGAGAGCTTCAGCTTTTCGAGCACGCCCGTGTCGACGACGTACTTGTTCACGGTGCGCGTCAGCGCGCTCTTGAAACCGGCCAGGTGCGTGCCGCCGTCGGCATTCTTGATCGTGTTCGTGAAGGTGTAGATGCTGTCGCTGTAGCCGTCGTTCCACTGCAGCGCGATCTCGACCTGCTCGCCGTCCCGTTCTTCGCGGATGAAGATCGGGTTCTCGTGCAGCGGGGTCTTGTTCTTGTTCAGGTCGCGGACGAAGGAGACGATGCCCCCTTCGTATTTGTACTCGTGGTGCTTGTCGCTGCGCTCGTCCTGGATCTCGATCTGGATCCCGGAGTTGAGGAAGGCCAGCTCGCGCAGACGCTGCGAGAGCGTCTCGAAGTTCATTTCGAGGATGGAGAAGATGTCGCCGTCCGCCTTGAACGTGACGCGCGTGCCGCGATGGGTGGTCTCCTCGCCTTTGACGATCGACGTCTTCGGCAGGCCGCGCTCGTAGCGCTGGCGCCAGACGTTGCCGTCGCGGTGGATTTCGAGCTCGAGCCACTCGGAGAGGAAGTTGACGACCGACACGCCGACGCCGTGCAGGCCGCCCGAGACCTTGTAGGAGTTGTTGTCGAACTTACCGCCGGCGTGGAGCTCGGTCATGATGACCTCGGCCGCCGAGCGTCCTTCTTCCTTGTGGATGTCGACCGGGATGCCGCGGCCGTTGTCCGTGACGGTCACGGAGTTGTCGACGTGAATCGTGACCGTGACCCGGTCCGCGTGCCCAGCCAGCGCCTCGTCGATCGCGTTGTCGACGACTTCGTAGACCATGTGATGCAGGCCGCTGATGTCGTCGGTGTCGCCAATGTACATCCCGGGGCGCTTGCGCACCGCCTCGAGTCCACGGAGGACCTTGATGTCTTCCGCGGTATAGGTCGAGTCCGTCGGTTCGGCCTCGAGTCCGTTCTCCGGACGTTCATTTTCAGTGTGGTCGTCTGCCATCAATTCTGCTTTCTAGTGCCTTCTGCAGGGAGGTCGCGGGCGCCATCGCGGCGGCCGGATTTTCGCTGGTTTTACAACGTGGAATGTAACGCGAAATTATACCGCGAAAATTGCGTTTGCCTGTCGATTTCAGGCGAAATCGCGGGCGGCCGTAACTTGTCCATTTTCAACAGTTAGGCGGCGGTGCGGACCGGCTTCCAGCGAGGCCAGAAAGGCCTCCTTCGCGGAGGTGGCGAAGAGCTGCGTGGAAACCGGCAGTCTCGACAGCAGATCCTGCAGAATCAGGAGGTCGAGCTCGGCGTCCACATCGTCCAGCAGAAACAGCGGCGCCTCGTCGTGGCGCCTGCGGAAAAGCTCGAGTTTTGCGAACTTGAGGAAGAGCACGATCATCTTCTGTTCCCCTCCGGAAAGCACCTCCGCGGCCGACCTGCCGTCGATGATCAGCTCCAGCAGGTCGCGCTGCGGCCCGGCCAGCGACATCTTCGCCCGCAGCTCGTGGCGGCGGATTTTCGCGATGTCGTCCGTGAGGCTCGGCTTGTAGCGCAGCTCGACGTTCGTGACGTGGTACGCGTGCCGCGCCACGATCTCCCGGAAGACGGCCGCGAGGTCGGTCGCGTACGCGCCGCGGGAGCGATGCACGGCCGCCGCGGCGACCATCAGCTCGTTGTCCCACGCGTCGAGCGTGGAGAGCGAATGAGCGGCTAGCAGCGCGTTCCGCTGCTTCAGCACGCGCGTGTAGCGGGTGAGCTGCTCGAGGTACGACGGATGGACGCTGGCGATGCCGCGGTCGAGGAACCGCCGGCGATCCTCCGGCGTCCCGCGAATGACGTCCAGGCGCGCCGAGGAGTAGGCGAAGACGCTCAGCGCACCGAGGTAGGAGGGGAGCGTGACCTTCTCCCCGTTGATCATCAGCACCCGCCGCTTCGTCTCCCCGGTCTCCAAGCCGACCGACAAGGTGCGCGTGAGGTTGTCCCTCTCGACCGCGCCGCTGACGAAAACGTTCAGCGAATCATGCCGGAAGACGCTGCCGATCCTGTTGGTACGAAACGACTTGGTGGTGGCGAGAAAGTAGACCGCTTCGAGGAGGTTCGTCTTTCCCTGGCCGTTCCGGCCGACCACGATGTTGGCCTGGGGGTGGAACTCGGTCTCGGCTTCCGCGAGGTTGCGGAAGTTCTGGGTGGAGATGGTGCGGAGGATCAACTCGGTTTCAGTTTATCCCGAGCGCAGCGAGGGATCTCCGGTCATACCGGCAGCCCCGCTGCCCACAGGCTGCGGACGTCGCGGTGTAACCAGAGATCCTTCGTCGCTCCGCTCCTCAGGATGACCTTCGGTCACGCCAGCCGCATGGGCATGACCACATACAGGTAGTCGTACGGGAGGTCTTCCGCCGTCGACGCGGGGCGGCCGATGCACTGGCTGTTCTCGTCCTTGAGGTCGAGCGACACGCTCTGGGTGTCGGTCGCGGAGAGGAAGTCCATCACGTAGGCGGCGTTGAGACCGACGAAGAACGGCTGGCCGGCGTAGTCGATGGGCACCGTCTCGCGGGCGTCGCCGAGCTCCGGGTTCGTGGACGAGACCGTGAGCTTGCCGGGGGCGAAATCGAAGCGGACGGCGCGCGTGCGCTCGTTCGCCACGAGGGAGATGCGCTTGATCGTCGAGAGCAGGCGCTCGCGGTCCACCATCACCCGGCGATCGTTGTCCTTGGAGATGACTTCCATGTAGTTCGGGAAGTTGACGTCGATCATGCGCGCCAGGAGGCGGCGGTCCCCGGCGTCGAAGAAGAGCTGGTTCTCGGAGATTCCGAAACGGACGTTCCCCTCCTCACCCCCCTCGAGCCGCAGGATCTCGTCGAGCGCCTTGCGCGGGATGAGGATCGTGAGGTCGGCCCCCTTCTTTCCCTTGCCGGTGATGCCGGCCGGGAAGTTGATCAGGGCCATGCGATGGCCGTCGGTGGCCACCATCTCCATCTTGTTCGGCAGGATCTTGAGCAGCGCGCCGTTGAGCTGGAAGCGGGTCTCTTCGTGCGTGATCGCGAACTTCACCTTCCCGACCATCGTCTTCAGCTCGTCGAGCGGGATCGAGTACGCCTCCCCCACGTCGACCGTCGGCAGGGTGGGGTAGTCCTCGGCCGGCAGGCCGAGGAGGCGGAACTTCGCGGTGCCGGACTCGATGAGCATCGAGTTGTTTTCCTGCAGCGTGAAGTGGACGTCTTCGTCCGGCATCGAGCGGACGACGTCGAACAGGCGTTTCGCTTCGATCGTCACTCCACCGGGCGTGGTGACGCGGGCGGCGGTCGAGCTGAGGATCGTGACATCGAGATCCGTGGCGGCAATCTGCAACCGGCCGTCGGCCGCGCGGAGCAGGACGTTCGAAAGAATCGGTATCGTCGAACGCTTCTCGACGACTCCCTGGCAAAGCTGGAGTTCTTTCTGAAGATCCGCTTTTCCGACGGTCAGCTCCATGTAGTCTCTTCCTTCAAAACGAATCTTTTTCTCTTGTAGAGGTAGTAGTAGTAGGTGTGGATATCGCCGGGGATCGGCGCAAACCGTTCGAAAGTATAGCAGTCTACGTCATTCGGGCCTGTGGGGTGAGCACCGTAAAACGTGCGGAGAATCGCGCTGTTTTCCGCAGTTTCGAGCGTCCTTCGCGTTTCCGTGTTTTTCATCCGCACGATTGCCACAGGGCTTTCCTCAGGCATTGTGGAATCAGCGGAGCTGCTTCGCGAGCGATTCCACCGTCCTCGCGAACTGAGGGTCGGCATCCATCTTCTTCTTGATCTGATCGACCGAGTACATGACGGTCGAATGGTGCTTGTCGGTGAAGACCTTCCCGATCTCCGGATACGAAAGGTCCGTCAGCTCCTTGCAGAGGTACATCGCCACCTGCCGCGGGAAGGCGATCGTCTTGGCGTTGCTCTTCTGCTTGAGGTCCGAGACCTTGAGACCGTAGTGCGTGGCGACGATGCGGAGGATCTCGGACGCGCCGATCGGCTTGTCCTCCTTGGAAAGGATGTCCTTCAGCGCCTCCTTCACCAGTTCCACGGTGATGCTCTTGCCGACCATCGACGCGAACGCGACGACCTTGTTGAGGTGTCCTTCCAGCTCGCGCACGTTCGAACGGACCCGCTCGGCGATGAACAGGGCCACGTCGTTCGGGAGCTCGACTCTCTTGTCCTCCGCCTTCTTGCGAAGGATGGCCACCATGGTCTCGAAGTCCGGCGGCTGGATGTCGGCCGTGAGGCCCCACTCGAAGCGGGACCGCAACCGCTCTTCCAGGGTGGGGATCTCCTTCGGCGGACGATCGGAGGTGAAGACGATCTGTTTCTGCGCCTCGTAGAGGTGGTTGAACGTGTGGAAGAACTCTTCCTGCGTCCGCTCCTTCCCGGCGATGAACTGGATGTCGTCCAGGAGCAGGGCGTCGATGGAGCGGTAGCGGTCGCGGAAGGACTGCATCCGGTCGTAACGGATCGAGGTGATGAGCTCCGTCACGAAGGTGTCCGCCGACATGTAGGCGATCTTCAGCTTCGGACGCAGGTCGCGCATCTGCTGGCCGATGGCCTGGATGAGGTGTGTCTTGCCGAGGCCCGCTCCTCCATAGATGAAGAGAGGATTGAACGACCCGCTCGGATTCTCGGCGATCGACTTCGAGGCCGCGTACGCGAGCTGGTTCGAATTGCCGACCACGAACGAGTCGAACTTGTAGCGCTGATTGAAGATAGCGGCCGGCAGATCGGCCGAAGAGGACGCCGGCATCTGCTGGGACGATCCGGCCACCGAGGTCAGGCTGCTGTCGACGATGAAGTGGATGTGGACGTTCTCGGCGGAGAGCTCGTTGAGGGAACCGCGGATCTGGGCGCCGAAACGTTCGCGGATCTCATCCACATAACGTTGAGACGGGACGGCGATGTCGAGCGTGTCGCCTTTCTGGCCGACGAAACGGGTAGGCGCAAGCCAAGTCTCATACTCCGTCCGATCAACGACTTGCTCGATGCGGGTGAGGACCTGGCTCCATGTGCTCATGCGGGACGAACGACCGCTATCTCATTGAGAATCCACAGTTTTTCCACAGTTGTGGAAATTCTGGACCTCTGGATAGGGGGACGGAGTCTAGCACAGCGATTCTGCACGCGGAAGGCGATTTGGAGGGCGGTTCCGGAAGTGGAATAACGGCTTGTTGGAGGGGCGTTTGCCCGCTCGGCCTGCGGATTGCCGTCGACGCTCGTTGACCGTCCACACAGCGCCTACTATACTCACCGCTTTCTTTTCAGAGGGTTAGCAAATGGCAATGAAGCGTACGTTTCAACCGAACAACCGCCGTCGCAAGCGCACGCACGGCTTCCTCGTCCGGATGCGGACGAAGGACGGACAGGCTGTCCTGTCGCGCCGCCGTCGTAAGGGCCGCAAGCGCCTCGCTGTCTAAGCGGGCGCTCGCGGTATCCACGGTGGAACGCCTTCGGTCCGAGGCGCTGCCGAAAGAGAGGCGGCTCGCGAAGCGTCGCGAGTTCCTCCGAGTCTACGAAACGGGCCAGAAACACTTTTCCCGCTACACGGTCCTCTTCTTCGCCGCCAACGGTTTGACGCACTCCCGGATCGGGATCACCGCGACGAAGAAGCTCGGGAAAGCAAACGTGCGCAACCGATTGAAGCGCTGGACGCGCGAGGTCTACCGCCGGCAGCGCGAGCCCCTCGGCCTCGACGCCAGGATGCTCGACATCGTCGTGAACGTGAAGTCCAACGCCGCCTCCTCCTCTTTCGAGGACTACAGCCGCGAGCTGACGCGTGCGCTCGAGCGTCTTGCCACTGAACCCGCCCGGCGGCCTTCATGATCGTCCGGCGGATCCCGCTTTTCTTCCTGCGCGGCTACAAACGCTTCATCTCTCCTCTGCTCCCCCCGATGTGCCGCTTCGAGCCGACCTGTTCCGTGTATACGATGCAGGCGGTCGAGAAATACGGCACTCTACGCGGCACCTGGCTCGGCGTGCGCCGGCTGGCGCGCTGCCACCCGTTCAATCCTGGAGGTTGGGACCCGGTCCCCTGAAATGGAAAAAAGAATCTTTCTCGCGATCGCAATCTCGATCGCCCTGCTGATCGGCTGGAACCTGGCCGCGCCGAGGCTCTTCCCGGAACTGGCCAGAAAACCGGTTCCGACGACCGACACGACTACGACCGCCCCACCGACCTCGACGACCGCGCCCGCCGGAACGACCGCGCCCGCGTCGACGAGCAGTGGAGCCGCGGGCGTTTCGCCCACATCAACAGCCGGTGCGACCAGCGTCCCAACGATCGCCGGAGCCGCGGCCACCCCCATCGCCGGCACCGCCCTCCAGCGCACGGTCGTCGATACCCATGAGTACCGGGCCGTCCTCTCCAACCGTGGAGCGCAGCTCATCTCCTTCCAGCTCAAGAACTACAAGCAGAAGAAGACCGAGCAGCCTGTCGACCTGGTGAAGGCGCGCGAGCCGCACCGCGCCGATTACCCCTTCACCATCGTCCCGCATGAGACGCGCGCGGACCTCCACCGCCTCAACCGGGCCCTCTACGCCGTCAGCGACACCACCGACCCGAAGGGGCAGCGCGTCGTCGAGTACCGCTACTCCGACGGCAAGGTCACGGCGACGAAGCGCTTCACCTTCCCCCGCCAGCCGTTCCTCTTCAACTTCAGCGTCGACATCCAGCCGCCGGTCCCCTTCCGCATCGCGGTCGGACCCGGCATCCGCACCCTCGGCGCGGAGGAGCAGGACACGCAGGTCGTCCGCACCGGCAACGGCGTCGTGCAGACCGCCGGCAAGTTCAAAGTCCAGGGGCGCGAGAAGGTGCCGACGCTCCAGCTCTTCCCCGGCATCGACTACATCGGCGTCGAGGACAACTACTTCCTGACCGCGCTTCGCCCCTCCCGGGCGAGGGAGGGTCTGCTGCAGAACGTGTCGTTCTACGACGCAAAGACGAAGGCGCGCCGCCACGATCTCTACGCCTCGCTCAACGCGACCGGCGAAGGCGTCGTGGCCGGCGAGGCGTTCTTCGGCCCGAAGGAAACGAAGCTCCTCGACGCGTACAACATGTCCGAGGCGCTGCAGTTCGGCTGGTTCGGCATGGTGGCGCGCTTCTTCCTCACCGCGCTGATCTGGATCAACCAGTTCACCCACAACTTCGGCTTCGCGATCGTGGTGTTGACGATCCTCATCAAGATCGCGCTCTACCCGCTGCAGCACAAGCAGAACGTCTCGATGAAGAAGATGCAGCGTGTGCAGCCGAAGGTCGAACAGATCAAGGCGAAGTACAAGAAGTCGCGCACCGATGCCGAGCAGCGCACGAAGATGAACACGGAGATGATGCAGCTCTACCAGAAAGAGGGCATCAACCCGATGGCCGGCTGCCTGCCGCTCATCCTGCAGCTGCCGATCCTCTGGGGCTTCTACAACCTGCTCTCGAGCGCGATCGAGCTGCGCGGGGCGCCGTGGATTCTCTGGATTCGCGATCTTTCGGAGAAGGATCCGACGTACATCCTGCCGATCCTGATGACCGCGACCATGTTCCTGCAGACGTACCTGATGCCGGCCACCGGCGATCCGGCGCAGCGGCGGATGTTCCTGTTCATGCCGCTGATCTTCGGTTTCCTTTTCAAAGACTTTCCGAGCGGGCTCGTTTTGTACTGGCTCGTGCAGAACATCTTGACGATCATTCAGCAGCTGATCATGAATAAATGGTGGAAGGACCACCCGGCTGAAGTCCAGAATGGGTAAGAACGAATGAGCCAGCGTTTCGAAGGACGGAATCTCGAAGAAGCTCTGCAGGCCGCCTCGCAGGCCCTCGGCGTGGACCGCTTCCAGTTGACCTATCACGTGCTGCTGCAGAAGCGCGGCTTTCTCGGCGGCTTCAAACGCGTCGTGATCGAGGCGGATGTGAATACGGAAGCGCCGCCTCCCGCCGCGCCTCCCGCTCCGCTCGAGCCGTACACCGACGTGCCGATGCCTCCTCGCCGCGAAGCACGCGGTGGCGGCGGTGCGCGACCCGCCGGTCCGCGTCCCGCGGGCGGCTTTGGCGGTAGCGGCGGTGGTGGTGGCCGCGGCCGCGGTGGACGTTCCGGCGGAGGCGGCCGCGGTGATTCGCGCGGCGGCAATCGCGGCGGAGGTGGTGGTGGAGGTCGCGGACGCCGCGGCGGAACCGAGTTCCGCTCCGGTGATTTCGAGACGTTCCTCGGCGACGTTCCGGAACAAGGCGAGCAGTCCGAAGGCGCGCGCGGCGTCGGCGAGTGGTGCGCGTCCGCGCTGTCCCTGGCGAGGATCGACGCCGTCGTGCGCACCGAGGAGAACGACACGCAGATCCTGGTGCGCCTGTACGGCAGCGACAGCCGCATGCTCATCGATCGGCACGGCGAGCTGCTCGACGCGATCCAGGTGCTGGCGAACAAGGCCCTGGTCGGACGGAAGGTCGAGAAAGAGATCGAGCTCGATTGCGAGGAGTTCAAGGAAAAGCGCAACGAGGACCTCGAGCGGCGCGCGTTCGCCGTTGCAGAACGGGTGAGCCGCGGCGGCCGCGAGGAGCTGCTCCCGCCGATGTCCCCGATCGAGCGCCGTATCGTACACATCGCGTTGCGCGACCATGAAGAGGTGACCACCGAATCCCGCGGCGACGGCTTCTTCAAACGCGTCGCGATCATCCTCCGCTCCGAAGCGACGGAGCCGGAAGCGGACGAACAACCGCAAGAGTCGCAGGAACCGTGATCCTCGATACGATCGTAGCGCCTGCGACGCCGCTCGGTCGCAGCGCGCTTGCGATCGTGCGAATCGACGGGCCGGGGGCGGGGGGGATTCTTGAAGCGTTGACTCGTGCTGGCCTGCCGGAAGTGAGGCGGGCGACGCATGTTCGCTTGCACGAACCTGGCGTTCGGCGTTCGGCTTTCGGGGTTGATCGCCCGGACGACACGACACCCCAAACGCCAAACGCCAAACGCCCAACGCCCTTACTCGACGACGCCGTCGTCATCCTCTACCAATCCCCCCACTCCTTCACCGGCAACGACCTGGTCGAGCTCTCATTACATGGGAACCCATTGCTCGTGGAGAGGGTGATTGCCGCGTGCGTGTCGCTCGGCGCGCGGATGGCGGAGCCGGGGGAGTTCACGGAGCGGGCGGTGTTGAACGGGAAGCTCGACCTGGTGCAGGCGGAGTCGATCGCGGACCTGATCAACGCGCGGACCGCGTTGCAGGCGAAGTTGTCGCTGTCCAACCTGGAGGGGGTGCTGAGCCGGAAGGCGGCCGCGATCCGGCAGACGCTGCTCGAGGTGATCTCGCGGCTGGAAGCGGCGCTCGACTTCTCCGAGGAGGGATACGAGTTCATCACGCGGGAGGAGGCCTCGGCGCGGATTGCCGGTGCGCGCGCGGAAACATCCGCCATGGCGGATACGTACCGCCGCGGCCACGCCACGAACGCCGGCCTGAGCGCGGTGATCCTCGGGCGCCCGAACGCCGGCAAGTCGACGCTGCTCAACCGGCTGGTCGGAACCGACCGGGCCATCGTCACTCCGATTCCGGGCACGACGCGGGACATCGTCCGCGAGACCATCGAGATCGGCGGGTTGCCGGTGACGCTGGCCGACACGGCCGGGCTGAGGGAGAGCGCGGACGTGGTGGAGGGGATCGGGATCGAGCGAGCGCGGGAAGCTGCACGTTCGGCCGACATCATTCTTTATCTGGTCGACGCCTCGGCCGGCCTGACTGCCGAGGACCGGCAGGAGCTCGCCGCCCTCGGCGACGTGCTCCTCGTTTACACCAAGGCAGACCTCGGCAGCGCGCCTGCGAATGAGCTGGCGATCAGTGCGGTGACTGACGAGGGGATCGACCTCCTGCTCCGCCGGCTCGACGAGCTGGTTCGCGACCGTTTCGCCGCGCCCGAGGGAGCGCTGGTGAACGAACGGCAGAGGCAGGCGGTCGACGAGTGCGGCGTCGCCCTGCAGGTCGCGCTCGGTTCTCTGGCGGAAGCGCTCGACGAGCAGATGGTGCTGGTCGACCTCTACCGTGCCGCGAACTCCCTTGGACTTTTGACGGGAGCGATCACCCGGGAGGACGTATACGCGGAGATCTTCTCGAAATTCTGCATCGGGAAGTGAGTGAGGCGCGACCAACACGTCCAAGGGTGTAGTTCGAGCACGTTAACGAGAATCGGACACGTTCATGGCTGTGACATGAGCCGGTTATTTGAATTGAATCACAGCCAAGGATGTAGGAAACAACAACTATAGCGGTAAAGTCGCGGATTGACCTTCTTGTGTTCCACCCGCGGGTGTAGCCAGAGATCGTTAACGTGGGCGATTTACACCCCTGGGTGTGATTTAGGTAGTTGAACTAAGTAGATTCACGTCCATGGCTGTGGTTTGAGTACAAGCCCGGCTTTACCCGACCGTTCAGCCGGGATGACGCCGTCCACCCGCAGTGTTCCACGTGGAACATGTCTGCTCCTTACGACATCCTCGTGATCGGCGGCGGTCACGCCGGCGCGGAAGCGGCCCGGGTGGCTGCCCGCGGCGGTGCGCGCGTGGGCATGATCACGATGCTCCGCGACGCCATCGGACGGATGTCGTGCAACCCCGCTATCGGCGTCTTGGCCAAGGGAAACCTCGTCAAGGAGATCGATGCGCTGGGTGGGCTGATGGGGGAGGCGACCGATCGCGCCGGGATTCAGTTCAAAGTCCTGAACCGCTCCAAGGGGCCGGCCGTGCAGGGGCCGCGCGCGCAGTGCGATCGCGATCTCTACGCCGCGGCCGTGCAGGACATTCTGGCCGCGGAGCCGAACCTCGACATCCTCGAAGGCTCCGTCTCCTCGCTCGTCATCGACGGGCGCATAGTTCGGGGTGTGGTCCTCGGGGACGGAACGCGCCTCGAGGCGCCGGCCGTCATCGTCACCACCGGTACCTTTCTCCGCGCCCTCATGCACTCCGGGGAGGAGCAGACCGTCGGCGGCCGCTTCGGCGAGCCTTCCGCGGAAACGCTCTCCGACTCCCTGCGCGCCCTCGGGCTAAAGCTGGGACGCCTGAAGACCGGCACCCCGCCCCGCGTCGACCGCACCACCGTCGACTACGCGAAGCTCGAAGAAGCGCCCGGTGACGCCACGCCCCGGCCGTTCTCGATCCTCACCGACAAGCTCGATCAGCCGCAGATCCTCTGCTGGCTCACCTACACCGGTGCCTTCGCGCACGACCTGATCCGCGCGAACCTCCACCGCGCCCCGATGTACTCCGGCCAGATCAACGCCACCGGACCGCGCTACTGCCCCTCCATCGAGGACAAGGTGGTGCGCTTCGCCGAGAAGGAGCGTCACCAGATCTTCGTCGAGCCGGAAGGTCTTCAGCACCCCTGGCTCTACATGAACGGCATCTCCACCTCGCTCCCACCCGACATCCAGGACGCGGTGATCCAGTCGCTGCCCGGCTTCGAGCAGGCGAAGATCGCCCGCTACGGCTACGCCGTGGAGTACGACTTCGTGAATCCGGAGCAGCTCGACCCGACGCTGAAGGTGCGCGAGGCGGAAGGACTCTTCCTGGCCGGCCAGATCAACGGCACCTCGGGATACGAGGAAGCGGCCGCGCAGGGACTCCTGGCCGGGATCAACGCCCTGCAGACCGTGCGCGGCGGCGAGCCGGTGATCCTCCGCCGCAACGAGGCCTACGCCGCGGTCATGATCGACGACCTCGTGACCCTCGGCACCGAGGAGCCGTACCGGATGTTCACCTCCCGCGCGGAGCACCGGCTGCTCCTCGGCTGCGATTCGGTCTACGAACGCCTCTCCCCCGTGGCAAACCGCCTCGGCATCCTCGACGACGAGCGCAAGCGCCGAGTCGAAGCACGTATTCAAAGGATGCAGAAAGCGGTGGAGCTGGGGGAAGCCGAGCTCCGTCCCGACCGCGAGACCGTGGCCTGGCTGAGGGAAGCGGACATCGAGCTGACCACGCAGACCACGTTCGGCAAGCTCCTCCAGCGCCCGAACCTCGACCTCGAGCGGGTGCTGACCGCCGCCGAAGCGGCCCTGCCGGAGCTCGCCCAGGCGTATCGCGCCCTGAACGAGGAGGAATCGGAGGGGGTCGTCAGCCGCCTGCGCTACGCCGGCTACATCGACCGCCAGCAGCGGGAAGCGGCGAAGCTGTCCGAGGATGAGGACCTGCGCATCCCGGTGGAGATGACCTACGCGCTCCCCGGCCTCTCCCGGGAGATGACCGAAAAGCTCACCCGCATCAAACCCGCCTCCCTCGGGCAAGCCAGCCGCATCCCGGGCGTGACGCCGGCGGCGATCGCGATCGTGAGGATGCACGTGCGGCGCGGGAGGACGGTAGTTTGATCGTTTTGGGCCTGTGGCGCGGCCCCTCACCCGGCCTTCGGCCACCCTCTCCCCGCTCGACGGGGGGAGAGGGGCTACTAATTCTGCCTCTCGCGAGAGGTGGAGTTAGTAGCCCTTCTCCCCTCGTGAGGGGAGAAGGTGGCCAACGGCCGGATGAGGGGTTGTTTCTCGCGCAGAGTGAGAATTGATGGATCCGCGCATCGACCAGTACAAATCCGAGCTCCTCAAATGGACCGCCAAGGTGAACCTCATCGGTCCCGAGGCGCGCGAGCATCTCGACGACCACATCGCGGAAGCGCTGGCGGCCGCCGAGATCCTCAAACCGAGGGGAGACGTCATGGACTTCGGCTCCGGCGGCGGGCTGCCGGCCATCCCCATGGCCATCGTCTCGGAAGCGCGCTTCCACCTGGTGGAGGCGGACCAGAAGAAATGGGCGTTTTTGAAGCACATCGTGCGGGAGTGCGGCTTGAGCTCCCGGGTTTACGGTGATAGATTGGCGCGCCTTCTGCCCCGGCTCCCCGAAGATCTCCGTTTTTCGCTCGTCGTATCGAAGGCGGTCGGATATCCGGAACAGTGGGTGCCGTCGCTGAAGGGGCACCTGGAAGACGGCGCACGCATCGCACTCTTTCAGGGAACGCCGGAGAGTCCGGAGATCGCCGGCTTCAGCCGCGGTGAGGTGATCCCGCTGCCGCGCGGCGAATCCAACTACCTCGTGCTCTTGACGTTCCACGTGGAACAATCGACGTAATGACCAAGATCGTATCGCTCGCGAATCAGAAGGGTGGCGTCGGAAAGACCACGACCGCCATCAATCTCAGTGCGTCCCTGGCCGCCTGCGAGCGCAGCGTCCTGCTCGTCGATCTCGACCCTCAGGCGAACTCTACGTCTGGTGTCGGCCTGAGCAAGAACAACGATAAGTCGATCTACCCCGTCCTGACCGACGGGATGCACATCCGGGAAGTCATCCAGAAGACCGACCTTCCGAATTTCGACGTTGCTCCCTCCTCGGTTGACCTCGTCGCCGCCGAGCTCGAGCTTTCGGACGCCATCGGCCGGGAGTTCTACCTCCGACGTGCTCTACAGGAAGTAGCCAAAGACTACGACTACATCCTCATCGACTCGCCACCCTCGCTGAGCCTGCTCACCATCAACGGCCTCACCGCCGCCAACTCCGTCCTCGTCCCCATGCAGTGCGAATACTTTGCGATCGAGGGCGTGGCCCAGCTCGTCAATACGGTCGAGCGGGTGCGCGACATGCTCAATCCCGGCCTGGAGATCGAAGGGATCGTGCTGACCATGTACGACGAGCGGATGAACCTGGCCCGCCAGGTGGCCGACGAGATGCGCAGCCATTTCGGCGAGAAGGTCTACAACACGGTCATCCCCCGCAACGTGAGGCTGGGGGAAGCCCCCTCCTTCGGCAAGCCGATCATTCTTTACGACATCCGCAGCCGCGGAAGCGAAGCGTACGTGAATCTCGCCCGGGAGTTCATCCAGCGAGCGGAGACCGTCTTGCCATGAGTATTCAGAAGAAAGCGCTCGGCCGCGGCCTCGGCGCGCTCATTCCGAGCCGCCCCGTCTCGGCGCCCGAGTCTTCCATCCCGGCGCCGCCCGCCCGCACCGGCCTGGCCGAGGTGCCGATCGAGCAGATCTCGCCCAACCCTTACCAGCCGCGGCGCACATTCAATGATGCGTCGATCGAAGAGCTGTCGCGCAGCGTCCGCGAGCACGGGATCATCCAGCCGCTGGTCGTGACCAGGACCGGCGACCACAAATACCGCCTCATCGCCGGCGAGCGCCGCTTCCGCGCCGCGCAGAAAGCGGGCCTCAGCGTCGTCCCGGTGGTCATCAAAGAGACGATGACCGACAGCGACACGCTGCAGGTCGCGCTCATCGAGAACATCCAGCGCGAAGACCTCAACACGATCGAAGAGGCGTACGCCTATCACCAGCTCCACGAGGAGTTCGGCCTCACCCAGGAAGAGATCTCCAAGCGCGTCGGCAAGGAGCGCTCGACCGTAGCTAACTTCCTGCGCCTGCTGCGTTTACCTGATTCGGTGAAGAAGCTGCTGGCCTCGGGGCAGCTCTCCATGGGACACGCCCGCGCCATCCTGGCGGTCGACTCGCCGAAGAAGCAGGAACAGCTCGCGGAACGGGTCGTGAAGCGCAACCTCAACGTCCGCCAGACCGAGATGCTCGCCTCCGAGAGCTCGCCCAAGGCGGCGGAGCCCGAAAAAGAGAAGGACATCTTCACGCGAGACGCCGAGGAGAAGCTGACCCGCGCTTTGCGCAGCAAAGTGGAGATCGACCGGAAGCGCCGCGGCGGCGTGATTCACGTCCGCTTCGGCAGCGAGGACGAGTTGATCCGCCTCGTCGACGAGATCATGAGACGGCGGTAAGTGGTGCCAGGTATCAGGTATCAGGTGTCAGGTATCTGGGGTGTCTCGCCCGGGCGACAAGCCGCAGACACCTGACCCCCGACAACCGACAACAAGTTTTTCCAGGAGACACAGATGAAGAAAAGCGGTGAACTGAACGGCTTCCTCGATCGCGGCGCGACGTTCCGCGGTGAACTCGAGTTCGAGGACACGATGCGCATCGACGGCAAGTTCCACGGCAAGATCCGTTCGAAGAACGAGCTGATCGTCGGCGAGAGCGCGCACATCGAAGGCGAAGTGCACGTCGGCCGCATCGCCATCAGCGGCACCGTGGTCGGCAAGATCACCGCCGACCAGCGCGTCGAGATCCACCGCAACGGCAAGGTCTACTCCGACGTCGACACCCCCGCCCTCATCATCGAAGAAGGCGCCATCTTCCAGGGCAATTGTGTGATGGGGGACAAGAAGGGGGCCGCGGGGAGCGTTGCCAGCGTCACGAACATCGCGGTGAAGGCGTAGCGCCTTCGGCGGGTATCAGGTGTCAGGTGTCTGCGGATTGTCGCCCGGGCGAAAGACCCCAGACACCTGATACCCGACACCCGACACCTCTATACCCACCCCCGCATCCTCCCCACCAGCACAATCACCTCGGGGATCGTGTACTCATCCTCCACCCCCAGCACGTCTTCCCACTCCAGGTCCCAGGCCGCCTTCATCTCCTCGGCGCGGTTGGAGTCTTTGAAATTCAGCTCGCAGATGTCGCCGACGTAGGTGCGTCCTTCGCGCAGGGGTAAGCCGAACGTGCGGCAGACGAGGGGGCGGTGCTCGTACATCATGCAGAGGCCGTTGTCGTCGAGATTGGGGCAGGGGGTGGACTGGGTCCGGTCGAAGAAGGCCTCCTTCTCTTCCGGGGAGCACTCGCGGAGGTTCGGGTGGGCGCTCTTTTCGACGATGTCCAGCGCGCGGCGGATGATCTTCTTGCGCCGTGACGGGTGCAGCTTCGCGAGCCCCTCGGCGATCAGCGGGACGTCGCCGGAGCCGATCTCGAAGAGGCCGTAGCAGCAGAGGGAACAGCCGGCACCGCAGGCGAGGTTCTGCGGCTGCGACTGCATCACCTCGGCGAAGTGCAGATCAGCCCGGTCGAGGATCTCTTTATAGTTGTCGTTGGACACGCCTGAAGCACAACCTGTGGCGTGACAACGTTCTTTCCGATATGGTATACAGCCACGGCTTTTTGGGGGTTAGTGTGCGCTCCTGGAGCCCGCCTCGACACGTCCCCCGCCACGACAAAACGTTATGCAAATCAAGTTAGCGCCCGATCTATCTCTGCTCGCGATCATGGTGATCTTCGTCCTGAACTACATGGTCGTGCGCCGGTTCTTCCTGCGCCCGGTCAACGAGGTTCTCGAGGCTCGCGAATCGGAGACGAAGTCGGCAGACAAACTGTACGAAGACGCGCTCGCGCGGCTCAGCGAAGCGACCGCCCAGACCGAAGCCCAGCTCGTGGCCGCGAAACGTGAGGCCGCAAGCGTGCGCGAGCGGCATCGCGGCGAAGCGGCGGCCTACCGCCAGCAGGTGGTCGACCGCACCAACGCCGAGGCGCGCCAGTTCCTCGGCGAAGCGGAGCAGAAGCTGGCGGGCGACGTGGCCACCGCGCGCACGCGCATCGTCAGCGAATCCGAGTCGCTGGCCCGCCTCGCCGCCGAACGGATCCTCGGGAGGGCCGTCTGATGCGACGTATCCTGCTCATCGCCCTGCTCGCACTCGCGCCTGCGCTCTTCGCGCAGCACGACGCTCCCCCCCCAGCGGCTCCGCACGAGGCGACCACCACCGCCGAAGCCGCGGGCGCACCGCACGACACGACCGGTGCCTCGGCCGCGCACGGTGCGGAGGGCGAAGCGCACAAAGTTGCACATCCGGATGAACACGGCGCCGCCGCCGCGGAGCATCACGAGAAGACGTACTTCGGCATCCCCGGCTGGATCCTGAAGCTCGCCAACATGATCCTGTTCCTCGGCCTCCTCGGGTACCTGGTGAAGGGACCGGTCGGGAATGCCTTCCGCGAGCGCAGCGCCGCGATCCGCGCCGCGAACGAAGAAGCGCGCGAGCGCCGCGTCCGCGCCGACCAGATGGCCAGCGAGATCTCGGCCCGCCTGGCGGCGATCGAAGCCGAGGTGCGCGGGATCCACGAGCGCGCCGAGGTGGAAGGGGAGCGGCAGAAGCGCGAGCTGATGGCCGCCGCGGAAGCGGAGACGCAGAAGATCCTCAACGTCGCGCGCACCGAAGTCGACAACCGCCTCAAGCATGCGCGGACCGAGCTCACCGCCTTCGCCGGCCAGCTCGCCAGCGAGCGCGCGGAGCAGATCCTGCGCGAGAAGATCACGGAACAGGACCAGCGCAAGCTCTTCCAGGAAAGCCTGCGCGAAGTGGGTGAGGTGCGCTCATGATCCGCCGCTTTGCACGTCCCTACGCCCGCGCGATCATGGACGCCGCCGGCTCGCCGCAGAAGGCGAACGAGCTGCGCGGAGAGCTGATGGTCTTCGCGAGCGCGCTGCGCCGCTCGCCCGAGCTCCACGACCTCTACGCGAACCCGGTCGATGAAGCGACCAAGCTGACCATCACCAGGCAGCTCGCGAAGAAGATGAAGCTGTCGGACCTCGGCGCGCGCACGCTGGAAGTGCTCGTGAAGCACAACCGCATCAACGACATCGACGCGATCAATGACGCGCTGAAGGCCTACGTCAATGCGGCCCTGGGCGTGGCGGTGGCCACGGTGCGCAGCGCGAAGGCACTCGGGCCGGACGAGATCCAGGAGCTGGCCGAGACTCTTTCGAAGAAGGTCGGCAAGCAGGTGGAGCTCGACATCAAGACCGACCCGAACCTGCTGGGCGGGTTCGTCGTGCAGATCGGCAGCGAGATCTGGGACGCGTCGGTCGCAGGCAAGATCAACAAATTTCGCGAGTCGCTGGCGTAAGTACATACGGTCAAGCGATTCGTCGTCGCAATATCGGAGAACAAAATGGCTGTCGATTTGAAGGCAGAAGAAATCACAGAGATTATTCGTCAACAATTAACCGGCATCGGCCGCGGTGTTGACGTCACCGAGGTCGGCACCGTCACCTCCGTGGGCGACGGCATCGCGCGTGTGTACGGCCTCGAGCGCGTCATGGCCGGCGAGCTCGTCGAGTTCCCGCACAACGTGATGGGTCTCGCGCTCAACCTCGAGGAAGACAACGTCGGCTGCGTTCTGCTCGGCGACTACCACGAGCTGAAGGAAGGCGATCAGTGCAAGCGCACCGGCCGCATCATGTCGGTTCCGGTCGGCCCGGCCATGGTCGGACGCGTGGTGAACGCGCTCGGCATTCCGATCGACGGCAAGGGCCCGGTCGCGACGACCGAGTACTACCCGATCGAGCGCCTGGCGCCCGGCGTCGTCGACCGCAAGCCGGTCAAGGAGCCGCTCCAGACCGGCATCAAGGCCATCGACGCCATGATCCCGATCGGCCGCGGCCAGCGCGAGCTGATCATCGGCGACCGCCAGACCGGCAAGACCGCCGTGGCCATCGACACGATCATCAACCAGAAGGGGAAGGACGTCATCTGCATCTACGTGGCGATCGGTCAGAAGAAGTCGACCGTCGCGCAGATCGTGAAGACGCTCGAGCAGTACGGCGCGATGGACTTCACGATCGTCGTCAACGCCTCGGCCTCCGAGGCGGCGCCTCTGCAGTACCTGGCTCCGTATGCCGGCGCCGCGCTGGGCGAGTACTTCATGTACAACAAGCAGCACGCCCTGGTGATCTACGACGATCTCTCAAAGCACGCCGCGGCGTACCGCGAGATCTCGCTGCTGCTCCGCCGCCCGCCGGGCCGCGAGGCGTATCCCGGCGACGTCTTCTATCTCCACTCCCGCCTGCTGGAGCGCGCGTCGAAACTTTCCGACGCGAACGGCGGCGGCTCGCTGACGGCGCTGCCGATCATCGAGACGCAGGCCGGCGACGTCTCCGCGTACATCCCGACCAACGTCATCTCCATCACCGACGGCCAGATCTTCCTCGAGACGGACCTCTTCCACTCCGGCGTCCGTCCCGCCATCAACGTCGGCATCTCGGTCTCCCGCGTCGGCGGCTCGGCGCAGGTGCGCTCCATGCGCTCCGTCTCCGGCACGCTCCGTCTCGACCTCGCGCAGTACCGCGAGCTGGCGGCGTTCGCGCAGTTCGGCTCCGACCTCGACAAGACCACGCAGGCGCAGCTCAACCGCGGCAAGCGCCTGGTCGAAGTGCTCAAGCAGGGGCAGTACGCGCCGCTGCGCATCGGCCTCCAGACCGTCTCGGTCTACGCCGGCACCAAGGGCTTCTTCGACAACCTCAAGGTCGAAGCGGTCCGCCCGTTCGAAGCGGCCCTGCACCAGCACCTGAGCGACGAACATCAGGAACTGGTCGGCCTCCTCGAGACCTCCCCGAAGTTCGACGCCGACATCGAAGGACGGCTCCGCGCCGCCCTGACCGCGTTCAAAGACCAGTACGTGAAAGACAACGCCGGCGTCCTGGCTACCGCGTAGCGCTAAGACCTGACAGCTAACACCTAAGAACTGACATGCCGAGCACGATCGACCTCCGCCGACGGATCCGCAGCACGAAGAACACGCAGCAGATCACGAAGGCGATGAAGATGGTTTCCGCCGCGAAGCTGCGCCGCGCGCAGGAGCGGATGATGGCCGCGCGTCCGTACTCCGCCGGCCTGCGGGAGGTGCTCGCGTCGCTGTCGACGCGCGCCGACCTCGCCACGCATCCGCTGCTGCAGGACCGCGAGGAGGAGCGCAAGGTGCTGCTCCTCGTCGTGACCGCGGACCGCGGCCTCTGCGGCGCGTTCAACGCCAACATCATCCGCGCCGCGCAGAACGCGATCGTGGAGAAGGGGTGGGATCACGTCGAGCTGCTGCCGATCGGCCGCAAGGCGATCGAGTTCTTCAAACGCCGCACGATCCCGATCCGCCGCCAGGGCGCGCACGTCTACCAGGCGCTCTCGCTCGACACGGCGCGCGGCATCGCCCAGGCGCTCATCGACGACTTCATCAACGGTGAGTTCGACGCGGTCTACGTGATCTACAACGAGTTCAAGTCCGTCATCGCCCAGCGCGTCACGCTCGAGCGAGTGCTGCCGCTGCCGCGAGCGGTGGCCGATCCCGATGCGCCGGCGATCGACTACATCTACGCGCCGGGTCCGGAGCAGATCCTGAGCGACCTGCTCCCGAAGCACATCGAGTTTCAGCTCTATCGCGTGCTGCTCGAGTCGGCCGCTGCCGAACAGGGCGCGCGCATGACCGCGATGGAGTCGGCGACCAAGAACGCCTCCGAGATGATCAGTCACCTCACCCTGACCTACAACCGTATCCGCCAGGCTTCGATCACGAAGGAAATCATCGAGATCGTGTCGGGCGCCGCGGCCGCCGGTCACTAGTGGAGAACAGAATGGCAACAGCAACCGCAAGCACCACCCAGCAGATCGGCCGCGTCGTCCAGATCATCGGACCGGCCGTCGACATCGAGTTCTCGGAAGGACACCTTCCGTCACTGCACAACGCCATCCGGATCGTCGACGACGGCGAGCTCGGAAAGGTGCCCATCGACGTCGTCGTCGAGGTCGCGAACCACATCGGTGAAAACCAGGTGCGCTGCATCGCGATGAAACCGACCGACGGCATGGTGCGCGGCATGAAGGCGATCGACACCGGCGCTCCGATCACGGTTCCGGTCGGACGCGAGTGCCTGGGCCGCATCCTGAACGTCCTCGGCGAGCCGGTCGACGAGCGCGGCCCGGTGAACGCGGAGACGCACTGGTCGATCCACCGCGCAGCGCCGAATTTCGAAGACCAGGCCACCTCCATTGAGATGTTCGAGACCGGCATCAAGGTCATCGACCTGCTCGAGCCGTACACCAAGGGCGGCAAGACGGGCCTCTTCGGCGGCGCCGGCGTCGGCAAGACGGTTCTCATCCTCGAGCTCATCACGAACGTCGCCAAGCAGCACGGCGGTTTCTCGGTGTTCGCCGGCGTCGGCGAGCGCACGCGCGAAGGGAATGACCTCTACCTCGAGTTCGAGGAGACGGGCGTCATCACCCCGGGCGATCCGTCGAAGTCGAAAGCGGCGCTGATCTACGGCCAGATGACCGAGCCGCCCGGAGCGCGCCTGCGCGTCGGCCTGACCGGCCTGACCGTGGCCGAGTACTTCCGCGACGTGGAAGGGCAGGACGTGCTGCTCTTCATCGACAACATCTTCCGCTTCACGCAGGCCGGTTCCGAAGTGTCGGCACTCCTCGGCCGCATGCCGAGCGCCGTCGGCTACCAGCCGAACCTGGCGACGGAGATGGGCGAGCTGCAGGAGCGCATCACGTCGACGAACAAGGGCTCGATCACCTCGGTGCAGGCCATCTACGTTCCCGCCGACGACCTCACGGACCCGGCGCCTGCGACGGCCTTCGCTCACCTCGACGCGACGACCGTTCTCTCGCGGCAGATCGCGGAGCTCGGAATCTATCCCGCCGTCGATCCGCTCGCGTCGACCTCCAAGATCCTCGACCCGCGCATCCTCGGCGACGAGCACTACAACACCGCCCGCGCGGTGCAGGCGGTCCTGCAGAAGTACAAGGACCTCCAGGACATCATCGCCATTCTCGGCATCGACGAGCTGTCCGAAGAAGACCGCGTGATCGTTTCGCGCGCGCGCAAGATCCAGCGCTTCCTCTCGCAGCCGTTCCACGTGGCCGAGCAGTTCACCGGCATCAAGGGCAAGTACGTCAAGATCGCCGACACGATCCGCGGCTTCCGCGAGATCGTCGACGGCAAGCACGACGAGATCCCGGAGCAGGCCTTCCTGCTGCAGGGCACGATCGAGGACGTCATCGAGAAGTACGAGCAGATGAAGCGCGAGGCTGCGTAAGGCAATGGCCGATCTCCCGAACCGCATCAATCTCACCGTCGTCACGCGCGAGCGGAAGATCATCGATGTGCAGGCCGACGAAGTCGTCCTGCCGGCGACGGACGGCGAGATCGGCGTCCTGCCCGGCCACACGCCGCTCCTCGCGACGCTGCGCATCGGCCAGCTCCGCTACCGCACCGGCACGAAGACCGAGCGCCTCGTGATCTCCTGGGGCTTCGCCGAAGTCCTCCCCGACCGCGTGATCGTCCTCGCCGAGAAGGGCATCCTTCCCGGCGAGATCGACCGCGCTGCGGCGGAGCAGGAGCGGCGAGAAGCCGAGCGCGAGATCGCCGACCTTTCCTCGCACGACCCCGAGTTCGCGCTGGCCGAGGCGCGACTCGAAGAGTCGATCGCGAAGCTGCACGTGGGCAGGGACGTGTAGCACCGTACCCCTCACCGGCCTCGACTTTGCATTAGCTGCCGCGGTTCAGGCACCCATGGAGCAATGGCTCGAGACCTTCGCGCGCGCGAACTTTCTGCGTAGCGCCGATACCGCGCACGACTTGAAAACGCCGCTGAATGTCGCGGTGCTCAATCTCGAATTGTTGCGTATGCGCCTGCGCAAGCTCGGTGTCGACGAGGACGAAAAGATCGCCGGCTACACGCGCGCCCTCGAGAGCGAGCTGCGCCGGATGGGCCGCATCTTCGACGCCTTCTTCCTCCTCTCCACCCCGCCGAAGGGCGACGACGCGCCGGTCGCGGTCGACATCGCCCCGATCGTCAGCGATGCAGCCTCGTCGGTCGGGCTATCAGTAGAGACCGACGGACCGGCGATCGTGGAAACCCACGAGGCGAGAATCCGGCAGGCGTGCAAACTGTTCTTCGAGGGTGCGTCGAAATTCTTTCCCGGTCACTCACGCACTGCCGCGGTGAGTCGCGACGCTCGCACGTACACCATCAGCATGGATGGCCGGCCCGAGCAGGAAAACTCCGAGCTGACCCGCATTTTCAAGTTCTATTACAGCGACGCCGAGGGAAACCCGGACCTCTCGCTCGCGGTTGCCCGGCTCATCGCGGAGACTTATGGTGGAGAGCTGAACGCCGTCGAGGAACGTGATAAGGTCTCGCTAAGGTTGTCCTTTCCTCTCCTGGGAGCAGAATGAAAAGAGTTCTGATTGTCGATGATGATCGCGCCACCAGCGCCGGCATGGCCGACGTCGTGGAAGAGTGGGGGTACGAGCCTGAAGTCGCCGACACGGTGAAGGCGGGCTGGAACTCCATCAACAAGCTCATCCCGGATGTGGCGATCGTCGACCTCAAACTGCCCGACGGCTCGGGCCTCGACCTGCTGCACCGCATCAAAGAAACCTTTCCTGACGTCTCGGTGATCATCCTCACCGGCCACGCCACGGTCGATTCCGCGGTCAAGGCGCTCAAAGTCGGCGCCGAGGATTACGTCACCAAGCCGGTCGACCTCCCCCGCCTGCAGGTCATCCTCAAGTCGGTCGAAGACAAGCAGATGATGAAGCAGGAGATCATCGAGCTCCGGCGGCAGCTGCAGAAGATGGGCGCTCTCGGCCACCTGGTCGGCAAGTCGCCGCGCATGCAGCGCCTCTTCGAGGAGCTGGAGATGGTCGCGAACACCGACGCGAACGTCTTCATCGTCGGCGAGTCGGGCTCGGGCAAGGAAGTGGTCGCGAACACGATCCACTACCTCTCCCGCCGCCGCAACAAGCCGTTCATCGCCTTCAACTGCGGCGCGATCTCGCCGACCCTCATCGAGTCCGAGATCTTCGGCCACGAGAAGGGTGCGTTCACCAACGCCATCAAGCGCCGCGAAGGCTATTTCGAGATGGCCAAGGGTGGCACGGTCTTCCTCGACGAGATCACGGAGATGCCGATCGAGCTGCAGGTCAAGCTCCTGCGCGTGCTCGAGGAAGGGAAGTTCCGCCGCGTCGGCGGCAACGACGAGATCAACATCGACGCGCGCATCATCGCCGCCTCGAACCGCGATCCGCAGAAGGCGATCGCCGACGGCCGGATGCGCGAGGATCTCTACTATCGATTGAACGTTTTCCCCATCGACGTGCCGCCGCTGCGCGAGCGCCTCGAGGACATCCCGCTCTTCTCGCACTTCTTCCTCCAGAAGCTGAACGAGACGGAAGAGAAGAAGGTCGAAAAGATCGACCCCGACTTCATCGAAGCGCTGCAGGCCTACGAGTGGCCGGGCAACGTGCGCGAGCTGCGCAACGTCGTCAACCGCGCCTTCATCATGGCCCGCACCGACACGCTGACCGTCGAATGCCTCCCGGACAAGCTGGCCGGCAACCGCCGCAAGCGTTCCAAGAACGCGGTGAGCATCCCCCTCGGCCAGCCGATGGAAGAGGTCGAGCGCATCGTGATCGAAGAGACGCTCACGATGACCGACGGCGACCGCCGCAAGACCGCCGAAATCCTCGGCATCTCCTACAAGACGCTCTACAACAAGACCAAAAAGTACAAGAGCGCCGGCGGCGAAGACGAAGACGAGGAGTGACGCGCGCAGCGCGTCATCCCGAGCGCAGCGAGGGATCCGGGCGGCGGCGACCGTAGCGTAACGCCACCACCGCCGCCACCCCGATCAACACCCACAACCCCAGCCCGCTCTTCGAGAGGATCTCTCTCACCTGTGGAGAGCCCGTGCTGTCGGCGAACCACCAGGGCCAGCCCTGCGACCAGACGGTGTAGATCGCGAAGACGTACAGCGACACCACCGCGTGGAAGGCGATCGCCGCCGCGCGCGGCAACGCGAACGCGAGGAAGGGGAGCGGCCAGTAGAGGTACTGCACCCCGAAGCCGGGCGCCAGGAACAGCACTATTAAATATGTGGTGGCGATGAGGGCCGGCAGGCGCGTCGCATCCGAGCTCCGGTTGAACCACCACAGCGCGACGAGCGCACCCACCAGCGCGAACGGCAGCCAGCCGAGCGGCACCTGCACGCCGGTCGTCGCCTGAATCACGTGCGCGAGCAGCGGAATCCCCCAGGCGCGGACGAAGCCGGTGTAGCCGAAGACCTGCTGCACGAAGGTGGAGCCGTTCACCACCAGCGCCGGGACGAAGATCACGCCTGCCCCTGCGATGCACGCGCCGAGGAACTGCAGGCGTGCACGCTTACCGCGAAGCGCAAAGAGGAACAGCGGCCCGACCAGCAGCGGCACGATCTTGATCCCCACCGCGCACGCGAGCGCGAGCCCCGCAATCACCGGACGCTCCTCGATCGCCGCGGCGGCCGCGAGCGCGACGAACATCATCATCAATGGATCGCTGTTGCAGTGGAACGCACTGATGAAGAGCACCGCGGGCGAGAGGAAGAACAGGAGCGGCGCGTAAGGCGCCACGTTCACGCGCCGTACGATGCGCACGAGCACGCACGCGGTCACCACGTCCGCCGCGATCTGCAGCAGGCGGAATGTATCCTGGAACTCGAGCCCGCACGCAACGCCGATCCGGTTCGCCACCCGCGCGATTGCGAGCACGAGCGGCGGGTGGTTCATCAGCGTCGTTTCGCTGTACGCGCCGAGGACTCCGACGCGATCGAGAATCTCCGCAAACCGGTACCAGAGCATCGCGTCGAGCGAACCGAGCGAAGTGGCGGTCTGCAGGATCCGGAGCAGCGTGCCGGCCACGATCGCGATGAGGAAAAGGCGGCGTTCGTTCGACACGGAACCCGATCATAACCTCTACAAACTGTAGGCGTTTTGCCGCGCCCGGAACCCCTCTGATATCGTCCCCGGTCCCGACGGCACCGGAATACCGGCATCGCCGTCGTAGGTTGGGGCGTTCCGCAATGGCCAAGAACCTCGTTATCGTCGAGTCTCCTGCGAAAGCGAAGACAATCAACAAGTTCATCGGAAGCGATTACATCGTCAAAGCTTCCGTCGGCCACGTGCGCGACCTCCCCAAGAGCGACCTCGGCGTGGACGAAGTGACCTTCCTCCCGCACTACGAGATCCTCGAAGGAAAAGAGAAGGTCGTCAGCGAGCTCCGCGCCGCGGCGAAGAAGGCCGACAAGATCTTCATCGCCTCCGACCCTGATCGCGAAGGAGAGGCGATCGGCTGGCACGTCGTGAACCTCCTCGGCACGGACGCGAAGAAGGTGCAGCGCATCCTCTTCCACGAGATCACCAAGAACGCGGTCCGCAAGGCGATCGACACGCCGGGCGAGATCGACATGAACAAGGTGAACGCGCAGCAGGCGCGGCGTGTCCTCGACCGCCTCGTCGGCTACAAGCTCTCGCCGCTCCTCTGGGACAAGGTCCGCCGCGGTCTCTCCGCCGGCCGCGTGCAGTCGGTGGCGATGAAGATGATCGTCGAGCGCGAGGACGAGATCAAAGCGTTCACGCCGGTCGAGTACTGGAGCTTCGGCGCCCGCCTTTCCGCCAGCGTCCCGCCGCCGTTCGTGGCCAAGCTGACGAAGGTCGACGGCAAGAAGGCCGACGTCCCGAACGAAGAGGTCGCGCGGAAGATCGAAGCGGCCCTCAAGAGCGGCAAGTATGTCGTCACCGAGGTGGCGCGGAAGGAGCGGAAGCAGTCCGCTGCCCCGCCGTTCATCACCTCCACGCTGCAGCGCACCGCGTACAACCGGTTCAAGTGGCCGGTGAAGCGCACCATGCAGGTCGCGCAGAAACTCTACGAAGGTAAGGAGCTCGGCAGCTTCGGCTTCGCCGGTCTCATCACCTACATGCGTACCGACTCGGTGCGCATCAGCGACGACGCGCTCGCCGAAGTGCGCTCTTATATCGCCGCGAAATACGGCAACGATATCCTTCCTGAAAAACCGAACACATATCGTGTCAAGAAAGCTGCACAGGCGCAGGAAGCGCACGAGGCCATCCGCCCCACCTCGATGGACCTCGATCCCGAGAAGGTCAAGGACTTCCTGACCCGTGAGGAGTACAGCCTCTACAAGATGATCTGGGACCGCTTCGTCGGTTCACAGATGAAGCCCGCGCTGTTCGACGTCACCGATGCCGACATCACGGTCGCGAATCTCACCCTCCGCGCCTCCGGCGAAGTGCAGAAGTTCGCCGGCTTCCTGGCCGTGTTCCAGGACGCGCCGGGTGAAGACGATGACGGCGAGGAAGGCGAGAAGAAGAACGACAAGGCCCTGCCGCCGCTGAACGAGGGCGACGTGCTGACGCTCATCGAGCTGGACACGAAGCAGAACTTCACCCAGCCGCCGCCGCGCTTCACGGAAGCGACGCTCGTGAAGGCGCTCGAAGAGAACGGCATCGGACGCCCCTCCACGTACGGCGCGATCCTCACCACCATCCAGGCCCGCGACTACACCTACAAGCACGACGGCAAGTTCCACCCCACGCACCTCGGCACGTTGGTGGTGAACCTGCTCAAGCAGTCTTTCGGCGACATCATCGACGAGGGCTACACCGCCGAGCTCGAAGAGAAGCTCGACAACGTCGAAGACGGCCAGCGCGAGTGGACCGACCTGATGCGCGAGTTCTCCGTGAAGTTCAATCACGATCTCGAGCGCGCCGCGACGGAGATGACGCAGGTCAAGGGCACCGGCCTCGAGACCGACGAAAAGTGCGAGAACTGCGGCTCGCCGATGGTCATCAAGTTCGGCCGCTTCGGCGAGTTCCTGGCCTGCACGAACTATCCGGAGTGCAAGACCACGAAGGAAATGGCCAAGGGCGACGCGGCCGAGGCGACGTCGGACGACGAGCAGATCATCTGCGACAAGTGCGGCAAGCCGATGCAGCTCAAGCGCTCCCGCTTCGGCCAGTTCTTCGCCTGCACCGGCTACCCGGACTGCAAGAACACCAAAGACCCGAAGCTGATGAAGCAGGCCGCGAACCTGCCGAGCGAACCGCAGCCGCCGTGCGAGAACTGCGGCAAGGAGATGGTGCTCAAGAGCGGCCGTTACGGCCCCTTCTACTCCTGCGCCGGCTACCCCGACTGCAAGACCATCCGCAAGATCGGCCGCAAGTCGTCCGCGCCGCCGAAGCCGACCGGCGTGAAGTGCCCCACCTGCAACGAGGGGGAGCTCGTCGAGCGCATCTCGCGCCGCGGCGTCTTCTACTCCTGCAACCGCTACCCGAAGTGCGAGTTCACGCTGAACAACCGCCCGGTGGCCCGCGAGTGCCCGAAGTGCCACGCGCCGTATCTCCTGGAGAAGGAGACGAAGCGCGAGGGTCACATCGAGTACTGCAACAACGCCGAGTGCGATCACCGCGCCTCGATCGCCGCGCCGGTAGCAGCGAACGAGTAACGGCTCAGGCAGGTACACTTTGCGGATGGTCCAGCACACCATCCGCATCGCTGTCGCCCTTTGCCTGTTCGCCTGCTCCGCGTTCGCGGATGAAGCAGCGACCGTCGAGAGATTCGAGCGGCTGCGCCAGGATCCGCTGCTGTTGCGCAGGTTCCTGGAGCAGATGCCGAAGGGGGGCGATTTGCACAATCACCTCTCCGGCGCCGCCTACGCGGAGACGTACATCCGCCTCGGCGCGGCGGACGGCCTTTGCGTCGATACCCAGCGGCTCGCGTACACGAAGTGCGATCCGGCCAGCACGGCGCAGGTGCCGGCGTCGAAGGCCCTGACGGACAGCGGTCTGTACACGCGCCTCCTCGACGCGATGTCGATGCGGCAGTTCCGCGCGATCGCGGAGTCGGGTCACGATCACTTCTTCGCCACGTTCGGCAAGTTCAGCGCGGTCTCGGCCCCGCATGTGCCGGAGCTGCTCACCGAAGTCGTGTCGCGGCTCGCGTACGAGAACGTCGATTACCTCGAGTCGCTCTTCGGCCAGGATCTCGGCGCGGCACGGCAGCTCGGACGCAAGTTCGAGCCCGGTACGCCGTTCGACCAGATGCGCAACTCGATGCTGCAGAGCGGGGACGCCGCGAACGTGGTGAGCGCGTCGCGGAAGACCATCGACGCCGCGGAGGCATATCTCCGGACGAGCCTCGAATGCGGGACCGCAACAGCGCAAGCGGGCTGCGACTCGACGGTCCGTTATCTCTTCGAGACGCACCGCGCCTTCCCGCGCGAGCAGCTCTTCGCGGAGCTGCTGGTGGGCTTCGAGCTCGCCAAAGTCGACTCGCGCGTGGTCGGCCTGAACGTCGTGCAGCCTGAAGACGCCTACGGGTCGATGTCGCAGTTCCAGGAGCTGATGCGGATGTTCGCGTACCTGCGTCCGCTCTATCCCGGCGTGCGCATCTCCACCCATGCCGGCGAGCTCGCGCCGGGCCTCGTGCCGCCGGAGGGGATGCGCAACCACATCCGCGACTCCGTCCTGATCGCGAACGCCGAGCGCATCGGCCACGGCGTCGACATCGCGCGGGAGACCGACGCGCTCGCGCTGCTGCGCACGATGGCCGCCCGTCCCGTCGCGGTCGAGGTCTGCCTCACCAGCAACGACGTGATCCTCGGCGTCACCGGCAAGCAGCACCCGCTCCGCCTCTACCTGCGCAGCGACGTGCCGGTCGACCTCGGCACCGACGATCCCGGCGTCGCCCGCACGGACATGACCACCGAATGGCAGCGGGCCGTCGAAGACCACGGCGTCAGTTACGCCGACCTCAAACGCTTCGCCCGCAACAGCATCGAGTTCTCCTTCATCGAAGGGGGGAGCCTCTGGCGATCCCCCGACTATCGCTCGCACGTCGCCGCCTGCACCGACAGGGGCACGGATGCCTGCAAGGCGTATTTGGATGCGAATCCGAAAGCGCGCGTGCAAATGAGACTCGAGCAACGCCTACGCGAGTTCGAGGACAGCGAGCTGCGGTAAGCTCTGAACCATGGCCGACTGGGGTCCCATCGACATCAAGAAATGGCGTCAGACGCCGCACGTGGAAGGTCGCGCCGCGACCGATCGCGACGTCGACGAAGGGAGCGCGATCTTCGCGGTCGGCGGCGAGCCGGTGGAGCTCGATCTCCCGTCGTGCGCGATCGTGCAGGAGGAAGGGGTCGGCGAGCCGACCGCGGTGATCCTCATCCAGGCAGAGCGGCTCGAAGACGGGACGGTGGCCGTCGGCTACCGCCTCGTCGATGGCGGCACCGGCATCGCGACGCTCGACGAGGTCGAGCTGCTCAGCGAGCCGGATGAGAGGTTTCGCTGAGGAAGTCGCGAACGAGATCGCCGATCAGGTGAAAGTCGATCAGGAACGTGTCGTGGCCGTTCGGACTCGCGATCTCCTCGAGGTGTACCGGCGTCCCATTCGCGCGTAGCGCCGCCGCGACGCGCGAGCTTTCAGCGGGAGGGAAGAGCCAGTCGGTGTCGAACGGGACAATGAGCGAGGGTCCGCGCCAGCGGGCGAAGGCTGCCTCGAGCGTGCCGAACTGCTCCTCGAGGTCCATCTCGTCCATCGCCGCCTGAACGCGGATGTACGAGTTCGCGTCGTAGAGCGCGGCGAACTTCTTCCCCTGGTACTCAAAGTACGAGTCGATCTCGAACTGCCGCGTGTTGCCGCGCCGGCGGCGCCCGAACTTCCGCTGCAGCGACTGCGCGGAGAGATAAGTCATATGTCCGAGCATGCGCGCCACTTCCAGGCCGCGCAGCGTGCCGGGCTCCTCGTAATAGTCGCCGCCGTGGAAGCGCTGGTCGGTCTCGATGATCCTGCGGCCGAGGATGTGCCAGGCGATGCCGGTGACCGGCACGGCGGCGCCGCTGGCCATGGCGATGATGGCCTCCGCAGCCTCGGGATACAGCGCCGCCCACATCAGCACCTGCATCCCCCCGAGCGAGCCGCCGGCGATCGCGCGCAGCTTCGTGATGCCGAGGTGGTCGAGGACCAGCTTCTGCGACTCGACCATGTCCTGGATGGTCGGCCAGGGATAGCGCGAGCCGTACGGTTTGCCGCTCTCCGGATCGAGCGACTTCGGGGCAGTGGTGCCGAACGGCGAGCCGGGGAGGTTCACGCAGACGACGAAGTAGCGCTCGAGATCGATCGGCTTGCCGTAGCCGATGAGGCCGTCCCACCAGCCCGGCTTCTCGTCGGACGCGTCGGTGTACTTGCCGGCCGCATGTGCGCTCGCAGAGAGCGCGTGGCAGACCAGGATCGCGTTCGAGCGGTCGGCGTTCAGCTCACCGAACGTCTCGTACACGATCGTGAACGGCGCGATCTTCTGCCCGTGCTGGAACGTGAAGCCATCCGGCAGCACGAGCTCCCGCGGCGGCGCGGCGACGAACGTGTCGCCGAGTCTCTGGACCGTGGACATTGGCGACGGAGCATAGCAAAGGGCGCTGTCTAGTACGGCGCCTTCGGCATCACCACCCAGAGGATGATGTAGATGATGATCCCGGGGAAGGCGACCGAAAGCGTCGAGCCGACGACGTAGAGCACGCGGACCCAGAACGGGCTCCAGCCGAGCCATTCGGCGAGGCCGCCGCAGACCCCCGCGATGATGCTGGAACGGCGTGAGCGATAGAGGGGCATTTTTCTTACTCTCCTTCTTCCCGCAAGAGCTGACCTTCATAGATACGGCGAACCTCGTCGATTGTTGAGACCTGGTCGAGGTTCTTGTCGTCGCGGATGCGCACGATGCGCGGAAACCGGAGGGCGTAGCCGGACTTGTGCCGCTTCGACTCCTGGATCCGGTCGAAGGCGATCTCGAGCACGACCGTCGGCTCGACCACGTGCACCGGCCCATGCTGCTCGCGCGTCGTCGCCTTGAAATGCTCGGTCATGGCCGCGATCTCGACGTCCGTCAGACCGGAGTACGCCTTCCCGATGTTCACCAGCTCGCCGTCGCGGAGCACGGCGAACGTCAGGTCCGAGAGCACCGCCCGCCGCCGCCCGTTCCCGTACTGCGCGGCCGTGACCACGCAATCGAGCGTCGCCAGCGCCTTCTTATACTTCAGCCACGACTTCCCGCGTCGGCCGGGCGTATAGATCGAGCTCGGATCCTTCACCACCAGCCCCTCATTCGCACGGGCGCGGGCAGCGTCGAACAGCTCGTCGACGTGCGCCGCATCGCGGATGGGTACCCCCACTGTCATCCTGAGCGAGGGGGCTGGCAGGGCGGGAAGCGAAGGACCCCCTGCTTCAGGCAATGCAGTGTCAACCGCGGGGGGTCCTTCGCTTCCCACCGTCCGCCCACCCCCGCTCAGGATGACAGACAACTTCTCCAACCGCTCCCGCAGCGGCCGTTCGAACAACGCCTCCCCATCGAGGTACAGCAGATCGAACGCAAAAAACACCACCGGCGCCTCCGCGCGCAGCTTCGCGCTGACCTGCCGCCGGCCGAGACGCTTCTGGATGATCGCGAAGGGAAGGATGCGGTCGCGGAAGGCGACGATCTCGCCGTCCAGGATCACGCTGCGGCCGAGCGCGCGCGCCGCCTCTTCCAGCTCCGGGAAGCGATGCGTGACGTTGTCGAGCGTGCGCGAGTAGATGCGCACCTCACCCTTCCCGTCGGTGTGGATCTGCGCGCGGATGCCGTCGTACTTGTCGTCGGCGATCGCGCCCGCGCCGAGGGCGGCCACGATGTCCGCAGGGTTCTCCTCCGGTTGCGCGAGCATGAAGGCGAACGGATGGAAGAGCGTCATCTCCGCGGCCGAGAGCGCATCCGACCTCGCGAGCAGCGCCGTCGCGCCGATGTCGCCGGTGAACATGTTCGCCTGGCGTACCTCATCGAGCTTCCGGCCGAACGCCTTCGCGATCGACGCCTCCACCAGCCCCTCCACCAGGCCGATGCGCAGCTCGCGCGTCAGGATCTTGACGATGTAGCGCGCTCCCTGCGCGTTCACTCTGCGCAGCAGCTCGACCAGCACGTCCTTCTTCGCGCCCGCGCCCTGGGTCGCCGCCAGCCGCTCGAACGACTCGGCGAGCTCGACCAGGGTGACATCGCGCGACGGATCCTCGGGAAACGACTCCGCGATCGTGTCGCCCGGATCGGCGTATTTGGGCCACGGCGCCCACACCTCCTCATGCGTGCGGCCGGACGCCTCCGCCACGGCGTCGCCGATGGCCGCGCCTCCGACGCCGGTCACGCGTTCCTCGCGGCGGGGGAATGGCGAGCCCGAGAAGAAGACCGCCGCGCGCTCCAGCGAAGCGTCGTCGAGCGTGCGGAGATACTCCGCCAGCAGGCGCTCTTTCTCGCTCTTCTTCGTCGTCGCCGCGATGGCGTTTGCCGTCACCGTGAAGTCGGAAAGCATGGGATAGAATCCGCCGCCATGAAAACGAAAGTCACCGTGGTCGGCGCAGGCAATGTCGGCGCCACCGTCGCACAGGGTATCGCGCTCAAGGAGCTCGCGGACGTCGTCCTCGTCGACATCGTCGAAGGGGTGCCGCAGGGCAAGTCCCTCGACATGATGGAAACGGCGCCGGTCGAAAAGTACGACTCGATCCTGCGCGGCACCAACAACTACGACGGCACCGAGGACTCGGACATCGTCGTCATCACCGCCGGCCTGCCCCGCAAGCCGGGCATGAGCCGCGACGACCTGCTCTGGAAGAACGAAGAGATCGTGGCCGGCGTCACGCGCGAGGTCGCGCAGCGCTCGCCGGATTCGATCATCATCGTCGTCTCGAACCCGCTCGACGCGATGTGCGAAGTGGCGCGCCGCGTTTCCGGCTTCCCACGCGAGCGCGTCCTCGGCATGGCCGGGGTGCTCGATTCCGCCCGCATGCGCGCCTTCATCGCCATGGAGCTGAACGTCTCCGTCGAGAACACGCACGCCTTCGTCCTCGGCGGCCACGGCGACACCATGGTCCCGCTCCCCCGCTACTCCACCGTGGCCGGCATCCCGATCACGGAGCTGATCTCGAAGGAGCGCATCGACGCCATCGTCGACCGCACCCGCAACGGCGGCGCCGAGATCGTGAACCTCCTCAAGACCTCGGCCTGGTACGCGCCGGGGGCGTCGACCGTGGAGATGGTCGAGGCCATCCTCAAGGACAAGCGCAAGATCCTCCCCTGCGCCGCGTACCTCACCGGTGAGTACGGCTACAACAACCTCTACGTCGGCGTCCCGGTCAAGCTCGGTAGCAACGGCCTCGAGCAGATCATCGAGATCAAGCTCGAAGCGGACGAGGTCGCCGCGCTCAAGCATTCCGCGGATGCGGTGCAGGAGCTCTTCGACAAGCTGAAGACGCCTGTGAACTAGTTTATCCCGAGCAAAGCGAGGGATCTCCGGTGGCACCGCGATGGCGGTGCCACTTGCGTTTGGGGCGGAATCTCGGCGGGTGCGGACGGTTCTGATAGGCAGCAGGATCGCGGTGTGGCCGGAGATCCCTCGCTGCGCTCGGGATAAACTGAATCATGAAAAAACTCGTCATCGACATCGAGACCGTCGGCACTCCGTGGGAGGAGCACGATCCCTACGTCCGCGAATACCTCATCAAGGGGATGAATGATGCGGAAGCGGAGGAGGAGAAGCGCCGCGGCGCTCTCTCCCCCTTCACCGGGAAGATCGTGACCATCGGCATCGTCAACGCCGAGACCGGCCGCTCCTGCGCGATGTACGAGGTTCCGGGGCAGACGGAAGTCATCACCCGCAAGGACGGCAACCGCACCCTCATCTCCGGGAGCGAGCGCCAGATCCTGGAGAAGTTCTGGGAGTACCTCGACCGCGACGACCGCTTCATCTCGTTCAACGGCCGCCAGTTCGACGGCCCGTTCCTGATGATCCGCTCCGCGATCCACGGCCTCCCGCCGAAGCGCGACCTGGTCGGGAACCGCTATCGCTTCCACCCGAACTGCGACATCCGCGAAGTGCTGAACTTCAACGGCACGATCAACCCGCGCCAGATGCGCTTCAACCTCGACCTGGCCTGCAAAACGTTCGGCATCCAGAGCTCGAAGACCGAGGGGATGGACGGGCGTTCCGTCGAGACGTTCTACCGCGCCGGCCGCCACGAAGAGATCGCCAACTACTGCCTCGAGGACGTGCGAGCCACGTGCGAGCTCTACCTGAAACTGGAGAACACGCTGCTCCGCTTCGAGACGCAGTTCCGGGAGGCGGAAGAGCGGGCCGCGCGGCGCAGGACCACGCGCGAGCAGCTCTCGATCCTGCAGCACCCCGCGGAGCCGTCGTTCATGGACTCGGTGACGGAGTCCTCGCTGTCCCTCACCTCCTCGCTCGAGGCGGTGGTCGAAGCCGATGAGGTGATGACCACCAGGCATCAGGCGGCAGTGCTCGAGAAGCTCGTCGGCGACACGCGCGAAGAAGAGTTGCCCGACTTTTAACAGGACGACGCTACATTCGGGCGCGGCACGCGTAACAATCACGTGCATGCGCCGCATTCTTTTCACACTCGTCCTGCTTCTCCTTTCCGCTACCGCGATCGCTAAAGAAGCCGCCACCCCGCTCGATCCGTTTCTCGCCCAGGTCCGCCGCAAGACGCTTGCGAACGGGCTGACCGTGATCACGCGCGAAACGCCGGGCACCGGCGTCGTGGCCGTGAACACATGGGTGAAGGCGGGCTACTTTCACGAGCCCGACGAAGTGGCCGGCATGGCGCACCTCTTCGAGCACATGCTGTTCAAGAGCTCGAAGAACTTCCCGCGCGTCGAGCAGGTCGCCGAGGAGATCGCGGCGGTCGGCGGCGCCACGAACGCCGGCACGATCTACGACGCGACGAACTACTACTTCGTCCTCCCGAAGGAAGGCTTCCGGCGCGCGCTCGACCTGCAGGTCGACTCGATCGCTTATCCGCTGTTCGACGCGGCGGAGCTGAAGAAGGAAGCGGAAGTGGTCATCGAGGAGTCGAACCGGAAGAAGGACAACCCTCCGGCCATGGCCAGCGAGTCGATGTTCGCGATCGCGTTCCAGGAGCACCGGATGAAGCGCTGGCGCATCGGCTCGAACGAGGTCCTGCGCAACATCAAGCGCGACGACCTGATGGCGTTCTATCAGACCCTCTACCGTCCCGAGAACATGGTCCTGGTCGTGGTCGGCGACGTGCCGCACGACGAAGTGATGCGCAACGTCGAAGCGACGTTCGCGAAGATCCCGCGCGGGAAGCTGGTGAAGAAAGGCGGTCCCGCCGAGCCGGCGCAGGCCGCGTTCCGCTACGGCCAGGCGTCCGCCGACCTGCGGCAGGGCTACACGAGCATCGGCTTCCATACTCCCGGTGTCGGCCATCCCGACAATCCGGCCATCGACGCGCTGGTGACGATCCTCGGCTCCGGCCGCGCCTCGCGCTTCTTCCGCAACGTCATCGCGCCCGAGGCGGCGAGCACTGCCGACGCATCGAACTTCGCGTTCGAAGACATCGGCATCTTGGAAGTGCAGGCGTCGTTCGACGAGAAGAACCGCGCCGAGACCGACCGCCGCCTGCTGCGCGAGCTCGAGCGGATCAAGGCCAGCGGACCGTCGGCCTCCGAGCTGCAGCTCGCGCGCAACCTCGCCGAGTCGCAGACCATCCTCGGACTGGAAGACGTCCTCGGGCAGGCGAACGCGCTCGGCCAGGCGGAGACGCGCGGCGGCTATCGCACGCTCGGCACCGACCTCGCGGCCTTTCAGGCCGTCACGGCCGCCGACGTGATGCGCGTCGCGCGCAAGTACCTGACCGTCGAGAACATGACGCTCTACCACTACCGCGCCAAGGGCACGCCCGAGCAGACGCAGGAACAGGCGCTCGCGTTCGTGCGCGAAGCAATCGCGAACGTCCCCGCCACCGCGGCCGCCGCGCCGGCGGTCGACATCGCCGCGAAGCCGCTGCGTGCCGCGCGCGGCACGCGTGCTCCGGTGGTGTCGAAGCTCCCGAACGGCGCGACGCTCATCGTCGAAGAGCGCGGTGGTGCGCCGATGCTGAACGCCAGCATCTTCTTCCGCGGCGGACGCAATCAGGAGCACAACGGCAACGCCGGCATCACGCGCCTGCTCGCGGGCGTCATGCGCCGCGGCACGACCACGCGCAGCGCCGAGCAGATCGACCGCGAGATCGAGTTCCTCGGCACGCAGATCGGGCTGCAGATGCAGCGCGATTACTTCGGCTTCACCACGGACGTCGTGTCGCGTAACGCGCGTCCCGCGGTCCTCTTGATGGCGGACGTCGCGCTGAACCCGACGCTCGAGCCGAAGAGCATCGAGGAAGAGCAGCATCTCCAGAAAGCCGCCATCCGCCGCAACAACGACTCGGCACAGGCGCGCCCGGCCCAACTGCTGTACGAGGCGTTGTATCGCAATCATCCGTACGCGCTGTCGACCGAGGGGTACCCGTCATCGGTCGACGCCATCGACGCGGAGGAGCTGCGCGCCTGGTGGAGCGCGAACGTCACCGCGGACGACGCGCTGATCGTGATCGCCGGCGACATCCACGGCGACGATGCGAAGCAGCTCGCGGAAGAAGCGTTCGCGAAACTGCCGAAACGGACCACGCCACGCGCCACCACGACGATGCCGCTCGTCGCCTCCTCGCGCATGGACACGATCGAGTACCGCGATAAGAAGCAGTCGGCGATCGCGGTCGGCTTCCCGGCGGTCGGTTTCGCGCACGAAGACTACCCACGGCTCCGCCTCCTCCAGCAGGTGACCTCCGGCATCTCCGGTACGCTCTTCAGCGAGCTGCGCGGCAAGCGCTCGCTCGCCTACACCGTCTTCAGCGCGATCCAGCCCGCCGCGGAAGGTGGGACGTACCTCGCGTACATGGCCACCGAGGCCGCAAAGGAAGAGGAAGCGCGCACCGGCCTGCTCAGCGAGCTGCGCCGCCACGCCAAAGACGCCATCGACGAGGAACGCCTCACCCGCGCCAAGTCCGCCCTCGCCGGCATCACCCGCCTGCAGCGCCAGTCGAACGGCGTCCACGCCGCCGAAGCCGCCCGCAACCACTTCCTCGGCCTGGGCATGGACTTCACCGACCGCTTCCTCGCCGTCGCGCAGAAGGAATCACTCGACGACCTGAAGAAGACAGTGGAAAAGTACCTCGGCGGCGACAACTACGTCGTGGCGGTGGTGAGAGGAAAGTCCTGATCCTGACGCGTCGCCCCTGAGGCGTGACCCCTCATCCGCCCTTCGGGCACCTTCTCCCCTTGGAGGGGAGAAGGGCTACTAACGACCCCGTCGCGAGAGTGACCACTTAGTAGCCCCTCTCCCGCGTCGAGCGGGGAGAGGGTGGCCAACGGCCGGGTGAGGGGTCGCGCCACAGGCCGATCCCGCTCGCCGTCACGTCCGGCGCCGCGACCTTCCGGTGCTTCGCGTGGCCGGGCGGGCGCGGCGGCGCATTGGTGCCTCCATCTGCCAGCTCTCGCTCCAGAAGCGGGTCAGCTCGCGGCTGAGGCCATCGAGATCGGGGAAGACGGTCGTCTCGCCGACGCCGGCCGTGCCGAGGTCGAGCCGGATCCGCTCGATCGCACGACGACGGACGACGAGTTTCACGAGACGGGAGTCCGGCCGCCGGCTCATGCTCGTCAGGCCGTCCGGGCGGCGGCCGAAGATCGTGAAGTGGCTGCGCTGGACGGCAATGCGTCGCGCGATGTGCGGCGGATCGATCGCGATCGGCCACTCCGGCTCCACATTCCGGACGTTCAGCTTCGGCAGGTAGCGCGTCGCTTCGTCCGCGGACGGCGAGACGATTGTGTCCTGCTGGATCACCTGCTGATTCAGCCACCACGGGTCGAGCACCCAGACCGCGGCGTCCGTGTCGACCTTCGGTTCGCCGGCGCGCGCGGGCGTAACGGCGAACAGCAGCGCGATCAGCGCTCCGTCCGTCCAGTCGAGCAGTCGCGTGGGGGCGCCGTAGTGCTGCATGACGAAATACCACGACCACTCGTCCGTCGGCAGACGCTCGGTCATCAACTGAACGCCCATACGCTGGTAGGAGTCGCGGATGTCGCACTCCTCGTCACCCAGCTTGAGCCGAAAGATGTTCGGTGCGAGCTCCCATTTCGCGTCCCGGTGCCCGCGGAACCAAGGGTCTGAATATCGCCCGTCCTCGACATTCCAGCCGTCCCGCAGCGCACAGACGACCTCCAGAAACTCCGCCACCGACTCGACCTTCTCTGTCCTGACCATGCTTGTCAGTATGGGTCGCGCCCGTACAATGCGCCCGTGAAGGTCTATCGCGCGCGTGTGTTCACGCCGGTCGGCGATCCATTCGCCGCCGGCGTGGAGGCATCGCACCGCTACTTCGAGGACGGCCACGTCGCCGTCAACGGCGACGGCGTCATCGAGAGCGTCGGCGAATGGGCGGCGGCGCCGCAGGGGGAGCTCGTCGACTGCTCCGGCAGCCTGATCACGCCGGGCTTCATCGACACCCACCTGCACGCCCCGCAGCTCGAGATGATCGGGTCGTACGGCGGGCACCTCCTGGAGTGGCTGAACCGCTACACCTTTCCGACCGAGAAAAAATTCGCCGATCCGGAGCACGCGCGCCGCGTGGCGAAGGCGTTCTACGACGAGCTCCTGCGCAACGGCACGCTCTGCGCGCTGGTCTTCTCGACCATCCATCGCGAGGCCACCGACATCTTCTTCGAGGAAGCGGAGCGCCGCGGCTTCCGCGGGATCATCGGCAAGACCATGATGGACCGCAACGCGCCGGAGTACCTGCTCGACGCGACCCCGCAACAGTCGTACGACCAGTCGCGCGAGCTGCTGACGAAGTGGCACGGCCGCGGCCTGCTGCGCTACGCCATCACGCCGCGCTTTGCGCCGACCTCGACACCGGAGCTGCTCGAATGCGCCGGCCAGTTGAAGCGCGAGTTTCCCGGCGCCTGGGTGCACTCGCACATCTCCGAGAATCGCGCGGAGGTGCAGTGGGTCCAGGAGCTCTTCCCCGAGGCGGAGTACGCGGACGTGTACGACCGCTACGGCCTGCTCGATGAGCGGACGGTGCTCGCGCACGGCGTCTGGCTCACCGCGGAAGAGCTCGACCTGCTCGCGCGCCGCGGCTCGCGCATCGCGCACTGCCCCAACTCCAACCTCTTCCTCGGCAGCGGCCTTTTTCCGCTGCACCGCGTGCTGAACGCCGGCGTCGTGGTCGGGCTCGGCACCGACATCGGCGGCGGGACGTCCCCGTCGCTCTTCAACGCCATGGCCGACGCGTACAAGGTGCAGCAGGTGCAGAACGTCTCCCTCAGCCCGTTCCACCTCTGGTATCTCGCCACCCTCGGCGGCGCCCGCGCGCTGACGCTCGACGGCGAGACCGGCAGCCTCGAAGCCGGCAAGTCCGCCGACTTTCTCGTGCTCGACTTGAAAGCCACGCCGCTGCTGGCCTTGCGGACCGAACGGGCGGCCTCGATCGAAGACCTCCTCGCCGGCCTCATCTTCATGGGCGACGACCGGGCTGTTTCCCGAAGCGTCATCGCCGGCCGGATCGTCTCGGAACGGTAGGCGCGGCCTTTGCGCCTTCAGCCTCCGTATTGGAGGCTCTATGACACGAAACCTGCGCTTTTCAGCAGTCTGGGTGCTTTGCGCCCTGTTTGCGGTGTCCTCTTTCGGGCAAGACCGTACGATGGTGGGGACGGTCATCGACCTCGACGAAGGGGACAACCAGATCCAGCTCCAGCTCGACGACGCCTCGAAAACGGTCGTCATGTTCGAAGCCGACTCGGTGACCACGACCTACCACGGCTTCGGGACCGTCATCGCCGACAAGCCCGAGGTGTTCGTCGGCTCGCAGGGCTTCTCGAACCTGCGCGAAGGCGACCGCCTCGAGATCCGCGGACCCCTCCGCGGCCAGGGGTCCTACACCGCGCAGCGCGTCACGCTCCTCGGGCGTGAAGTCCCGGCCGGAACGACCGGGGTCGGCCAGACCCGCGACCCGCAGCGCGACATCTCCACATCGACCGGCCCCCGCACCAGCACCGCGTCCACGTCGACCGCCGGCCGCATCGAAGGCACCATCCGGCAGATCAACGAGCGCGACGGCCGCCTGGTGGTCGAGACCACCGACCGTCGCATGGTGTCGGTGGCCACGCGCCGCAACACGCCGGTCTACTACCGCGGAGAGCGCTACAGCGTCACCAACCTCGAGATCGGCGACCGCGTGCGCGTGGAAGCGGATGCCCGCGACGCGCAGGCGGACGACATCACCGCCACGCGCATCGACGTGACCATCAGCGTGCAGGACGCCGGCACGGTTCCGGGCACGGGAACGTCGACGGTCGGCCTCCTGGAAGGACGGGTCACGCGTGTCGAGCCGGGCCTCGACTACATCTACGTGGATGACGGCCGCGGCGAGGTGCGCGTCGACATGCGCAACGCCGAGGATGCTCGGGGCGAGATCCTGCGCGCGCGCGACATCCGGGTCGGGGAGAACGTCGAGATCGCCGGCAGCATGAACCGCGTCGGCGACATGTTCCTCGCCTCCACGGTGCGCTCGTCGGGAGGCGGCGGCGGCGTGATCAACGTCCCGGGCAGCCCGATCGACGACGTGGCCCGCTACGGCCTCGTCACCATCACCGGCACAGTGACCGAAACCCTCGAAGACGCCGGCACCATCGGCTTCCGCGACCGCGACACGAACACGGTGGTGCGGATCTGGGTCTCCCGCGACTTCATCCTCCGCACCAACGCTGGCACCCACGTAGCCGCCTCCACCCTGCGCGTAAACGATACGGCGGTCATCCAGGCCTTCCGCGACGCCAGCGGCAACCTGGTCGCCCAGACGATCCGGCTCAGGAACAGGTAGACAGCCCAGGAGCGCGGCGACCACCCCCCAGCCGCCGCGCTCCACTTTGTCTCCCAAGGCTGGAGCGCGGTATACTTCCACCAATCCATAGGTGAGGGAGGAGCGATGAGTTTCCTCGGCAGCGCTGTCATTCAGGGGCGGTTCGTCGGCGGGCAGGGGCCGCGCTTCAGCGCACCGCCCACGGCTCGTCCATCGCACGTGCAACCGCGTGCCGCGGCGCCGGGCTCGATCCAGCGCCATACGGCCACGATGCATCCGAACGCGGTCGCGGTTCCCGCGCATCTTGCACACGTTGTGAATGCCGCGGGAGGAAGCCCGCTGCCACCGGCCGTGCGGCAGAAGATGGAGGCGGCGTTCGGCATGGATTTCTCCGACGTGCGTGTGCACGTCGGGCAGGAGGCGGCGCAGCTCGGCGCGGTGGCCTTCACGCGTGGAACGCACATTCACTTCGCTCCGGGGCAGTACAACCCATCGACGGTGCACGGGCACGAGCTGATCGCGCATGAGCTCGCGCACGTTGTCCAGCAGCGCTCCGGCCGCGTTCGCAATCCATTCGGCAACGGCGTCGCGGTGGTCCATGATGCGACACTCGAAGCGGAAGCCGCGCGGATGAGCACGCGCGCGGCCGCGCACATTCCGTCACCGGCCGTGCAGCGCATGGCGCTGCATGCGCAAATGCGGCAGCGTCCGACGCCGCCTCGCGCTCCGATCCAGCGCGCGATACCGAACCGTTTTCCGATCCAGCGCGCGCAGGGCGGATCCAATCCGGGCGAGATTCCTGAGATGGTCGGAGAGATCCTGAAGTTCCTCCCGAAGGAGGACGTGATCAAGGTCCGCCGCGTGAACAGCACCTGGGAGGCGGAGGCTTCGCACGAGCTCCACCAGCGCGGCGTCGACGTCCAGGCGATCTACAACGCCGCATGGTGGGCGAATGTCTACAAGTGGCTGAGGTACATCGGCATCGGCACGACCGTGCTCGCGACGCTCGGAGTGTTGTACTACACGGACTGGACGGCCTTCCAGGCGAAGCTCGGCGAGATCGTGAGGGGGTACATGAAGATGAAGCACGAAGAGGCGATGCGGTACGCCGCGTTGTGCCAGGAGAACCCGCTCTTCTGCTGAGACCTCTTCTCCCTTACACGCAAACCTCTTTGGTTCGTAGAGGTTGGCCTTCACGGTGATCGAGGCGTGTTGCCGGTCAGGGAAGAGCGAAGCTGTGCCCCCCCTCCATTCAGACCGCCCACCCGCGTAACCCATCCCGCCGTCATCCCGAACGTCGAGCGAGGGACCTGGGTGGGCGGGGACACGCAGCATGCCCCTCCCGCGTTCAGCGTGAGGGGCTCTCACGTCCGCGCAAGGAGACAAAACCCGACCACTGGTGGTGCCGAACCATTTACCAGAGGATGTTAACCATCCGTGGAGATGCTTAACGACCTCCGAGAGATGCTTAACGACCTCCGGGAGATGCTTGACGATCTCCGGGAGATGCTTGACGATCCCCGGGACGTGCTTCACGCCACGGATTCACGAACCTACGCGTCCGAATCGTGCGGCAGTTCTGGCAGACGCTTCAGCATCGTCCGTTCGACAGCAGATACGACGCGTCCGCTCACCGAATGCCGAAGTTGATCAGCCGCCGTTTGGAGAGGCTCGCAGCGTATAATCTTCCACTGCATGTGGCTGTTGGTACTTATCACCACGTCGGTGCTCCTTCCTGCCACGATACTCCTCGCACGCATCAAGCTCACGCAGATCGAGGCCACGGGAGCTCGCCAGCTGGAAACGTAGTTGCTTCGGGTTCACCACCGACCCGAGTAGGACGCGCCGCGTTCCAGGAAACCCATCGATGGCAGCGGCTAACGCCGCATGGCATTCACCCGCCCATCTTGACAATGCCTGCTAATAGGTGTCCCCGGCTCCAGATCGGCCGGTTGTAACAAATGCGCCAAGTGGGTAGGGAACCGGTCGGCGAGATCACTCCTTAGTCAAAGTAGTACCCGAGTGGGCTACGCGAGGAGATGCCATGAGCGCCAGCATGATAAACATAGCGGCCGAGTGCCTTAAAACCGGAAGAACGTCAGTGTGGTCGATCCACCTTGGAAAGTACGTCTGCTCCGACTCGGAGGAGGGACGCGAGGCTCTTCGTGACCAGCAGGAGGTCGCAGCACACGCTCATGCGATAAACCCACAATTTAAGCTGGTATTTTTGACGGCTGCCGGCGGAACGGTGCTATTCGTGCTGCTGTGTCTCGTTTTGTCGCTTCTGGCAGGAAAGGAACCGCCGCCGCTCTTCGAGAAAATCATAATGGGATTCTTCGATATGGCAAAAATCGGGTTCGGAGCCATGGTCGGATTGCTTGGCGGAAAGAAGCTTCAATCGCCCGTGTCGCATGGCGGAGTCGATTCCGCAGGTAGCTGATCATGTGCCGAAGGAAGACCGGATACACGGAAACCACAGCTAGGTGGTGTAGTTCATATCAGGACGCTCGCCGGGTGTGTAGTCGCGGTACAGCCATTGGAGGTAATTCGCGAGCTTGATATCTTTCGGTGATATGCGGAGGCCGATATCCCATGTTGATATCCGGATCCGGATATCTTTGTACTGGTTCTCCCAAAATGGATGATGATCTGTGCGGCTTATATACCGCGAAGCCGTTGCCATGAAGTGCATGGCGTCTTCGAACTGATCGAACTTCAACGTAGTAACCAGCTCGGCAGCTGTTCCTTCTCTCCCACGCTGGCTGTCTCTTTGCTCCACCTCCCAACCAGGCAGGTGCGCAAGTGCTTCTGCCAGTTCCGCCTCACCGACTTCAGGCGTCCGGTCGACCGGGGTGGGAAAATCCAGCTCGGCTTTAATTCGCTTGAAGCCAAGGCGGTCAGCCAAATAGCCGACGATAACCTCCACGTCACGCTTGTCAGAGATCTTGAGCGCTTGCCGTGACGGTAGGTCGCGGATACTCTCCGGCAGTTGCTGTGGCGCGGGAATCGGCGCTCCTGACACCGTGATGGGGACGATTTCCTTCTCTTCCTGCAGTGCGTACTCGATCTCGCGTCGAACCCAATCGTTCTCAGAGTCGAGGCGACGTCGGCCGTCGTCGGGGCTTTGCAGAAAGAGCCATCGGGGCCCGATAATCGGCATGACGACTGTCGCGTATTCGAGCGCAGTCTCGATTTTTCGGCTCCACTGGTCGCCGACACGGATCCCGTCCGTGTCAATGAAAACGCAGTTGCGACCAAAGTTGCGCTGCAACGTGTCCGCGATCAGGTTCGCCCAATCGCGACTGTCGTCACGACGGTAACTGAGGAACGCGAGCGTGCGGGGTCGTTCGACCGAGGTAGTCTTCATGCTAGAGGAGTGACCGCCGCAGCCGCATCCCTACCCTCCCGTCATCAGCCCTCATCGGGTCATACCCGCGTTCTCTCGACACTCCGGCACTTCTCTTCGTGGAAACCGGAGTTCAAGCTTCGCTGTTATCGTAGACGCATGCCTTCGGGATACGTCTACCTTCTACTAAACGCATCGATGCCCGGTCTCATGAAGATCGGGCGTACCGAACGCGATCCGGATGGACGCGCTGCGGAATTGTCCAAGGGTACTGGGGTACCGACGCCGTTCGTGTTGGCCTACCAGGTTCACGTCTCAGATTGTAAGTTGGCTGAACGCCGCATTCACCAGGTGCTCGCTCCGCATCGAGCAAACGCGAAGCGGGAGTTCTTTACGATCGATGCAACGGATGCGGTTCATGTCATCCAAGCCGCATGCGTCGATTTGCGTGCCTCAGACGACGAGGACGCGTCCAAAATCAAGATAACTGAAGTAACGTTGCAAGCGAGCACCCGTCGCAACGTTGCACCCATGCGCTCGAGGACAGCCGAACGATTAGGCCCGGTCGTTGCTCAGCTCGGGTTACTCCTCCGCCGAGCACGCGGTTGGCGTGAACTGGTAGACCATTTCGACCGAACGGCGCCGCGCGTACGCCACCTGAGCTACGAGGTTCAATGGAACGACGCTCAAAAGGCGGCACGCGCCGCTAGCACTGTGTCCATCGCATCGCACGATCGCATTCTCGAGTTGGAAGAGCCACTAAAAGAGCTACGTGGAACCTGCTGGGACTTATGGGACAACATCGTACGCGCTTCAAATCAAAACTCCAGAATTTCGGAAGCGCAGTTCGAGTACTGGCTCGAAGACCTACGTGTATTGCTGGAAGATGTAATACCGAAGCTTCAGCAGACCTATGATGAGCTCAAGATGTTTGTTCCCGATCTGCTCCATTAGCCGCGCCTGACTGTTCCCTGCAGCTGGTGAAGAGTCAGTACAAGCGCATGAGTGTGTTGCGCATATGTAGCCTCCTGGTTCGCGGCTTCTGCCGGCGCACGGCAGTATCGTTCGTGATGTTGCGGGGACGATAGAGACTTTGCATGACGTGAGTGTGCCGGAGAGCAGGTGCGACGATGGAGTAGAGCCGGTTGCCTCTACGAGTCGGCGCTGAAATTGATGTGCACGCGGATCAATGCCGGAACGGCTTTGCCGTCGATGAGGAAAGGTTCATATTTCCACTTGCGCACGGCCGCGGCAGCGACCTCGCCGAGGGCAGGGTGGCCGTGGATGGACTGCGCACCGCCGACCCTGCCGTCGGGCATGATGAGCACTTCGAGCTTTACGAGTCCGTCGGCCCGACTCCAGTGAGCTACCTCGGGATAGAGAGGCTCCACGCGATGCACGACCCGGGGCGCCATCTCCGGATCGGCGATCCGCTTCGGCTGCTCGAACAGGGGAATCGGATGAGGGAGGGTCACGCTGCGCATCACCGCAGTCTGCGGCACTTCAAAAATGACGTGAATCTCGTCGGGTTTCACGATCCTGACGGGTCGTCCGAAGAAGTCAGCGCCCTGGGATTCGCCTTTGCCAATCCACGCAGACTTGGGCTGGTATTTCCGGCCGTCCCAGTCCTCCATGACGGAACGGATCCAGTCGCGATTGTCTTCGCGGGCAGGATCTTCGACCAGGTGCACGATCACGAACACGTTGCCTTCGGCGGGACGCTCCGGCTCCGAGCCCGCCCTGTTTTCGAATGTCCGCTCGATCCGCTGGAGCGTGAGCCGTTCCGGCGGCAGCTTTTCCTTCGCGGCACAGGCAACGAGGGTCAAGACTACGAGCGCGGTGATGGTGTGCCGCATGGACGTACGTCCATCATAGTACCCGAACGGTCGGTTCTCGGGTCATAGCGAGCGCTGCCGGTGAATCTCGGAATAGTTATACTCAACTTCTTGTCGCACTGGTCGACCATGCCGACAAGAGATCTGCTGCCCGGGGTTACCACCGACTCCTGTCCGCCGCGCGTCGTGTTTGATGCGCACTCAGCCATTCGCAAGGCACGGCGCCGGGCGCTGTTGCGGGATGCGACGCAGATCGGGTTGTTACTGTCGGTGGATTACCTGTTCTTCTACTGGCCGGAGTCGCGGATGCCGTTTCTGGATCGGGAGGCCTCGCTGGCGTTTCTGCGCGGGGTGAACGTCGTCGCGATCGCGGATCTGTGGCTGACGCGGGCTCTGCCGAAGTGGTGGGCGAGGCGGATGGCTCGGACGTGGAGCCGCGCGGAGCGCGAGCGGTTCAACGTCAATCGCTGACCGGAGCTACGCGCGGGATCAGCAAGCGCGCCAGCAGGAGCAGCAGGACCACGGCGACCGCCACCATCACGGCCCAGAAGAGCTTGCGCTCGAGGGTGGGGCCTTCGCTCGTTCCGGATGACTTCACCGGGTCGAGTGTGAGCTCGCGTGCGGGTTGGCCGAAGAGGTGTGGGCCGAGGAGCGAAAGGTCGTAGCGCGGTTCCTGCGCTTCGCGGTTTCCGTACAACAGGAAGAGCGGGCTGCCGGGGTGGTGAAAGCGCAGGGCGGCCGACGGCAGCAGGAGCTTGGCGCGGGCGAGCGGCAGCGGGGCGTTGTCTCCTTCGGCGATGACGAGCTCCAGGGCTTCGATGCCTCGCACCGGGACGTCGAACGTCAGGGCGGGCGGGAGCAGCTCCGGGTCGGTCGCGCGCCAAGTGGCGTGGGCGAGGCCGGATGACACCTGGCCGCGGCGCTCGCTGGCGGCGCTGCGCAGCGTGACTTCGCGCTCGAAGACGCGGGCGTTGGTTTCGAGGACGAGGCGCGTGGCGGCCGGCAACGTTGCGTACGGGAGGGCCAGCCGGTAGACGGACGTGCCGCGCTCTCCATCCACGCGCTGCAGGGTGAGCGGGACGACCAGCGGCTCGTCGCGGGTCTCGACGAGGTAGGGAATCTGCGCGTCCTTCGCGGTCACGATGCGGACGTCGGCGAGCTCGCGGCTCCGCGCCTGGACGTCGGCGTCGAGGAACAGGACGGCCAGGCCGGGCGTGGTGGCGGGGATCGGTCGCGCCACGCTGAACGCGCCGCGATCGACGGCCGCTCCCTGCAGCGAGGCGATGGTGTCGGTGGCGGCGGCGGGGGAGGCGACGTCGCGCGGAGCGTTGCTCCAGCTTGCTGTGGCGACGTGCGAAAGGTCGAGATGCTTGCGGGCTGCTTCGAGGTCGTACTTTGGGCGGCGAGGCGCTCGTTTCCGTAGCGGGCGACGAGCGGTGCGGCGGCGGGTGTCTCGAAATAGATCCAGGGTTGAGGGATGAAGCGGGCCACGATCCCGGTGACGGCGAGCGGCGCGTTGTTGCCGTCGTCGATGGCCAGGTCGAGCTCGCGCCCGAGGGGGCGCTCGACGTCGATGGCCATCTCCTCGGCGACCGCTCCGGCGCGTTCGGCGCGGCGGAGCGTGCCGCTGCCGAGGGGGGCCGGGAGCACTTCTCCGTTGCCGAGACGGGGCTCGGTGATGATGGCGGTACGGAAGACGTTGCCGTTCGCGACGCGCACTTCGATCGCGGCGACCGGCAGGCGGGGGCCGGGGAGGTGGATGCGGTAGCGGCTCTTGCCCGGCTCGCTGGCGCGCTTGCGGAACGCGAGCGTGGCGCGCAGCGGCTCCGCCGGCGCGGCAGGGCCATGCAGGCGTGCGCTCGCGCCGCCGACGCTGGTCACGCGGGCGCTGGAGCGGTCGTCCCAGGTCACGCGCAGGTAGCGGAATGCTCCCGGCTCGAAGGCGACGGCGAGCATCTGCAGGCGCTCTTCCGGGAGGTCGAAGAGGGTGCTGTCGGCGAGCAGCGTCCAGCGGGCGCGGTCGCCGCTCCCTTCGACCCGGACGCGCTTCAGGAACGGTGCGGCGATTCCCTGCAGGCGCAGGCGGTCGACGGTGGCGTTGCCGTGCAGGTCGACTTCGAAGCCGCTGGTGGTCTTGGTAGACGCGATCGGGAGGATGCGTCCGTCGACCCATTGCGGCTCGCGCGAGGCCGGCGGGATGAGCAGGTATCCGACCTCCCGCTGCTGCGGGTCGTACAGCCGCAGGTCGCGCAGGCCTTCTGCCGCGCCGGCCACCAGCGCGACGTCGGCGTCGAGGCGGTTCGCGCCGGCTCCGCCGGGAGTGACGGTGCGCTCGACGCCGGCAAACACCGACGTCGCGAACAGCATCAGCGCCGCGAGCCTCATGCCGCGCTCTCCTCGGGCGGCGGCGCGACCGGCTTCACCATCACGAACTTCTGCAGCAGCACGCCGACGATGACCAGGGAGAGCGCGAGGCCGAGCAGGGAGGCGACACGATAGAGGCCGCCGAGGCGCGCCAGGTCGTGGAGGAAGCACTTGAGGATCGTCACCAGCAGCAGGATCAACGCGGCGAGGCGTGCGGCGCGCGCATGGAGCGCGATCCCGGCCACGAGCATCGCGATCGCGAACAGCGCCCAGCCGATGGTGTACGTCAGCTCCTGCGCCAGCGAGGAGGTGAGGAAGTTGAACGTGAGCGCGGAGCCGGTCGAGTAAAAGTCGGCGATCTCGATGTTGAGCAGCAGGAACAGCAGGATCGTGCCGAGGGTGTTCGCCGCGGCCATGCTGCGTTTCCAGGCCCGCGGCAGCCAGTATGCCGCCGCGAAGAACGACGCCGCGCTGACCGCATAGGTGTAGAGGTACCAGTTGAAGATCGCTCGCTCGCCCGATGCGTGATACGTCAGCACGGCCGGATTGAGCGCCAGGCGCACGAAGACCGTGCTGAGGAGCGCGGCCGCCCACGCTACCAGGCCGCGGTGGGGGATGCGCGTGAAGAGCCACACCAGCGCCGCCCCTTCCAGCGCCCAGCCGAGGGTGATCCACTGCTTTTCGAGCTGCAGCGGGATGGCCACGGTGATGAAGGCCAGCGCCGCGGCGGCCACGAGGGCGAGGCGCCCGAGCTCCCGCGTCTCCGGCGCTTCGACGCGCCGCAGCCGGAGCAGCACGATGGAGAGGACGATGGCCTCGGCCACCGGCAGCACGCCGATCATGTAGCCGAGGCCTGCGTCGTTCATCGCATCGCGGGCGAAGAAGAAGAAGGCTGCGCTGGCGAGGACCGCCGCGAAATGCGGGTGCGGCGAGCGCTTGACGCGCGCGCCGAGAAAGAGCGGATAGGCGATGTAGAGCGCGTACGGCAGCAGCGCGAAGAGGAACTCGCGCGACGGCGTGGCTGCGGGTGCGGCGGCGGTGGCGATGGTGGTCAGCGCCACGCTCCAGATCGCGAGCGCGTGCATCTCGGTGCGCCACGCGAGTGCAAGCGTGGCGATGGCCAGCAGGACGTGGGTCGCGAGCAGCGTCGTGAAGAGCTTTGGCTGGGCGCTCGTGCCGGCGCCGATCGCGACGAGATGTCCGAGGAGCAATGCGGCCGCGGGAGCGAAGCGGTAGCGTGCGGCTTCCGTGCTTTCACCGAGATGCCGGCCAGCGAGCGCGAACCAGACCAGCGACCACGCGGCGACGATGAGTGTCGCGGCGAGGGCGACGTTTCCCCACGGCGGCGGGAGCGTGTGCGCGGTCCAGGTCAGCAGCACGACCTGCGCGGCGACCACGGCGCCGGTGGTCAGCATGGCGCGTCGCAGATAGAGCGACGCGGTACCGAGTGCGAGCGTGAGGATGGCCAGGACCGCGAACAGCGGCCAGGGCGGAAACGCGAGCGCCTGTTGCGCGGCGATGAACAGCAGAAAGGCGTGACCGCCGAACGCGAGGTGGGAGGCGTCACCGAACGTTCCGCCGGTCTCGTCGCGGCCCGCCCACACCATGCCGAGGAGCACGATCACCCCGAACGCGGCCACGGTGAAGAGCGCGGCGATCTGCATCCCCGCGAGGTCGATCCCTTCCCACCACGACGCCAGCACGAACCACGTCAGTACGACGGCGATGACGGCCACGGCCGGGCGGCGCGCGACTTTCGACTCGACGATCGTGCCGGCCAGCAGGATCGCCAGCAGCAGCGCCAGTCCCCACAGTGCGGCTCCGGCCACGCTGTCGATCGTCAGGAAGAAGAGCATGGCCAGGCTGAGGATCGTGGTGACCGGTCCGCCGTACGCCGGCTCGAGCGCGCGGCCGGAGCGGCGCGCGAGGACCGGCACGCCGAGGAAGAGCAGGCCGAAGGCCGCGTACAGCAGCAGCGCTGCTTCCAGCCGCTCCGCCGAGAGATGTTTCGCCGACCAGATGGCCTCGGCCATGATGACGAAAACAGACGCGAGGTAGTACAGCCATCCCCGCGCGTAGCGGATGGCCACGAAGGCGGTGGCCGCGAGCAGGGCGAAGAAGGTGGCGAAGAGTAGCGCCGGCGACGCGGCGCGCGGCTCGAGGATGACCAGTGCCGGCAGCGTGAAGAAGAGCAGCGGCGCGGCGTAGTTCCCGCCGGTGTCCTCGCGCGTGGCGACGAAGAGGAAGAGCGCGATGAACGCGGCGATCCAGGCCAGCACGGCCGGCCAGGCGTTCGCGGTGTACGAGTAGCCGGTCCAGACCATGAACGTCAGCAGCACCGCGGCACCGTTGATCAGGTGCAGCCAGAGGTGGCGGCGTGCGACGGCGATCAGGGCCAGTCCCGCCGCCACCAGCAGCAGGAAGCCGAAGAGCGTGTTGTAGCGCGCGCCGTACGCCGGTACGGCTGCGGTGAAGATGCCGAAGGCGAGCGGCAGTGCCGCCGCGGCGATGCCGACGCGGTCGAAGATACTCTGTGCCTTGTCGTCGTCGCGCCGGCCGAGCCAGATCGCCGCCGCCGCGAGCGCGGCGAAGACGAAGAAGATGGCGGCAGCCAACGGCAGTTGCGACGGGGTCAGGTACTTGCTGACCCAACCCCATTGATAGAGGACGGTGAAGGCGACGCTGCCGACCGTGAGGAGCGGCCAGCGCTTGCGATAGGCCACCCACGCCAGGCCGAAGTTCAGGAGCAGCAGGTAGGAGAAGAGGCCGACCGGACGGTTCTCGCCGCTCGCCAGCAGCGCCGGCGTGGCGAAGCCGCCCATGAGGCCGAGGAGCGCGATGAACATCGAGTCGCGCCGGATCGACAGCCCGACGGCTACCGCCGTCACGACCAGCATCAGGAAGAAGACCACTCCCGCGGGGACGAGATGCCACAGCGCGTGAATGGCGAAGAGCGTGGCGTAGAGGATGGCGATGCCGGCGCCGTGCATCGCGTTCGCCGTGATCTTGTAGCCGCGTGCGACGCGCAGCTCGCAGACCACGAGCAGCGTCATGCCGGTGAGGATGCCGAGCGTCGCGCGGATGGTCGGACTCAGCCAGCCATGCTCGACGGAGTATTTGAGGAAGAACACCGCCGCCAGCACCAGCGCGACCCCGGCGATGCCGGAGAAAAGCTTGATCCCGACGAGGTTCTCCCAGTCGAACGACCAGGCGGGAGTGGCGGGGGCCTTTGCAGGACGCGGAGGGGGAGGTGGCGCCTGCGGGGGAGGCGCTTGCGCAGGAGGTGGCGGTGGTGGAACGGGCTTCGGCGTAACGAAGAAGGGAGGCGGAGCGACGACGGGCCGTGGCGCAGGCGCGGGAGGTGCCTGGGCCGGTTCCGCCGCAACGCTCTCGGGTTCCACCGCGGGCGAGCCGCCCTTCCGCAGCGCCCACACCACCTTGCGCAACGCGGTCAGCTCGGCGTCGAGCCTCGCGATCGCCGCGAGCGACAGCTTTGCTCTGTTCGACGCCTTGAGCGCGACGATGAGCGCCGACACAGCCGTGAGGCCGAGCAGGAAAACCATGCACCCTTCCATATTTGGACCGCGAGAAGGATACGCCGGAAACCGGCTCGGTATGGAGTGCGGGGACCGCAGTCACCGCTTTTCCTTCGGCAGCCGCAGCTGCCGCCTTGTGCGTTCAGCGTCCCCGGCACCCAGTCAAAGCGGTGACTGCGGTCCCCGCACTCCATACTGTTGGCCGTTGCAGGTGGGGAAAGGCGGAGGCCACGAAGGCCTCCGCCCGGTTCATGCCGTCTTATTTGAAAGCCCAGAAGCCGACGTTGTCGATTTCGAACTGGCCGAGGGCCGAGTACGAGACCTCGAACCTCACCGTGACGTCCGCATAGTCGTAGTCGTTCGCCAGGATGAAGTTCTGCTGCAGGTTGTTGCAGTCGGTCGTGTAGCTCGAGCCGCGGATGTAGAAGGTTTCAGTGGCGCTGGTGTCTTCGTTCGTGACCGTGATCTTCAACTGGTCGAACCAGTTGTTCGTGTCGTTGAGGTGATACAGATCGAAGTTGAGGTGGTATTCGGTGTAGGCGTCGTCCACATAGAACGACTGTTCGATGTACTCGGTGTTGTCGAGGTGCGCGACTTTGTTGGTCGTAGTGCCGCACTGTGAGGCGTTGGGGAACGTGACACCGTTTCCTCCGCCCGTGGTCCAGTCCGTGCCGCTGGAGGCGAACGTTGCATTCGTAACGTACTGACATCCGTTGAGAATGCACGACTTCGCCTGCGCAACAGGCGTTACGAGCACGAGGACAAACAAAGCTGCATAGATCTTTTTCACACAGTCTCCTGTAAAAGAAATTGAGATACTCCCTCTTTCGAACCGGCGCGCCCGATTCGAATACACGATCCCCGCCTGGTTACACCGTCCTGAGCCGTGTTGTATGGGAGGCAATACGTTGAGGCGCCGGTGACATTTTTAATGGGTCAGGTATGTCTTCGTCAAGCGATTTCCGGCGGTATGTCAAAAAATGTCTCTAAGAGAAGCGGTCGCGGCCGCCGCGCATACGCCCCTAAACGCGAAAAGGCCCGCCGAGGCGGGCCTTTTCAGTCGATGGGGGTCAATTTAAATCTCGCGGTGAGCGAGGATCTTTTCCCGTCCTGTGAGGTAGAGCAGAATGATGAGCACGGCGAACGGGATCAGTGAGAGCACGTCCGCCATCGAGCCGCTCTGGAACGGGTTCCTGTCGGCGAACGATCCGACGGCCTCTCTGAACCCGGCCAGTTGCGGCAGGACCATCGAGATCGCGATCAGGATGCCCGCGATCGCGCCGCCGGCGATGTAGCCCGACGCCATCAGCACGCCAGGGCTCTTGTCGCCTTCGGCCACGAGCTGCTCCTCGGAGAGATTCTTGCCCGCGTGTTTCTTCGCGATCCACTTGTCGACGGCCCAGCGAACCAGTCCGCCGATCAGGATGGGCGACGACGAGGAGAGCGGGAGATATACACCGACCGCAAACGCGAGAGACGGGATGCCGGAGAGCTCGAGCACGACCGCGATCATCACGCCGAGGAGCACGAGGCCCCAGGGGAGCTCACCGCCGAGGATGCCCTTGATGATGTACGACATCAGCGTCGCTTTCGGCGCGTCGAACTTGTCGACCTTCTGTCCGCCGGGAAGCTCGCGGATGGTGCCGTTGATGCAGGGATCGACGTAGTAGACCGGCCGGCCGGAGTCGTCGACGAGATACTTCTCGGCGTTGCCGCCGCTCGGATCCTGGCGGAACCAGACGTTGTACTCGCGCGTGTCCGCGGCACCCGCGATGTTGCCGTTCGGTGATTCCTTGCCGTGGTAGTCCCGCGGGTTGGCCACTTCGCCCGCCTGCGCTGCGCCGCGGGCGATGCCCTGAGGCGCGTTTGCGAGCGGCACGTAGACCGAGTACGCGTTGTTGAGCAGCAGCAGGATCGGTCCGAGGATGAGCGCCGAGGCGAGGGCCCCGATGAGGATGGCGATCTGCTGGTACTTCGGCGTACCGCCGACGAGGAAACCGGTCTTGAGATCCTGCGAGGTCGTGCCGCCGTTCGAGGAGGCGATGCAGACGATCGCGCCGATCGAGAGCGCGGTGACGAAGTAGTTGCTCCCCGTCCACCCGAGGACCACGAAGCAGAGGCAGGTCAGGAGCAGCGTCGCGACGGTCATGCCGGAGATCGGGTTCGACGACGAGCCGATCTCACCGGTGAGGCGCGACGACACGGTCACGAAGAGGAAGCCGAACACGATGATCAGCAGCGCCGCGGCGATGCGTGCGCCGAAGCCGGTACCGCCGACGTACAGCGGATTCGAGAAGGCGATCACGACGACCAGCGCGATGATGCCGATCAGGACCAGCTTGATCGAGATGTCGCGGTCGGTACGCGGCGTGGCCGCGGTCTCGGCGCCTGCTTTCGTGCCCGAGAGATCCTTCAGGCCGCCCCTGATGCCGTGCCAGATGACCGGCAGCGAGCGGAAGACGCTGATGATGCCGCCGGCGGCCACGGCGCCGGCTCCGATGTAGAGGATGTACTCGTTGCGGATCGCGCCGGGGCCCATGTCGCGGATGAGCTGCGTGGTCGCGGGCGCGAGCGGCACGGTGAGCGCCGACCCGAAGTACTTGATCATCGGAATGAGCACGAGGTAGGCGAGCACGCCGCCCGCGCACATGATCGCGGCGATGCGCGGCCCGATGATGTAGCCGACGCCGAGGAGCTCCGGCGAGACTTCGACGGCCACCGAGGCCGCGTTGAAATGGCCGCGGAAGATCTTCTCCGGCGCGTCTTTCCACGCGCGGAACGCGACCATGGCGGTCTTGTACGCCAGGCCGATGCCGAACCCGGTGAAGATGGTCTTGGCGCTGGTGCCGGCGCCGCCGAGCGCTTCCTGCTCGCGCTTGGCTTCCTCGGACGCGGCGGCGCGCGACTCGTCGCTCGCGCCGGCCTTGAGGACTTCGGCGCAGGCGGTCCCTTCCGGGTACTTGAGGATGCCGTGCTGGGCGACGATGAGCGCGCGCCGCAGCGGGATCATCATCAGGATGCCGAGCAGGCCGCCCAGCACCGCCACCAGCATGACGCGCCCGATCTCGAGATCGAAGCCGAGGATCATGATGGCCGGCATGGTGACGCCGACGCCGAACGCGATCGACTCGCCCGCGGAGCCGGCGGTCTGCACGACGTTGTTCTCGAGGATGGTGGCGTTGCGCGCACCCACCTTCGAGAGGATGCGGAACAGCGTGATCGAGATGACGGCTACCGGGATGGAGGCGCTGACGGTCAGGCCGACCTTCAGCACCAGGTACAGCGACGATGCGCCGAAGATCATCCCGAGAATGGTCCCGACGATCACCGCGCGGGGGGTCAGCTCCCGGAGGACCGTTTCGGATGGGATATACGGCGTGAACGGCGTCGGACCATCGGGCTGGAAGCCGACCTTGTCCGGGTGCCCCTGGGGAACAGCAGTCATGCGGGTCTCCCTCTTCTGCAAGTTGAGCGATTGTGCTGCGGTCGCGCGATTGTAGCTTGTTACAGTTACCCTACCGTTTGTGAACCTCTCCGAGCTCCTCGCTTCCCGCGCCGCGTCGAATCCCGACAAGCTCGCTTTTGCGATGCGCGAGGAGCGGCTCAGCTATCGCGAGCTGTGGGAGGAGGCGGGCCTGCTCGCCGGCGGGCTGCACCAGCTGGGCGTGCGGCCCGGCGACCGGGTGGCGCTGCTCCTCGGCGCGGGACTCGACTTCGTACGCATGTTCTGGGCGATCCAGCGGCTCGGCGCGACGAGCGTGGCTTTCAATCCCTTCATCCCGGAGGAGACGGCGCTCCGGCGTGCGGCGCGGGTGAGGCCGAAGCTCGTCGTGCGGGACGTACAGCAGATCCCCCGTACCGCGCCCCCCGCGCTGCCGGCCGTTTCCGCCGAGGACTTCGCGTTCCTGCAACCGACGTCCGGCACGTCCGGCGAGTCGCGCGCGGTCATGATCCGCCACCGCAACATCATGGCCGTGCTGGCGTCGTCGGCCGAGGCGATGGGGATCACCGACTCCGACGTCCTCGTGAGCTGGGTCCCCCCCTGGCACGACCTCGGGCTGGTGCGCTTCATCATCGGCACGGTCTACTCCGGCGCGACCTGTCACATCGTGCCTCCGGCCATCCAGACCATTCCGGAGTGGCTGGAGACGATCTCCACCGTGCGCGGCACGATCAGCGGCGCCCCCGATTTCGCGATCCGCCTGGCGTCGCGGCTGGTGAAGCGGGGGAAGGCCGACCTCTCGTCGCTGCGCTACATCACGAACGGCGGCGAGGCGGTGCGCCTCACGACCATCGAGGCCTTCGAGCAGCGCTTCGGCGTGCCGGGCGTGGTGCTGCCCGGATACGGTCTGGCCGAGGCGACGCTGGGCGTCACGGCCACACGTCCCGGCGAGCGGCCACGGACCGACGCACGCGGCAACGTCTCCTGCGGCGCGCCGCTGCCCGGCGTGGAAGTGCGGGTCGCGGACGACGGTGAGCTGCTCGTGCGCGGGCCGGGCGTGTTCGCCGGCTACTTCGAGGCGGAAGAGGCGACGAACGCGACCCTGCGCGACGGCTGGCTCTACACCGGCGACGTCGGCCATCTGGACGAGCACGGCAACGTCTACGTTCTCGGCCGTAAGCGGGCCATGCTCAAGCGCGGCGGCGCCGCCATCGCCCCCCGCGAGCTCGAAGAGGCGGCGCAGGAAGTGCCCGGCGTGAAAGTCGCGGCCGCGATCGGCATCCCGACGAGGTCGACCGAGGAGATCGTGATCGTGGTGGAGGCGGAAGTGGAGGCGGAGCCGCTCGCGGCCGAGGTCTCGCAGGCCATCCGCCGCATGATCGGCTTTGCCCCCCAGCGGGTGCTGGTGGTGAAGCCGCGCACGATCCTGCGGACGTACAACGGGAAGATCCGCCACGACGCGCTGCGAAGCGCGCTGATGGAGGGGGCGCTGGAGGGAGCGATCGTGTACGACTCGCGGACGGCGAGCAAGTTGACGCGGTCGTAATTTGGAGTGCGGTGACCGCAGTCACCGCTTTTCCTTCGGCAGCCGCAGCTGCCGCCTTGTGCGTTCGGCGTCCCAGGCACCCAGTCAAAGCGGTGACTGCGGTCACCGCACTCCAAATTACGCCGTTTTGGCCGCGTCCAGGTGGTACGACAGGTACCTTCCCGTGAGCGACCGCGGGTTGGCCGCGATCTCTTCCGGGGTGCCGACCGCTACGATCTCGCCGCCCTGGTCGCCGCCGTCGGGGCCGAGGTCGATGACCCAGTCGGATTGTTCGATGAGCTGGGTGTTGTGCTCGATCACGAGGACCGAGTTGCCGCGGTCGATGAGGTCGCGGAAGGTGCGGATCAGCACCTCGACGTCGGTCGCGGCGAGGCCGGTGGTGGGCTCGTCGAAGAGGAAGAGGCGGGGCTTGTCGCCGTTCTTCGCCGCGCTCTCGGCGAGGAACGAGGCGAGCTTCAGGCGCTGCGCTTCGCCGCCGGAGAGGGAGTCGGTCGATTGGCCGAGCCGCAGGTAACCGAGGCCGACGGAGCGGAGGGCGTCGAGCCGTTTGAGCAGGGCGCGTTTGGCGACGAAGAACTTGGCGGCTTCGTCGACGGTCAGCTGCAGGATGTCGTTCACGTTCTTTCCCTTGTACGTGACCTTCATGACCTGCGGGCCGAAGCGGCGGCCGTCGCACTTGTCGCAGATGACTTCGACGTCGGCGAGGAACTGCATGTCGATGGTGACCACGCCCGCTCCCTGGCAGACCTCGCAGCGGCCGCCGTCGGTGTTGAACGAGAACATGCCGGCCGTTACGCCGTTCAGCTTCGCGCCGGTCGTGTCGGCGAGCAGCTTGCGGATCTCGTCCCAGGCCTTGATGTAGGTCGCGGGATTGGAGCGCGAGGAGCGGCCGATCGGCGACTGGTCGACGAGCTCCATGTCGTAGATGAGCTCCGTCCCGTCGAGGCGGTCCACCTTGCCGGTCTCGAGCCCCGCCACGCCGCGCACGTCGCGCTGGTAGCGGTTGTAGAGGCAGTTGCGGATGAGCGTCGATTTGCCGGAGCCGGAGACGCCGGTGATCGCGACCATCTTTCCGAGCGGGATCTCCGCCGTCACGCCGCGCAGGTTGTTCTGGCGCGCGTTCACGATGCGGATCACGCCCGCGTCCTGCTGTTCTTCGTTGCGCTCGACGGGAGCTGGTTGCCGCGTGGCGCCCGCCGAGGGGCGCGGTCCGCTGTGCACGATCTGGCCACCGTACTCCCCCGCTCCGGGGCCGAGCTCCACGTGGTAATCGGCGCCCGCGATGATGGTCGGGTCGTGCTCGACGACAATCACCGTATTGCCGGCATTCTTGAGGCGCCGGAGCACCGAGAGAAGGCGTTCGCTGTCGCGGGCGTGCAGCCCGACCGTCGGCTCGTCGATGACGTACATCGTCTCGGTGAGCGAGCTGCCGAGGGCCGCCGCGAGGTTGATGCGCTGCGACTCGCCGCCGGAGAGCGTGCGCGTCTGGCGGTCGAGGGTCAGGTACGAGAGGCCGACCTCATCGAGGTAAACCAGGCGGTTGACGATCTCGCGGCGGAGATGCCCGGCCACCGCTTCCTCCTGCTTCGCGAGCGGGAGGTACTCCCAGAAGCGGCGCGCGGTCTTGACGTCCATCGCGAAGAGCTCGCCGATGGTGAGATCGCGGAACTTTACGTGATTGACCACGTGCTTGAGCCGCGACCCGTGGCACTCGGGGCAGGGCTCGTAGCTGCGGTACTTGGCCAGCTTCACCCGGACGTGGATCTTGTACTTCTTGGTCTCCAGCCACTCGAAGAAGCCCTTGATGCCGTACCACTTGCTCTTGCCGTCGTGGAGCAGGCTCCACTCTTTTTCGGTGAGATCCTTGACCGGGACATCGAGGCGGATGCCGTACTTCGCGGCCGCTTTCTCGAGGTCCTCGTAGCAGTCCTCGTAGCCGGGGGAGTTCCACGGCGCGACCGGCAGCTCGTCGAGCCGGAGGTCGCGGTTCGGGATCACCTTCTCCATGTCGATGCCGATGATCCGGCCGTAGCCCTGGCAGTTCGTGCAGGCGCCCAGCGGCGAGTTGAACGAGAAGAGGTGCGGCGTCGGCTCGACGAACTCGGCCCCACACTTATTGCAGGCAAAGTGGGACGTGAAGCGGTGGCTGAGCCAGCCCTCTTCCGATTCCTCGAGCACGTTCACGTTGCCCTTGGAGAGTTCGAAGGCCTGCTCGATCGCTTCCGTGATCTGCTGGCGGCGCGCTTCTTCGATGCGCAGGCGGGTGATGACGAGCTCGAACGAGGTGAACTTCGACGTGTCGACCTCGTTGATGTCGCGCACCTCGCCGTCGATCCAGAGGCGGAAGTAGCCGGCCTTCACGAGCTGCTCGATGACCACCTCGCGGTGATCGGGATCGAAGAAGACCGGCGCGAGCACGATCGCGCGCTTGCCGCGGAGCATCTCCAGGATGTCGCGGGTGATGAACTCCGGATGCTCTTTTTTCACCACCGTCCGGCAGTCGGGGCACCAGGTCTCGCCGCAGTAGGTCATGAAGAGACGGATGTGGTCCGCGAGCTCGGTCGCGGTCGCCACGGTCGAGCGGGCGTTCTTGACCGAGTTCTTCTGTTCGATCGCAATGGCCGGCAGGATCCCGTCGATCGCGTCGACGTCAGGCCGGTCGATCCGCTCCAGGAACTGGCGGACGTACGTCGACATCGATTCGACGAAACGCCGCTGGCCTTCCGCGTAGAGCGTATTGAACGCGAGCGACGACTTTCCCGACCCGCTGGGCCCGGTAACCACGGTCAGTTGCCGCTGTGGAATGTCGACCGAGACGTTCTTGAGGTTGTGGGTGCGAGCGCCACGAATGGAGATGGTGCGGTTGGGCATTCAAATGGAGAACGCTTCCGGACCTCGATTGTCATCCCCCATGACATTCGTCAGCCGTAATTGATGATGTTTGCGCGTCGCGGCGGCGCTCGCTCGGGAGTAGATTGCCTCGCATGCGCAACTTTCTGCTCGTGCTCCTGCTCGCGTCCGGTTTCGCCGCACACGCCCAAACCACGCTTTTCCGGAACGTGCGGCTGTTCGATGGAGAACGCGTCGGCGGTCCGCGCGATGTCCTGGTGCGCGACGGTGTGATCGCCGCCGTTTCCTCGAAAATCGAGGCTCCGGCGGGCGCGACGGTGATCGACGGCACGGGGAAGACGCTGCTGCCGGGGTTCATCGACGCCCACACGCACACCTGGGGCGACGCGCTCCGGACGGCGCTGGCCTTCGGGGTGACGACGGAGCTGGACATGTTCACCGGCTACAGCTTCGTGAAGGCGATGAAGGAGGAACAGGCAGCGGGGAAAGCGAACGGCCGCGCCGATCTCTTCTCCGCAGGCACGCTCGTCACCGCGCCGGGTGGCCACGGCACGGAGTACGGGATGACCATCCCGACCATCACGAAAGCGGAGGAGGCGCAGGCGTTCGTCGACGCGCGCATCGCCGAGGGTTCCGACTACATCAAGATCGTGCTGGATGACGGCCACACGTACGGGATGAAGATGCCGACCGTGTCGGCGGAAGTGCTGAAAGCCGTGGTCGATGCGGCCCACGCGCGCAAAAAGCTGGCGGTCGTCCACGTCGGCGACCTCGCCGGCGCACGGGCAGCGATGAACGCCGGTGCGGACGCGCTGGTGCATCTGTTCGTCGACGTCCAGCCGGATGCGGCGTTCGGCCGCGACGCTGCGAAGCGGCGCATGTTCGTCACGCCGACGTTGACTGTGCTGATGAGCGTGACCGGCACGAGCGGCGGCGGCACGCTCGCGAACGACGCCCGCATGACGCCCTATCTCACGAAGCCGGAGCTGGCGCAGCTGCAGCAGTCCTTCCCCCGCCGTCCCGGCCAGCCGCCGGTCCACTACTCCGCCGCGGTCGCCTCGGTGAAGCAGTTGCGCGCGGCGAAGGTGCCGATCCTCGCCGGCACCGACGCCGGCAATCCCGGCACCGCGCACGGCAGCGCTCTCCACCGCGAGCTCGAGCTGCTCGTGGAAGCGGGACTCACTCCCACCGAGGCCTTGGTCGCGGCGACCAGTGCGCCCGCACGGGCGTTCGCGCTTGCCGATCGCGGTCGTGTTGCGAAGGGCTTGCGCGCGGATCTCCTGCTCGTGAATGGCGCTCCCACCACCGACATCACCGCCACCCGCGACATCGCCGGCATCTGGAAAGGGGGCGTTCCGTTCGACCGCGCTGCCTACGCGAAGAGCGTCGCCACCGCCAACGCGGCGACCGGCGCGAAGCCGGCCGGCCTGGACTCAGGAGCGATCAGCGATTTCAACGACGGCACCATGAAGGCGGCGTTCGGCGCCGGTTGGATGTTGTCGACGGATGCAGTGGCAGGCGGCAAGTCGACGGGCGACCTCTCCGTCGCCGACGGCGCGCTGGTCGTGCGCGGCACGATCGTCGGACCGCTGCCGTACGCCTGGTCCGGCGCGATGTTCAGCCCCGCCGCCGTGCCGTTCCAACCGGCCGATGTGTCGTCGAAGAAGGCGGTTCGCTTCCGCGCGAAAGGCGACGGCAAGACGTATCGGGTGATGCTCTTCACCACCAGCACCGGCTACACGCCGCTGGTCAAGACGTTCACCGGCGGCGCCGACTGGACCGACCACACCTTCCCCATCGCGAGCTTCGGCAACATTGATGGCAGGGACCTGACCGCCATCATCTTCGCCGGCGGTCCGGAGCCGGGGGATTTCGAGCTGCGGCTGGACGACGTGCGGTTGGAGTGAGATAGGCACGCCCCTCGCCTGCGCCACGGCCCCTCACCCGGCCGTTGGCCACCTTCTCCCCGCTCGACGCGGGGAGAAGGGCTACTAACGTTGCGTCTCGCGAGAGGGGAAATTAGTAGCCCCTCTCCCCGCGTCGAGCGGGGAGAGGGTGGCCAACGGCCGGGTGAGGGGCCGTGCCTCAGGCGTGTGGGGTGCCTAAATCCGGATCCCGTGCCGTTGGTAGAAGTTGTAGTCCCCCAGCCGCGAGGTCAGCTTGTCCACGACCTCCTGGGGGATGCGGACTTCGTCGGCGGCGACGTTCATCTCTACCTGGCGGATGTTGCGCATGCCGGGGATCGTGGTCGAGATGGCGTCGTTTGTGAGGACGAAGCGCAGCGCGCCTTCGGTGAGAGTGCGGGCGGTGCCGCCGATGATCGACTTGGCCTCGTCGACGCGCGGGAGCACTTCCTCGAGGCGTTTCGGGGTGAGGAAGTTCTGGCGGACGTCGTCGGCGGGGAACGTGGTGTCGGGGCGGAACTTGCCGCTCAGCAGTCCTGAGGCGAGCGGCACGCGGGCGATGATGCCGTAGCCCTTCTCCTTCGCCAGAGGGAAAAGCGTTGTCGCCGGCGCCTGGTTCAACACGTTGTACAGCACCTGCAGCGTATAGCCCCAGCCGCGCGTGATGATCTCGATCCCCTCCTCTGGGGTGGTGATCGAGACGCCCCAGAAGCGGATCTTTCCCGCTTCCTGCAGGCGGTCCATCGCTTCGTGGATGTCGTCGCGCTGCAACTCGTCGAGCGTCGGGTTGTGCAGCTGGTAGAGGTCGATGAAATCGGTGCGCAGGCGCTTCAGCGAGCCGTCGACGGCGTGCAGGATGTGCTCGCGCGAAAAGTCCTTGCGCAGTTTCCCTTCCGCGTCGCGGGCCACGCCCACCTTGGTGGCGATGACCACGTCGTTGCGTTTGCGCGAGAGCACGATGCCGAGGAGCGACTCGCTGCGGCCGAAGCCGTAGGAGTCGGAAGTGTCGAAGAACGTGACGCCGAGCTCGCGCGCGCGGCGGATCGCGGCCAGCGACTCGTCGTCGCTCGCCTTCTCCCAGCCGTAGGGAACTCCTGCCGCGGTCGCGGGTCCGCCGATCGCCCACCCGCCGAAGCCGATGTCGCTGACGGTGATCCCGGTCCTTCCGAGCTTGCGGTAGTGCATGCGCTACAACTTTACCTGCTTCACTTCCACCATCTCACGGTAAGAGCGCAGGAAGTTGAGCGTTTCGTTGTCGAGGCGCGAGTCGACGGTGATGATGGCCATGGCGTTGCCGCCGCTTTCGTTGCGCGCGAGGTTGTACTCCGCGATGTTGATCTCGCGGTCGCCGAGGAGCGTGCCGACCTTGCCGACCACGCCCGGGACGTCGCGGTTGATGATGTAGATCAGGTGTCCCTCCGGCTTGAACTCCACCCGGAAGTTGTTGACGGACACGATGCGCTGGTTTTTCTCGTGGAACACGGTTCCGGAGACGCACACCTCCTCGGTCGGCGACGAGGCGCGGAACGTCAGCAGGTTCGCGTAATCGCGCGGCGTCGGATGCGAGGTGGAGGCGATGGCGATCCCGCGCGCCTGCGCGACCTGCTCGGCATTCACGAAATTGACGGTCTCCGCGAGATGCGGCGTGAGCAGTCCTTTCAACGACGCGACGGAGAGGATCTTCGTCAGCCGCTCTTCGATGCCCGAAAGCTCGATCTCGGCGCGGTTCACGGGGCCGTTCAGCACCTGGGCCGCGAAGTTGCCGAGCTTCTCGGCGAGCCGGATCAGCGGCGCCGCGTCGGCGTCTGCCGTTCCTTCGAACGGCAGGTTCACCGCGGAGACGAAGATCGAGCCGCGCAGCGCCTCGATCACCATCTCCGAGGTCTGGACGGCCACGCGGTCCTGCGCCTCGATCGTGTTCGCGCCGATGTGCGGCGAGAGGATGATGTTCTTCGCGTTGAGCAACGGATGATCTGGGCCGGGCGGCTCTTCGACATAGACATCGATGGCCGCGCCCGCGACTTTGCCGGCGTTCAACGCATCGGCGAGCGCCTGTTCGTCGTAAATGCCGCCGCGCGCGATGTTGAGGACGATCGCGCCGTCCTTCATCTTCTCCAGCTCGCGCGCGCCGATCATGCCGCGCGTCTCGTCGGTGGCGGGCGTGTGTACGGTGATGATGTCGGCCTGCTGTAGCAGCTGGTCGAACGAGACCTTGCTCGCGCCGACTTTGTCGTACGCGGTATCGGCGATGTAGGGATCGAAGGCGATCACGCGCATGCCGAAGCCGCGTGCGCGGATGGTGACGCGCGAGCCGATGCGTCCCAGCCCGATCACGCCGAGGGTCTTGCCGTCGAGCTCCGTCCCCAGGAACTTCGACCGCGTCCACTCTCCCCGCTTCACGCTCGCATGAGCCTCGGGGATGTTGCGGCAGAGCGCGAGCAGCATGGCCATGGTGTGCTCGGTGGCCGACATGATGTTCGCGGTCGGCGCGTTGATCACCAGGACGCCGCGGGCGGTGCAAGCCTCGACGTCGACGTTGTCGAGCCCCACGCCCGCGCGCCCGACGATGCGCAGGGGGCGCGTTCCAGCATTCAGGAGCTCCGGCGTGACCGCCGTACCGCTGCGCGTGATCAGGGCGTCGGCTTCAGCGACCGCCGCGAGGAGCTCCGCGCCTTTGAGCCCGGCGCGGTAGTCGAGGTCGACGTCGTCCGCCGCCCGAAGGATGTCGAGCCCCGATTCGGCAATCGTGTCGGTGACGAGGACTTTGAACATTCGAGGCGGATTGTACGGGCTTCGCGAAAAATGGTGTCGGGTATCAGGTGTCAGGTATCTGAGGGTCTTCGCCCGGGCGACAATCCCCAGATACCTGACACCCGATACCCGCGGCGTCAGCCGCGCGCCACTTCGTCGAGCACATCCAGCATCGCCTCCAGATCCGCGACCGTGATGTCTCCCATGTGGCCGATGCGGAGGGTGGTGTCTTTCCAGATGCCGTAGCCGCCGCCGAGGGTGTAGCCGCGCGATTTCATCTCGGCGCGGATGCCCTCGGGGGGGAGCGTCGGCGCGAGCGTGGTAACGGTTGCGGAAGCGGCGGCGGGGTCCGACGCGAGCTTTGCGTACTTTCGCGTCCGCTCGTGGGTGATCTCGCGCATGCGGCGGTGGCGCTCGAAGCGGGCGTCCAGTCCTTCGCCGCGGATGATGTGGTCGAGCTGCTTCGCAAGCGCGTAAAAGTGCGGGATGGACGGGGTCGAGGGGACGCTGTCCTCGTCGGCCTTGTCTTTGTAGGCGAGGAAGTCGAAGTAGGTCCCGCGGTAGGGATGCTTTTTCGCACGCGCGAGCGCCTGCTCGGAGACGGCGGTGACGGTGATGCCCGGCGGGAGGGCGATGCATTTCTGGACGCTGGCGAGGCAGACGTCCGCTCCCCAGCCGTCGAACTCCACCGGGATGCCGCCGAGGGCGGAGACGGAGTCGACGAGCACGAGGGCCTCGGGGGCTTCATCGCGCACGACCGAGGCCAGAGCGCCGACGTCGTTGGTGATGCCGGTGGAGGTCTCGTTGTGGGTGATGGTGACGGCGTCGTAGTGCGCGCGGTGATGGCGGGCGAGGTGATCGGCGAGGGCGTCGGGCTCGATGGTGTTGCCCCAGCCGGCGTCGAGACGGTCGACCTCGTATCCGAGGGATTCGGCGATGTTGTACCAGCGCTCGGAGAACGCACCGCAGGTCGTGACGAGCACGCGCTGCTTGACGCAGTTCTCGAGTGCGGCCTGCATGACGCCGGTGCCGGACGCGGTGACGACGAACGTGGTCTGGCGTGTTCCGAACAGCGTCTTGAGGTCGGCGTTGATGCGCCGGAAGAGATCCTTGAACTCGGGGCTGCGGTGGCCGATCATCGGCCGCGTCATCTCCTGCAGGATCTCGGGGCGGACCCACGTGGGGCCGGGGACGAAGTAGCGCGCTTGTTCGTTCATGGCTCTTCGAGAAGGTACGGTAGCACGGCGCGCAGCGTCGTATCCGTCACGTAAACGTCGGCATTCGCCTCGACGCGTTGGCGGCGCGCCACGCCGCCGAACCCGATGAAGCAGGTGACCGCCGGCTTCGTTTCCAGGTCGCTGACGCCATCGCCGATGAACGCGGACTTGCCTTTGGCCCGGGCGAGGATCGCGTGCACGACCAGCTCCTTGCCGCCGAGGCGCGTGAGGAACGAGCGGCGATCGAAGTCCTTGTACGAGCCGTCTTCGTGAAACTCGAGCGGAACCGCATGCACGCCCCGCGGCGCGATGTTCAGCTTCGCCGCCAGCGGCGCGATCGCCTGCGCGATCCCGGCGGTGACGAGATGCACGTCCACCCCCGCGCGCTGGAGCGCGGCGATCGTCTCCTCCGCGCCGTCTACGAGCGACTGCGTGTACGTTTCGCCGAGTTTTTCCACGTCGGCCAGCGTGGGCCTGATGATCTCGAGCCGCCGTCCGTAGACTTCATCGAGGGCGAGCTCTCCATTCATCGCCGCCTCGGTGAGCTTGACGATCTCCGGGTTGCCGTTCGCCAGGACATCGATCCCCTCGATGGTGACGAGGGTGGAGTCGACGTCGAAGAAGACGAAGCGGTACTTCGCTCTCACGCCGCCTCTCGCCTCACGATCTTGATCAAATCCGCGAACCTCTCCAGGAAGTGATCCGGTTCGGAGGCCGCCAGTTGCTCCCGGGTCGAGGAGCCGGTCGGGACGACGGCGACGTCGATGCCGCAGTTGCGGGCGGCGCTGACGTCGATGGGCATGTCGCCGACGAAGAGCGCTTCGCCGCGTTCGCACTGCACGGATTCGAGGGTCACGGCGAGATGCTTCGCGTCCGGCTTGCGCGCGCCGGCGAGGTCGGGGCCGACGATGGCGCGGAAGTGGCGCGAGAGGTCGAGGAAGTCGAGGATCTTCTTCGAAAAGACCGTCGGCTTGTTCGTGCAGACCGCCATCTCCACTCCCAGCGTCGAGAGCTCGTTGAGCGTCGCGTCGACGTCCTCCAGCACCTTCGACTCCGCACAGCAGACCTCGCCATAGCGCGACTCGAAGGCCTCGACGATGTCGCGGGAGACCTCGTTCCGCTCGAACGCGCGCTGCAGGAGGCGCTCGACCCCTTCGCCGACGAAGTCGCGGATGCGCAGGGAGCTCAGCTCGTCCAGACCCTCGCTGCGGCGGGCGTGATTCACCGCCTCCGCGAGGGCGCCGTACGAGTCGACGAGCGTTCCGTCGAGATCGAACAACACCGCGCGATAGCGCAAAGCAGGGGTCATTTCGAGCGCCACATTACATCCAGTCGGGTCATCACGTCGTCGACAGTAGGACGGCCGCGAGCGTCGATTGTCACCGACGGCCACGCATCCGAGTCTTTGAAACCTTCGACGAGGACGAGGTCGGTGTCAAAGTGCGCGAGCAGCTCGTGCGCATCGTCGTATCTTGCGCGGCTTGTGCCTTGATCGCTGCCGTTACCGCGAAAGATGACCGCCTCCCCCGCCCCGGCCAGGATGACCGGGTCGGCCCCCGCCTCGAGGAAGCGGGCCGTATCGCCGCGGTGCTCTTCGTTCAGTCCGTGGTGCGTGTGCTTGATCGCACCGACGCGCTTTCCCTGCGCGGCGAAGCGGCGGATGAGCTGGACGATGAGCGTGGTCTTGCCGGCGCCGGATAGGCCGGCGATCGCCGCGACGTTCACCGGGCAAGGGTATACGCCTAAGCGTTTAGCGTTTTGGAACGTCTCAATAAGTGCAGACCGTCTATCCTCGTGCTCCACCTCATGCGAAACGCCCTGTTCGCGCTGCTCGTGCTCGCGCTCTCCTTCCCTGCATTCGGCGAGGAGGAGCCGGCGAAGCCGCTCACCATCGCGCTGGAAGCACTCGGCGACGGGGACCAGGGGGTCGTTGCCCGGATCACCTTCCGCTTCCCTCAGCCCGACGCGGCCGGCGAAGCGCCGCTCTTCCTGCAGGGCTCGTTCATCCAGAACGGACAGGTGGTGCGCAACTTCCGCTATCCGGTGCCGGAGAACGGCACCACCGTCGCCACCATCCAGACGTTCGCGGCCGGCGAGGCCGAGGTGGACGTGCGGCTGGTCATGCCCCTCGAAGAAGGGGCGCCGGTGATCATCGCCAGGACCTCGGAGAAGTTCACGCTCGCACCGACGGGGAAGCTCTACGTCGCCGGCGAGGATGAGGACGCCGAGGGGGTGTTCGCGGAAGGGGTGGTCCCGGAAACGGTCGGCGCGGTGAAGATCCGGGCCCCGAAACGCGACGTCGCGGTGAACCTGTTCGTGGTCAACGTCGACGTGCTGCCGCCGGTCTCGCGCGTCGAGTTCTGGGTCGAGGGGAAGAAGATCGTGGCCCGCAACAAGCCGCCGTTCACCGCGGAGCTCGACCTCGGCAAGCTGCCGAAACGCGTCGAAGTGCGCGCGGTCGGCTACGACGCCCGCGGCCGCTACGTCGATGCCGACGCCTTCATCGTGAACGAGCGCGAGACGCCGCTGGAGCTGAAGATCACCCGCACCGTCACGCCCGACGGCGTGTCGCATTTCAAGCTCAGCCTCCAGAACCCGAAGGGGACGGCCATCAGGAACGTGGTGCTGTACGCGGGCGACAAGAAGCTGCAGGAGTGGACGCGGCCACCGTACGCATTGAGCATCCCGACCGCACGCCTGGAGGGCGTCGACTACGTCCGCGCCTCGGCGTACGACGATACCGGGTACGAGGCGAGCGACCTGCTGTTCCTCTCCGGCGACCGCTATGTCGAAGAGATCGAGGTGAACCTCATCGAGCTGCCGGTGTCGGTGAATACGGCCGACGGCCAGCCGGTCGCCGATCTCCAGCAGAACAATTTCTCCGTGTTCGAGAACGGCAAGGCGCAGAAGATCTCCAGCTTCAATTACGCCGCGAACCTTCCGATCTCGGTCGGCGTGCTGCTCGACCACTCCGGCAGCATGGAGAAGCGGATGGACGACGCGAAGTCGGCCGCGGTCGATTTCTTCCGGAGCATCATCAAGACAGGCGACCGCGCGTTCATCGCCGCGTTCGCGTCGGACCCGACCAGGAACGCGCCGTTCGTCTCGAGCGTCGACACGCTGCAGGCGCAGGTCGAGGCGATCCCGAAGGCGTCCGGCGGCACGTCGCTCTACGACGCGATCGTCACCGGCCTCTATCGCTTCCGCAACGTGCAGGGGCGCAAGGCGCTGATCGTCATCACCGACGGCGCGGACACGACCTCCCGCCTGACGTACGACGACATGCTGACGTACGCCCGCGCGTCGCGGGTGCCGCTCTACTTCATCGGGATCGGGTTCTCGGGATTCGGCGGCATGGGCGGGGGTGGGACGATGCGCGCGCTGGCGTTGGAGACGGGCGGCGTGGCGTACCTGATCCGTAACGTCAACCAGCTCGGCGATACGTACAAGGCACTGGAGCAGGACCTGCGCTCGCAGTATCTGCTCAGCTATCACACCGAAAGCACGAAGAAGGATCAGTCGTACAGAACGATCGAAGTGAAGGTGGACCGTCCCGATGCGAAAGTTCGCACGATTCGCGGCTTTATCCCTTAGCGTCGCTACCCTGCCGCTGTTCGCGGCCGACCTGCGACCGATGAAAGAGGCGTCGCAGATCGCGACCGTCTTTCCGAAGAGCGCAAAGCTGCGCGTGCTGAACCTCTGGGCTATCTGGTGCGCGCCGTGTGTCGCGGAGATGCCCGACCTGCGCGCGATCGACGATCTGTTCGGCCCCGAGGTCGCGATCGCGGGGGTGTCGCTCGACGACATGCTGCCGGACGCGAAGCGGGAGGAAACGGAGTCGTTCCTCGACAAGCAGAAGATCGCCTTCCCGAACGTCTATTACACGGGCAATCTCGAGGAGCTCGGCAACCTGCTGAAGATCAACGGCGAGATCCCGATCACCATCGTCTACGACCGGAACGGCAAGGAACTGTGGCGCCACGCGGGGCGTCTCAACCGTCAGGAAACCATTCAGCGTCTGCGTGACGCGCTCAGGAGATTGAAATGAGAAAACTCGTATTTGTGGTGTTACTGCTCGCGGCGACCATGGCATTCGGCGACGAGCTGGCGGCCGGTGCGAAGGCGCCCGGCTTCTCGCTGGTCAACGCGGTCGACGGCAAGACCATCGAGATGAAGCCGGACGACGGCAAGCTGAAGGTGGTGGTCTTCACGTGCAACAAGTGCCCGTACGCGAAAGCGTTCGAGCCGCGCCTGATCGAGCTGGCGAACCGCTTCACGCACAAAGGCGCGCACTTTTACCTCGTCAACCCGAACGACATTCCCGACGAGTCGCCGGCGCACATGAAAGCGCGCGCGGTAGACCAGCAGTATCCGTTCCCCTACCTCAAGGACGGCGACAGCAGCGTCGCCCGCGCCTACGGCGCCCGCGTCACCCCTCACGTCTTCGTCGTCGACGGCACCGGCACGGTGCGCTACCGCGGCTACGTCGACGATTCGGCGAAGCCGGCCGAGCGGCAGGTGGAAGGGCTGACCGGCGCGCTGAATGCGTTGCTCAACGGACGCGAGATCGCGAGGACGGAGACGAAGGCGTTCGGCTGCACGATCAAGTGGAAGGGCTAACGGCGGAGCCGTAGGTGTCGGGTGTCAGGTGTCTGGGGTGTGTCGCCCGGCGATAAGTTCCAGACGCCTGACGCTCGCAGCTTCTGTCGTCCGAGCGATGAGCCGCAGACACCTGACACCCGATACCTGACACCTATAGAGTGAGCCGCGAGTACGCGCTCCTCAGCATCGTCACGCGCTTCACGTAGTTCCTCGTCTCGGAAAAGGGGATCGATTCGAGGAACTCGTCCACCGGTTTCGACGGGGCGCCGCGGCGCCATTTGAGGACGTTGCCCTGGCCGGCGTTGTACGAGGCGACCGCAAAGTAGGTGTTGCCGCGGAACATGTCGACCAGCATCTTCAGGTGGAAGGTGCCGAGGCGGATGTTGACGTCGGGGTTCTCGAGGCGGGAGACGGCGAACGGCATGCGCAACTTGCCGGCGTGCTCCTTCGCCGTCGGCGGCATGAGCTGCATGAGGCCCGTCGCGCCGACGCGCGATTTCGCGCTGGGGTTGTAATAGCTCTCCTGCAGGATCAGCGCGCGGACGAGGTTCGGATCGAGCCCGCGCTCCTTCGCCCGCTCCTCGATCTCCTCGCCGTACTTCAGCGGGTAGTACATCTTCAGAAAGTACGCCGGCGCGGAGTCCTGTTCGACCGTGGCGAGCTGCGGCCAGGCGCGACGGATGGAGCGGTACATCGCGATCTTGTCGTTCGTGGCGTTGTGGTAATCCGCCATCAGCGCCTCGGCGAAGCGGACGTTCTCGCGCCGTGAGTTGCGGCGAATCTCTTCCAGCGCATCGCGCATGGAAGAGAGAGCCGTCAGCTCGTACGCGAGCTGCAGCTCGCGCGGCATCTGCCGTTCGGCCAGCTCGCGCCAGTCCGGACCTTCGCGCTTCAGCGGATTGCTCCTGTTCTCGTCGCGCTTCGCTCCCCGCTGGATCGAATGCATCGCGTAGAGGTCCGCGTACGGTGCGGAGGCGAGCTTCTGGTAGATCGCTTTCGCCTCCGCCTTCTGCCCCTGCCGCTCGATGGTGCGGGCGTACCAGTAGTCCGACTGCCGCCGCACGTTGACGTGCGTGTAGGTGTCGGCGATGAAGCGGAAGAGTTTCTTCGCGGTGGCCAGATCCCCGCGGGCGTACGCGGCCCACGCTTTGTCCCAGAAGTGCTGCAGTGCCGGGTCGAGCAGCGGATCGATCTTGACGACCTGCGGCACGAGCTCCATCACGTACGCGTCCTGGTTCTTCGCCTCCGCGCGTGCGATCAGGGAGTTGAGCACGTCCAGGCGCGCGTTCGTGTCGAGCTGAAGTTGCAGCAGGTCCTTGAGCCGCTCGCTGGCGAGCCGCTCGTACTCGTCCTTCTTGTTCTTCTTGGCGAGGTCGATCAGCTCCACCTTGCGGAAGACGGTCGCGTACTTTGGCTTGGAGACGGTCCTGCGCTTCTTCCCCTTGCCCACCTTCTGCTTGATCGTGCCGGTGCGCTTCTTCTCCTTCACGGTCTTGGTGGTCTTCGGATTGATGGACGCGGCGACGATGGAGTAGTTGCGCGCGGCGTGGCGGAGCGCGGGGATGGCGTATTTGAACGGGCCCGACGTGAGCGGCTCGAGCACCTTGTTCGAGTCTTCGAACCGGCGAAGCCGGTGCAGTGCGATGCCCCGCTGCAGCCGGATCGAGTCGCGCAGATGCGCGGGGGCGGAGGGCTCGAGCGCGGTCAGCTCCTCGAGCGCGGTCTGGGAGTCGTTCGCCTGCATGAGCGCGATCGCCCGCTCGATCCGCTCGGACGGCGTGAGCGGCAGCGGGTTGTTCTCCGGCGTGCCGGTGAGCGCCCGGACGAGATCCGCGGCGTCTTTCCACTGCTCCGCGCGCGGGCTGTGGATGAGGATGTTGCGCGCGGCGAAGAGCGCCCCCGGAACGTCGCCGGTGTTCAATCGCTGCTGCACCGTGTTCCAGCGTGCGGCGGCGGTGACGGCCGGATCCGTGGCCCTGCGGGCAACCGAGGCGTAGATGTCGGCGGCATGCGCACCATCGCCGGCGTCTGCGTACAGCGCGGCGAGCTTCAGCGACGCCTCGTGTGCGTGGATCAGCCGCGGCGTGCGCCGCATCAGCTTCGCGAGCGTGGCCCGCGCCGCGACCGGGTTCCGGGCCTGTTCGTACGCCGTGGCGAGATAGTAGAGGCGGTACTCCTCGACCGCACGCGGCCCGAAGTGGAAGGAGGAGAGGTGCTTGATGGCCTCGGCCGCCTTCTTCTCCTTCACCGCCTCGACGCCGGCGAGGTAGGGCTCGCGCAATTTCTGCAGGTCCGGAGGCGCCTCCTGCTTCGCCAGCACCTCCGCCGCCTCCTCCTCGGATGCGGTCTCGCGACCTCCCCGGGTGAAGAGCAGCGTGGTGCCGATCAGGGCGGCAAGAACGACCACGACGACGGCAACGAGCCGCCATTTACCACGGAGCAACTGCAACACGGGCGCTGCTAGTGCGTGAGCCGTGCCGAGTAACTGTTACTGGTTACTGGTTGCTTGTGATTCGCAGCCTGAAGCCACCATGAACCATGAACCAGCAACCAGCAACTGCGAAGCACCTACAGTCCCAGCGCGTCCGCTCTTCCGTCGGCCAGGATGCGCACGAGCTCGTCGTAGAAGTAGTTCGAGACCTTGCGAACATCGTCTCCGATCCGCTCGTCGTACATCTGGCGGCTGCGGTCGATGTCTTCCTTGAGGCGTTCGTAGAGGTCGCTGTTCTTCCGTCCCTGCTCCACCTTCGACTCGTTGTAGAGCTTGATCTCGGAGACGAGCAGGCGGGCGAAGCGGCGGGCTTCGTCGTGCTTCTTCGCGTCTTCGGAGCTGCCGCCGCTGCCGAGGACGCCGCCGCGGGCCAGGCCGGCCGGGGGGATGTACTGCGTCGAGGGGCGATCGTCGCTCGCGGCCGGCGAAGCCGCCGCTGCGGGAGGAGCAGCAGGTGTTGGAGGCGGAGGTGGTGGAGGCGCGGGTGCGGGAGCGGGCGACGGAGGAACGCCGAGGCCGCCTCCTCCGAAGTCCTCGTCCGAGGGGACGTTGAAGCTCGGCCGCTGCGCCGCCATCATCTCGCGCAACTGCGCGGCGTTGATCGCGACCGTACCGGCATCGGTGCGCGTCGGCACCGGCTGTTCGGCGACAGGAGCGGGAGGAGGCGCAGGTGCGGGCGCGGGAGGAGGTGCCGCCTGCGGAGCAGCCGCGGCAGCCGGTCTCGCCGCGGGCGCGGGCGCCGGAGCAGCGGCGGATGCGGCCGACCCTTCGCTGAGGCTCGGCGAGGGGATCTTCTTCCGGATGGCCAGCGTGTCGACCAGCAGCCCGGTCGTGAAGACGAGCAGCTCGATCGCATCCTGGTCGAAGTTCGACACCACGTCGCCGACCGCATCGACGTACACCGCCGCGGCGACCTTGTCCTTGATCACCATCGGCACCAGGACGGCGCGGTCGGAACCGCTGACGCCGAGGCGCGTGGCCAGGTTGGCGCCGTCCCAGGCGACGACCTGCTCGTTGCGCAGCACGCGGTCGAGCTCCGGGATCAGCCCCGGCGCCGCGTTGAAGCGCTTGATCATCTCGTCGTTGCCGCCGTGCGTGGAGAAGCCGACGCCTTTCCAGCCGCTGAACGTCTCTCCGCGGAGGATGAGCAGCGCCGCGCGGGAACCGAACTCGAGGCATTGTTCCAGCAGCGAGTTCAGCACGTCGACCTGCGACTTGCCGCGCTCGATCTGCTGCACGGCGGTCTTCACCCGTGTCGCACCCGAGGCGGACGGTTCGGCAGCCGCGGGTGCGGGGCGATCGGCCTCGAGGCCTTCCTCCAGCTCGGTAATGGACTTCCGGATCTGCGGGAGGAACGTGATCGAGTTCACGTCTGCCTGCACGCTCTGGAGGGCGGCTTTGAGCTGCTGGTCGACCAGAACACGCACGTCCTCGACGGACGAGCGGATCTCGGCCACCATCTTCTCGATCGACTCGCGCACCTGCGCGTCGATCGAGCTCGCGACTTCCTCGCCCCTCACAGCCATAAATCCTCCGATTGCTGGGACTTGCCCGGCCTCGAGCGACCGCTCAAAAGGCTGGGCGATTATCGGCCCCGCTCTCTCACGGTGTCAAGGAACGCCGCCGCCGTGTTACTTTGAGCATCGAATGCGAGTTTTCTCCTTTGTTTTCGCGGGTCTGGCGCTGCTCGCCGCCGGCTGCAACGCGGGCGATCCACCGCCCGATCCGCAGTCCGAGTGGCGGAACGTCCTCCGCCATAAACCGGCCGCCGTCGCCCCCGGCGCTTCGCCCGACCACAAGCAGGTTTACGCCGACTCCGTCCGCGCCTTCGTGGTGCGCCATCCCGAGCACAGCCGCGCGCAGCAGGTCTGGCAGCGGTTGCAGCTCGAGTTCGCCGACGATCTCGCGGGCGCTGGCCGCTACCAGGATGCGATCCGCTTCTACCGGTCGGTGCTGATCAAGCATCCGGAGAGCGATCACGCCCGCCGCGGGCTGGCGCTCGCCGCCGACCGGCTCGCGGTCACGCGCGAGAAGCTCCTCGAGCTCCACAAGGGGATGTCCCACCGCCAGGTGGCGAACATCCTCGGCAAGCCGATGCCCGGCTGGTCGGTGAAGCAGCGCCGCGCCGGCACGACGTTCGAGGCGTGGTACTACCGCACGAGAACCGGCGAAGTCGCGGCCGTCTATTTCCGTGATGGGAAAGTGCTTGCGGCAGAGGAGAGCTCGAGCGCACGGCTGGCGCGCATTTCGGATTCCACTCCCCAGTGAGGGCCCGGTTCTTGAAATCGGCCTCAGCCGCAACGCGTTAAGGTTCCCGAGAACGACAACATGCCGATTTACGAATACCAGTGCAAGCAGTGCAGCGAACGCCACGAGATCATCCAGCGCTTCTCCGATCCGCCGCTCGAAATCTGCCCGAAATGCGGCGGTGAGATGAAGAAACTCTTTTCGTCCCCTGCAATCCAGTTCAAAGGTTCAGGGTTCTATAAGACGGACTACGCGAGCTCCAGCTCGAACCCGTCCTCGAGCTCCTCGCCGTCCTCGGACAAGTCTTCCGATAAAGGGGAGACGAAGAGCGAGACGAAGTCTGAAACGAAGTCCGAATCGACCGCCAAGACCGAATCGAAGAGCGAGAGCAAAAGCTCCGAGTAAACAAATTCACATGGAATTCGCGCCGGCCCTCGAGCTTCCGCAGAACACGACCCGCAGAATCGTCGAACAAACCATGGGCAAAGCCAGAGACATGAAACGGCGTGCCGATACGGTGCTCGAGGAGCTCTTCCGTTCGATGTTCGAGGAGATCGACACCGACAAACTGCGGAAGGAAGTCGACCAGCTGCGCGAGCGAGCGCCCGACTTCCAGCCCGCGCAGCACGCCCGCGTCCTGGCGCGGCGCACCGCCATCCGCTGCGCCGCCGCGGGCGCGGTGACCGGGCTCCCGCTCGGCCTCGCGGCCATCGGCACGCTCGGCGCGGATCTCGCCTACCTGGTCTACCAGCAGTTCCGCCTGATCCTCGGCATCGCCACGATCTACGGCCACGAGCCGACGGCGCGCGAGCGCTTCGCCGAGGCGCTGTCGTGCATCGCGCTCGGCTCCGGCGTCGGCATCGGGAAGCAGAGCGTGGCCGCGATGATCGGCTCCGCCACGATCGAGGGGGGCCTCATCGCGGAGAAGATCGGCGCGCGCTTCCTGCGCGACCGCCTCACCAAGGTGATCCCGTTCGTCGGCGTCATTTCCGGCGGTGCCCTCAACTACGCGGCCGTCTACGCCGTGTCGCGTTCGGCGATCCGTTATTACGACGCGCGCGTCGACCCGGTGCTGGCCGACGAGATCTGGGCGGAAGGCGATCGCGAGCACGCCTGAAAAGGTTGTAACCGCGCGCGTGGAATGTGCCTCCGCGACCCCCGGTTTGACGCGGATGAAGACGATGCCAAAATTCGAATACGAATCACACACGGAGTCGGACTCCGCGCTGTTTGAACGCCGCCGCGTACGTCGTGTTCGAATGATCGCCGAGCTCACGCTGAACCTGATCAGCAGCGACCGGACGACCACGCACCGCGAAGCGCGCTGCCTCGTCGATTGCGCGCGCAAGGCGATCCTGGAGCTGGTCCCCGGCTTCCAGCTCCGCTTCGAGCGAATCGTGAAGCCGCACTTCGATCGCGTCCTGCAGCAGCGCTGGCCTGAAGAAGAGCTGCGCTACTCCGATCCGCACGAAACCGTCAATTAACGCGGGATTTCCCACCGTGAGATGACGTCCGGCGCAAACGCCGCACGCCGCGCGAACACCATTCCTGCCTCGTCCCGCGCGAGCATCGCCCAATCCCGTTTCGGCCAGTAGACCAGCGACGCCGGCAATTCGCGGCGCTGTCCCGTCGCCGCATCGAGCACCGGCAATGGCGCGCGATGCTCATCCACGGCCAGATCGATCGCGTACTTTTTCAACAGCGCCCGCCACGCCCTCTGATCCCCCCGCGCCCGCGCGTACTCCGGGATGTATTCGCGATAGAGCTCGTTACGCCCGTCCGTGAGCGCGCGCCGTTCCGGATAGAACGACCAGATCACGAAGCCGCCGAATTGATCGGGGTTGTAGATGTTTCCCTTCAGCCCGGACGCTTTCAGACGCGCCACCGCCTCGAGCGGAAAGCGCTCCGGCGCCACGCCGAGCCGGTGATCGGTCGTTACCGCCACGAGCAGGATCGCCGCTGCAGCAGTCGCGTACACGAGCGGCTTGCGCAGCTCGAATCGCGGCACGAGCAACGGAAAGGCGGCGAAGAAGAGCGGCTGGTTGCGCACGTGCCGGAGGGCCAGGTACGCGAAGCCGGCGAAGAGCAGCGCGCGCCACCATTCGTCCCGCTTGTCATTGTGCTTGACGATGAACGCCGCCGCACCGCCGAGCACGAGGAGGTACAGCAGCGGGAACCGCGTGATGCTGCTCGGCAGCCATTCGGCGTTCACGAACGCGCCGCTCTGCACGAACGACATCAGCTCGAGAGGCGACGCGATCGCCCGCCAGCCGTACGGATTCACGAGCAGGCCGAGCGCGCTCGCAATCACCGGCAACGGCCGCCGCGTCACCAGCAGTGCGATCCCCGGCGCGAGCAGCGCCGAGGGATGGATGTTGATCCACAACGCGGCGATCGCCGCATGCGCAATCCATCCGCGAGACGCGATCGCGAGCACGACGAAGAGCATGGCCGCGGACGAAGGGCGCAGATCGAACGTCTGCATCGCCCCGGCGAACGCGATGGCCGTGAGCAGCAGGTCTTTCGTCTTCACAAAGACCAGGACGAAGATCGCCCCCGCCAGCAAAGCCCGCACGAACGACATCCCCGCCAGCCCGGCCGCCCGCTGCGCGGCATATGCGGCGACTTCGAACAGCCACTCGCCGTTGATCCACGCGTGCTTCTCACTGGCGATCGCAAACGGGTCGGCAGCCGGCAGCGCCCAATGCTCGACGATCCACCGCCCGGTGGCCAGGTGCCAGAAGAAGTCGTAGTTGCGAACCGGCGCAATCGCGGCGAGGGCGAACAGCACGAACAGCGCGTACGGAAGGATCCTCTGCGCGCGCGCGTCCGTCACAGGCGGATCATAACGGAGAGGCGACGAGGGGCCTCCGGCGGGCCGGTGTGACCGGCAGCATTTGTTTGCGCACGGACGGCGCTTCGTGCGAGAGGCGTGCGTTCAGCCTTGGGCGACCAGTGCCGCCGGTCACACCGGCCCGCCGGAGGCCCCTCGTCGCCTCTCCGTCAGTTCAGCCGCGCGAGCTGCACGTCGCCGTTCACGGTCGTGATCTTCAGCTCGTGCTGGCCGCCGTTCACCTCACCCGATACGCGGCGGCTGCCGGGATTCGAGTGGATGCTCAGCGGGAACGACGCCTCGAAGTCGCCGTTGACCTGCGACAGGTCGACGTTGAACGACGCGTTCTGAGGCAGCGTCGCCTCCACGCCGCCGTTGACCGTCTTGAACCGCGCTCCCTGGAAGGAGTGGGTGAACTTCGCGCGAACGCGGCCGTTCACCGTGGTCGCCTGCAGCTCGCTGGTGCCGCCGGTCTCGACGTCGATCGTGCCGTTCACGGTCGCGACGTCCGTCGCACCGTCCACGCCGCGGGTCACGATGCGGCCGTTGACCGTGCTGATGTCGAGCGACACCGTGGCGGGCACGCGCAGCACGTAGTCGATGCGCTCTTTGTGGCGGCCGAAGAGGAGCGGGATGTCGAACTTGAACCCCTTGCGGCGATGCTCGCGGCGGCCGATTTTCAGGATCTTCCCCTCGATGGTCGTTTCGAACAGCCCCTGGTTCGGCTTGCTCTGGTCGATGTCGAGGTCGCCCGAGGCGGTGGCGACGAGGGAGATCTCGTCCGTCTGCGCCGCGTCGATCTTCACGCTGCCCTCGACCTCGAACACGCGCAACTGGTCCACGCTCGACGCGGGCCAGCTCTGGGTGATCGTGACCTTCGCCTTCCTGTTGCCGCGGGCTCCGTGGTTTCCTTCAGCACGTCCGCACGCGACCGCCATGAGAAGTGCGATCGGGAGTAAATAAAGCGCTTGCCTCGACCTGTTCATACGACACCTGCTGGACGGTTGTACGACAATCGCCCGACGAGGTTTCATGACAGATAACTCGCAGACCAAGCTCCTCCGGATCGCGGCCTTCCTGGTCGACGCATTGTCGATCGCGCTGCTGCTCATCCTGCCGACGTCGGCCCTGAGCTACGCGATGACTTGGACGACCTCCCCGAAGGGCATCCAGCTCGTCTGGTGGGCCGCCCTGGCCATCCTGATGCTGGCCATGCTCCTCCGCGACGGCTTCCGTCGCCGCTCCATCGGCAAACAGCTCCTCGGCCTGCGCGTGCTCACCCCCAAAGGCGAAGGCTGCGGCTACGCCCGCTCCCTCCTCCGCAACTTTCCCCTGGTGATCCCGGGTTGGAACGTCCTCGAGGTTATGCTCGTGGTCCTCGGACGCTCCCGCACCGGCGACCGGCTGGCGAAGACGACCGTCACGGAGGAGTGAGCGATCCAACGGTTCCAGCCGAGGTAAGATTGAAATCGTGGATGACGAACTGAAACGGCTGCTGGAGTCCATCCGGCAGGAGACTGCTGCGGAGCACCAGGAGACGCGGCGCCACTTCGATATCGCCGTCGAGCGGATCGAACACCGCTTCGAGTTGCTCGCCGAAACTGTTCAACACTTGAGCGAGGAAACCCTGCGGACGTGCGCCAGCCTCGACGAAAAGATCGAGCGAAGTGCCGCGGAGACGCAGGCGATGATCAAGTTTTCGCACAAGGATCTGGACCGCCGCCTGACGGCACTCGAAGAGACCGTTGCGCATTTGCAGACGCGTCTCGACCGCATCGAGTCGGGCACACACTAACTTCATACCGCGAGCTCATACCCCAGCCGCCGCTCCGTGAGCTGCTTCGTGAACGTCTCCACGAACGACAGCCTCACGTCGAAGAAGAAGTCGTTCTCCTCGCCATATCTCTCGTCCACCAGCACCACGTTCGGTGCGTCGATCAGGCGGTAGACGTGGCTGAGGGCGTCGAACGGGACGCGCACGCGGATGCGTTGGTAGACGTAGCGGTCGAGGAGGGAAGCGGCACGCAGGGTTTCGGCGGCGGTGTCGCGGTAGGCGCGGGAGAGGCCGCCGGTGCCGAGCTTGATGCCGCCGTACCAGCGGACGACGATGACGCCGAGGTCGTGGAGGGCGGCGCCTTCGATGGCGGCGAGGATCGGCTTGCCGGCGGTGCCGGAGGGCTCGCCAGCGTCGGAGCTGCGGGAGCGGGCACCTTCGAAGAGGCGGAAGGCCCAGCAATGATGCGTGGCGTCGAAGTAGCGCTTCTGCGTGCGCTCCAGCTCCGCGAAGAACTCCTCGTCCGTGACCACAGGAAACGCAATGCCGAGGAACTCCGAGCGCTCGATCTTGTGGCGGAACTCGGCGCGCTCTGACAGCGTCCGGTAGTGGTCAGACATGGCGGTACGCCGAGACGTTCCGGTTGCCGCGCAGGAAGAAGCGGAGCGGCCACGCCGCGGCGTCGCCGGAGTTGTCGATGCCGATGCGCGGGCTGACGGCGATGTCGTCCTCCGCGACTTCAATATCCCGCGGACTGAGCCACAGCGCGTCGCCGCGCAGGCTCTGGCCGTCGAGGCGGCGGTCGATGTCGAGCGCCATGCAGATCTTGCCCGGCCCGTTCATCAGGTCGTGATCCTTCTTCGCCTTCGGCCTCCGCTCGCGTATCACCTCGATGCCGTGCAGCGGTTCCGCCGCGCGCAGCAGCACCGCCTCGGCGATGTCCGCTTCCCCCGTCACGACGTTCATGCACCAGTGCATGCCGTACGTGAAGTAGACGTATGCGTGGCCCCCTTCGAGGTACATCGACTCGTTGCGCGGCGAGCGCAGTCCCTTGCGCGCGTGGCTGGCCAGGTCGTTCGCACCGAGGTAGGCCTCGGTCTCGACGATGCGCGCGGCGAGGAGCTCGCCGTGCTCCAGACGGCGCCAGAGCACGCAGCCGAGGAGAGAGCGCGCGATGCCGACCGTGTCGCCGAAGTAGAACGCGCGCGGGAGCTTCTTTTTCAAAAGCCCAGCCGCGCTCCCTTGCGGTGATCGAGCGCGTCCTCATTCGTGTGGCGTCCGATGACGCGCAGCAGCTCCTCGTGCACGCGCGGCGTCGCACCGAGGATGTTGCCGCGCTCGAGCCAGCGCTGCCCGCCCGAGAAATCGGTCACGACGCCTCCCGCTTCCTGTACGAGCAGCGCGCCTGCCGCCACGTCCCACGGCGCGAGGTGCATCTCGAAGAAGCCGTCGAACACCCCCGCCGCGGTGTACGCGAGGTCGAGCGCGGCCGAGCCGGCGCGGCGCACCCCCTTGGAGACGCGGATGATGTCGGTGAAGATAGCCACGTACGACTCGACATACTCCTGCGCGCGGAACGGAAAGCCGGTCGCGAGGAACGAGCCTTCCAGCGCCCCGTGCGACGAGACGTGCATCGGCTCACCGTTCCGGAAGGCACCCGCGCCGCGCTCGGCGGTGAAGAAGAGGTCGCGCAGCGGTTCGTAGATCAAGCCGGCGATCGTCTCCTCGTTCCTGCGCAGGGCGATGGAGATGGACCAGATCGGAAAGTGCTGGAGGTAGTTCGAGGTGCCGTCGAGCGGATCGATGACCCACGTCCGTCCGGACGCCGCTTCCGTCCCGCTGCTGCGGCCCCCCTCTTCGCCGAGGAAGCCGTCGCCCGGGCGCTGCTCGCGGATGAAGGCGACGATCGCCTCCTCGCTCTCCCGGTCCGCCTTCGAGACCCAGTCGTTCCGCGCCTTCAGGTCGGCGTCGTCCTTGTCGAGATGCTCCCAGTATTTGAGGAGGACCTTCGCCCCCCGCCGCGCCGCCTCTGTGGCGATCTCCAGGTCGTTCATCGGGCCGGGATTGTATGTTGGTTCGCGGTTCGCGATTTGCGACTGGGTGACTCGGCCATGTCGGCGCCTACCTGCCGAGGTAAACTCCCTTGGGTGATGCATCGGAGTGGGGCGTGCTGAGCAATGCGCAAGCTTGAGACGTTGACGGTCGAGAACTTCAAGTCGATCCGGAAGCAGACGCTGCGACTCGGGGCGCTGAACGTGTTCATCGGCGGAAACGGCTCTGGAAAGTCGAACCTAGTCGAGACTTTCCGGTTCCTCCGCGAGATCGTCAACCAGCAACTATCCGCATACACACTCCGGAAGGGCGGTGCCGACACGCTGCTCTACTTTGGGCGGAGAACTTCTCCGACGATGAAGTTTCGCCTGGAGTTCTCCGAAAAGCCGACAACTTCGAACGGATACTCCGTGACTCTCGCGGGAACGAACGACGACTCGCTGATCGTCGCCGCCGAAACCGCTTACTACCATGACAAGGCGAAGTATGTTGTTCCGTACGACAGGACCGTCGCGACGCAAGCGCGCGAATCAAAGCTCCGCGAGCACGATCACGCTTCCGCTCGCCAGGTGTTGCGAGATCTTGAAAGCTACCGTGTCTACCACTTCCACGACACCAGCGATCACGCCGCCGCAAAAGGGAGTAGCGACGTGGATGACAACCAGTACCTCCGGCCGCAGGCGGAGAACCTTCCCGCCTTCTTGTACTGGCTACAGCAGAAGCAGCCTAATCACCTGGCAAACATTCGTGACACGGTGCGGCAGATCGCGCCATTCTTCGACGATTTCCGGCTGACTCCTTCGCGGCTGAACGAAGGCAAAATTCGTCTCGAATGGAAGGAAGTCGGGAGCGACGCCTACTTCAACGCGTCGTCGCTTTCTGACGGCACGCTCCGGTTTATCTGTCTCGCGACACTGCTGCTCCAGCCCGATCTTCCCGCCATGGTGTTGCTCGACGAACCCGAGCTCGGACTGCATCCGGCTGCCATCAACCTGCTCGCATCGCTTTTGTCTTCCGCGGCGGCGCGCACGCAGGTCATGATCGCTACGCAGTCGGTCACTCTCGTGAATCAGTTCGAACCGGATGATGTATGGACGGTCGACCGCGAGGAGCAGCAGAGCGTCTTTCGGCATCTCAGTGAACAAGATATGGCGGGCTGGCTCGACGACTACGCGCTTGGCGAGCTGTGGGAAAAGAATGTGCTCGGAGCGCGCCCGTGAAACGGGTGCTGATTCTTGTCGAAGGGCAGACGGAGGAGCGCTTCGTGAAGGATGTTCTGGCACCGGCGTTCGTCGAACGGCAGGTGTTCTTGTCACCCACGATTCTCGTTACGAAGCGGGTGAAGGACGGACCGAACTTCAAGGGTGGCGTCACTAATTACGCGAAGTTCAGAGCCGACGTGCGGCGACTCTTGCAGTCGAGCAGCGGAGCGCTTGTCCTTTTCTCGCGCTCCACGAGTTCGAAGCGTGGCTGTTCGTGTCCCCGACGAGCTGCCGCGAGCTCTGACACAGCCCGGCGGCCGGGAGGCCTTTGCCGCAATCTGCGCGGGCGCCGGGACGCCGGAAGATATCAATGAAGGCGCCACGACTGCACCGTCGAAGAGGCTCAAGAGCATCTTTCCCACGTACCGGAAAACGGTGCACGGCCCGCTCACGCTCCAACGGATCGGATTGGGACGCGTCCGCGCCGAGTGCCCGCATTTCGACGCGTGGCTGCGAAGGCTGGAGCAGCTTGCTGCCTGAAGACCACTAGCAGTGGCCGGTTCCCCCACTTTCCACAAAGACACCTATCCGTTACTCTCTTCTGCCATCCATGAGCATGCGAGGGAGTTCGCGGCGGCGGCGGGAGGCATCCCTGGTTGCGCCGGCGGCGTTCGGCTGGGATCGGGCGTTGCTCGCGACGTTGCGCCACTCCTCGCTTTCCTTTGACGAAGCGGTGGATGCGACGCCGCTGGCCGCGGTCAGGGAGCTCGGGACGCGTGACCGGCTCTCGCTGGTGGCTCAGTTTGCGGCGCATCAGGCGCTGCTGCACTTTGCCGGGATCGCGGACGGCGAGCTCGAGCCGGCGGAGTGGGCGGTGGTCCAGAAGCGCGGCAGCGACGTGCGGCTGATTCGCGTCGCGGCAAGGGCGTGCGATCCGTCGAATGCTCCGCCGGTAGTGGCGCTCGCGCACGAATTCGCAGAGCGCATCGGAGCGCAGCTCGACATCCTCGGGCAAGCGTGGGCGCGCGCGGACGCGATCTACGCCGAGGCGTTTGCGCGGGTCTCGAGGGACGTCGCCGCGGACCTGAAATGGATGCGGCGTGCCGCGCACGGGGCGATCGCCGCACCGGGCCCGGAAGGATTGCGCTCTCTCGACGAGGGACGCTACGGCTATACCGACGAAGCGTGCATCACCTCGCTGCAGCGCTTTGCGGAGCGCGTGGTCGTGGTGCGCGGTGCGTCGCCGCTGGAACGGTACTCCGCGCTCGGCGCCTTGGCCTTCGATCGAACGCTGGCGGCGCCGGCCGTCGCGGAGCGCATCCTCGGCGCGACCTCGCGCGTGAAGCACGTATTCGTCGTCGCCAATGAAGGTGCGTTCGACGAAGGCTCGCGCCAGGTGGTGGAACTGCTCGCGAACGCGCGTCACGGGACGTGGCTGATTCCGAACGACGCCGACGCGCTGCCGGAAACGCAGCCGTTCATCGTCGCGCCGCGGCTTGCCGCCCGCGCTGCCTTGCGCGTCGACTACGAAGCATTCGTGCAGTCGGACGCATTCGCCGCCTATCTCGCCCATGGCGACGTCCCCGCGCCCGCCACGCCGCTGCCGGCGCTGGCGGAGCCGGAGCGCTCCTACATCGGCGCACTGGCACTGCTCGGCAAGGCCGTTCCGCGCCAGCTCGCGTCCGCGTTCCTGAAGGACTTTCTCTTCCGCGGGGAGTTGGAGGAGCTGGTGGTGAGCGGCGTCAGTGCGATCGAGCAGGATGCATACACCTTCGCCGGCGATGCGATCCGCGAAGAAGCGGCACGCCTGATCCCCGCCGCGTCACGCGCCGCGATCTGCCGCGTGGCCGCGTCGCACGCGACCGGCGTGCATGCCGCGTTGCTCTGGCTCGACGCGGGCGATGCGGGCGCCGCCGCGGAAGCGCTCGAACGGACGGAGCTCTTAGACGCGGACGGCACCGTGAGCGCACTGCGCCGCGTCCCGCCCTCGATCCTGACGCCGGCACTGGCGATCCGTTACGCGCACGCGCTCGTCGACTGCGGCAGGTATCGCGACGCACGCGCGCTCGATCCAGGCGACGAGCTCGTCCTCGCGCGCGCCGATCGCCGCAGCGGTGACTACGGAACCGCGCTCGCGAGGCTGGAACGGCTCGACTCGCCCGAGGCGCTGCTGCTGCGCGCGGAGGTTCTGCGCCTCCTCGAGCGCAATGACGAAGCGCAGGACGTGCTGAAGCGGTGCGGCACGACGGTGGAAGCCGAGTACGAGCGCGGACTGCATGGCGCCGAGGTGAACCTGCCGCCGGAGCATTACCTGGCGGCCCGGCTGGCGACGTATCGCGCGCTCGGAGACGGAGACTACGCCGCGGCATCGACGCACGCCCGCGCCTCGCACGAGCGCGCGCGGAACAACTGCGAACGGATCGACGCGTCGATGGACCGGCTGTTCGCCACGTTTTCCGCCGGAGCGTGGGATGAAGCGCGCGCCATCGCCGTCGAGGCACTGCAGGAAGTCGAGGAAACGCAGGGCGACCGGGCCGCGGGCGGCATCCTCTTCACGCTGGCCTACCTCGCTGCCGACAACGCGCAGTGGGCGCACGCGGCACAACGCATCGCGCGCCTGCGCCACTACTACTCCGCGAACCGCGACGACCTCCGTCTCTCCGAGCTCCCCCTCCTGACGGCGCATCTCGACTTCTCGCGCGGCCGCTTCGCCGACGCACGACGCGTGGCGCAGGCCATCCACGAGCATCCGCACGTGCACGGCCAGATCCGCGAAGCGGCGGCACTCATCCTCGATGAGCTCAACTGGATGGAAGACGGCAAGGCGCCGCTGCTGTCGACCGGCAGGTCCGGCAACGCGGAGCTGACGCGCAGGCACGAGCGCATTGCGCGAAACGGCACAAGCAACCAGCCACCAGCAACAATCCCCGAGGCGCTCTTCGCCTTCCGCCGCGCCCTCGCGACCAAGGACGAGTCCACCGCCCGTGCGCTCGCCGAAAAATACGACCTTCTCTTCGACCCCGCTCCGGCACCGGCCGAAGCCGAGCTGCGCATCCTGCGCGCCGCCGCGACGCGCGAGTTTCCGTTCCAGCCGCACGACTTCGACCTTCCGTGGTGCTTCGCCACCCGCAACCGCCTCGGGCACTGGAACGCCATCGGCCCGTACTCACCGCCGTCCTTCGAAGACCTCGAGGAGGCTCCCGGCTGGGTCGCCTGCAGCGACCGCGAGCTCCTCTACATCGAAGGCAGCTCGCAGTGGACGAGCGACGGACGCGAAGCAATCGCCGCGATCTTCCGCACGCGCTCCGAGAACCACCGCTTCCGCCGCCTCATCGACCAGGAAGAAACTGCCCGTCCCGCGCGCGCCGGCGCGATCGACGGCATCGTCGGGCAATCGCCCGCGATCCGCGAGGTCGAGTCGCTCGTCGCACGCGTCGCGAAGCGCGACGTCGCGGTCTGCATCCTCGGCGAGTCCGGGACCGGCAAGGAGCTGGTGGCGAAGGCCATCCATCGCCAGTCGCCGCGGCGCCAGAAGCAGTTCACCGCCGTCAACTGCGCCGCGCTGCCGGAGAACCTGGTCGAGAGCGAGCTGTTCGGCCACGTGCGCGGCGCGTTCACTGGCGCGGATCGCGACCGGGCAGGCCTCATCGAGACCACCGACGGCGGCACGCTCTTCCTCGACGAAGTGGGCGAGCTGCCGCTGCCGACGCAGGCCAAGCTCCTGCGCTTCCTGCAGGAAGGGGAGTTTCGCCGCGTCGGCGACACGGTGAACCGCTCCGCGGACGTGCGCATCGTCAGCGCGACCAACCGCAAGCTCGATGCGGCGGTCGAGGAAGGGCGCTTCCGCGACGACCTCTATTACCGCATCCGCGGCGTCGAAGTGCCGCTGCCGCCGTTGCGGGAGCGCGGCGGCGACATCCTGCTGCTGGCCACGCACTTCCTGGCCGTCGAGCGCGAGAAGCATCACGCCGGGCCTTCGATGCTCGCGCAGGACGTGGAAGCGATCTTCGCCGCGTATCCCTGGCCGGGCAACGTGCGCGAGCTGCAGAATACGATCCGCGCCGCGCACGCCATGGCCGGCGAGTCGAAGGAGATCGCGGTCGAGCACCTGCCGGAGCGGCTGCGCAACGTGGCGCCGGCGCGGGTCGCGGCGGGCTCGTATCAGCACGCGGTCACGCGGTTCAAGCGCGACCTGATCGAGCGGTCGCTGCTGCAGGTGAACGGCAACCAGAATCGCGCCGCCGCGATGCTGAAGATGTCGCGGCAGGCGCTGGCGTACCAGATCCGCGAGCTCGGCATCCTCGTGCGCGCCGGACTGTGACAGATCTACAAAGCCGCTGTAGCGAAATTACGTCGCGCCGTGCGCACCGGGGGAACGCCCGTACAATCGGCTCGCTTTCTAAAGGGGATGGAAATGTTGCGCGCTGCCGCGGTTGCGACGGTCCTGGCACTCACCGGCTGCTCTCTGTACAACGAGGTGTCGGTCGCGCCGCTGAACCTGACGCCCGCGGACATCGAGCGCGGCGCGGACGTCACCTCGATGGTCCGCAAGGCCGATTACCTCCGCGCCATCGAGCTCGCACCCGTCGCCGAAGCGCGCACCCGCCGCTCCGCCCCCGAGCTGGCCTCGCTCGGGCGCGCATACCTCGCCTCCGGCCGCTTCGATGAAGCGCGGGCGCTGCTCCGCGCCGCCCTCGACCTCGAGCCGCCACACACCCTGCACGCGGAGATCGCGTGGGACCTTTCGCAGGTCGAGTATCTGGAGAACAATTACGAGCCCAGCCTGGAGTGGGCGGAAATTGCCACGAAGAACGGCCTGACCGTGCGCAAGTGGCACCTGCACTACCTGAAAGCGATGGCCTCGGTGCCGGTCTATCGCTTCAGCGGCACGCATACCGAGCGCCTGCACTTCCAGTTCGGCCGTCCCGACGTGCCGCGCATCGCCACGAGGCTCAACGGGAAGCAGAATGTCGAGGCGGTGATCGATTCCGGCGCGGTGCTGTCGATCATCTCGAACCGGCTCGCGGAGCAGTTGCCGGTGAACCGTTTCGGCGATATCGAGGGAACGTTCTTCGGCCTCCTCGGCGAACCGATCGCGGTGCGCTTCGGCCTCATCGAAAAGCTGGAGCTGGGGGGGATGGCTGTCGAGAACGTGCCGGTGGCGATCATGCCGGACGAGAAGATGCGCTTCCTGATCAACAAGAAGGAAGGGATCGAGTTCAGCATCGACTTCCTCCTCGGATCGCACCTGTTGAAGGAGTTCCGCCTCGCGTTCGACTTCGACCGCCGCAACGTCACGTTCACGAAGCTCACCGAGGTCGACCGGCGGCCGGACGTGAACCAGAATCTTTTCTACAACGGATTCCGCCCCCACGTGCGCGGCGCGGTGAACACGAAGGGGTGGTTTCTCTTCATCATCGACACCGGGTCGGAGATCACGTTCCTCAACGAGACGCGCATCAGCGCGCTGCCGGTGCGAGGCCTGAGCGGCGGCCACCTGGCCACGCTCCAGGGCCTCGGCGGTGCACTCAAGCGCGGCGCGAAGCTCGAGGACGTGCAGGTCGGCGTCGACGGCTGGAACGGCACGTTCAAGACCATCCCGATGTACTCTTCCGACGAGCGCGAGCTCGCCGTCGGCATCATCGGCCAGAACTTCCTCGGCAAGTTCAACGTGGTGATCGATTTCGGCCGCATGCGCGTCGACCTCGAGCGCCGGTGACCGATTGAACAGAAAACTCGCCATCATCATCGCCATCCTCGGCATCACGCTGGAGATCGTCGCGATCTACCTGCTCGCCTGGAAGCGCATCACCACCGGCATCGCGATCCCGATGATCGTGGCCGGCATGTTCCTCGGCTTCGTCCCGATCTTCGTGGTGGCGAGACGCGCGAGGCGACGGTAACCCTGCAGCCCGAGAAGCGGGCGGCAGAATAAATCTCGGAGGCCAACATGCCCATCCCGTTCCGGAAGCTCTACCCCTTCGCCCACGTGGCCAGCGTGCCTCGCTCGCTCGAGTTCTATCGCACCCTCGGGTTCGAGGTGCAGAACACGTTCGTGCCGCCAGGTACGGACGAACCGGTGTGGGCGTGGTTGCAGAGCGGTGATGCGGTGCTCATGGTCGCGAAAGAGAGCGAGCCGGTGATCGCGTCACAGCAGGCGGTGTTCTTCTACCTTTACGTAGACGACGTCGAGGCGAAGCATGCGGAGCTGGCCGCGGCGGGGCTGGCGGTCGACCCGATCGTGCCGCGCTTCTACAACCTGCGCGGCGAATTCCGCCTGCTCGATCCGGACGGCTACCTGCTGATGATCACGCACACGTGATCTACAGCCTGGCCTGTGTTCCTCGCAGAGCGTCTCAAAACCGGAACTGAACGCTCGGGATGACCGGTTGTTTCTGCCCTGCATCAAACGGCGAGGTTCGCATCCCACAGGCGCCACCCACCCCCCCGTCATCCCGAGCTTGCGTATCGAAATGTCTCGCCGCTGGTGCCGGCGGCCGCGAATAGACGCATGCATGTTCCAAATGACGGCGCAGGTAGGGATTTCCGTCAGGGCGACACACCCTCTGCAGTGAAAGGCAAAGTACCAGCCCCCACCGCCGCCGCCGAGGCGACCTGGCTTCTCATCGACTACGTCGACATGTGCCGCATCCTCGGTCCGCTTCCATTCCCTCGAGCAGTTCCGGGCGTGGTGGCGTAGAGAACCCGATAAGTTGGGGGAATCGCAGTCCTCGGGACCCTCGCCAATGGGTTCCGAGGGCTGCGAAATGCCCACGGTGGGCTGGATCGCGCCCACCGAACCCAAAAAATTGTCTTCGCAAGCTTCGCCCGTGCCTTCCGACC